>OGEP01002899.1_pt1 | contig 14107 bp, 11 predicted proteins | sample 1570721 | NCBI WGS metagenome assembly OGEP01 (sample SAMEA2582131, study PRJEB24529) | metagenome | biome: Human gut stool | place: China | collected 2011 | reverse complement strand
CCCGGCGAGGCCACACCCGCTTCCGCCGCCCCCGGCACCCCCATTCCCGTGGGGCCGTCCGGCAGGCTCGTCCGCATCGACAACTAACCCTCAACGCCACAAGGAAAACACCACACATGGAAGACGCATCCGAAAACCTCACCGTTGAAGTCCCCGTCACCGAAACCGGGCCGGACGCCCCCGCCGCAACCGCCTCCCCCAAACGCTACGCCGGGGAGTTCGACACGGTGGAGGAGCTTGAGGCCAAGTATCAGGAACTGCTCAAAACAACGACTACCGCCGCGCCTTCGGGGGAACTGCCGGGCGACGGCGAGGGAGGTGATCCGAACAGCGACGGCGATCCCGAAGGCGGTTCCCCGACCGACAAGGAGAAGGAATCCGCCTCCACCAGCCGCGACGACGCGGAAAAGGAACTCTCCGGCAAGGGCCTCGACATCAGCGAATTCGAGCAGGAGTTCGACGCCACGGGCGGCCTCTCCGAGGAAAGCTACGCAAAGCTCGAACAGGCGGGGCTCGGCAAGGCCGTGGTGGACAGCTACATCGCCGGGCGCACGGCCCTGCTCGAAGGCTTCATCAGCGACGTGAAAGGGCTTGCGGGCGGCGAGGACGGCTACAGGGCCATCACCGAATGGGCGGACAAGGGCGGCCTCACGGACGCCGAAAAGGAGTCGTACAACCGGGTCATGAACTCCGGGGACAAGGCGCTCATCAAACTCGCCGTCTCCGGCCTCGTCGCCAAGTACCGGGAAGAGGAGGGCTCCACCCCCGAGCTGGTCACGGGAAAGGCCACCGCCTCCCGCCGCGCGGCGTCCGACACGTTCGAGTCCACGGAACAGGTCGTCGCCGCCATGAAGGACCCCCGCTATGGTAAGGACCCTGCTTATACTCGCGCTGTGGAGCGCAAGGTGGCCCGGTCCCGCGTCTTTGGCGGCTGAGGCCTTGCGCTCTCTCGCCGCCTCCCCACAACAGCAGCAACAGGAGGAACGCGCCATCATCCCCTCTCTCGACACCCTGCTTGCCCATCCGATCACCGACGTGATCAAGACGGAATGGGAAGGCTTCTCCCCCACGCCCTACCTCTGCCCCGCCGGATACTGGACCATCGGCTACGGGCACCTCTGTGACAAGGACCACTCGCCAATCACCCGCGAACAGGGAGGCCAGTACCTTGCGGAAGACCTGTTGGACGCCCTGCGCGACGTGGAACGCCTCGCCCCCAACCTTAAGGACGAGCCTGACCACCGGGCCATCGCCTGCGCCTCGTGGATCATGAATCTCGGCAAAGGCAACTTCGCCTCCTCGACCATGCTGAAACGCATACGCGAGGGGAAGTGGGAAGCCGCCGCCAAAGAAATGAAGCGGTGGGACAAGGTGACGGTAGGCGGCAAAAAGAAACCCTTCCGCGCCCTCACCCGACGCCGCCTGACCGAAGCCCACCTTTTCCTCACCGGGGAAGTGAAAACCTTCCTCTAACCTTCACCACAACACTTGGAGGATACGTGCCCCTCAACCCCCTGTCCTTCATCTCGGACATCTTCGGGAAAATCGCGGACAAGGTAGCCCCCGACAAGGGGAAAATCCTTGAAGCGCAATCCCGCATCAACGAGCAGGAAGCCGGGGCGGGCGGCATCCCGTTCCTGCGGAGCTGGCGCGGGGGGGTGGGCTGGATTCTCTGCCTGCTCCTCGCGTGGGAAGTCATAGGTCGCCCCATCATGGCCTGCTACTTCCCCGATGTCCCCATCCCGCCGTCCCAAATCGAATATGTGGGACGCATCCTGTTCGGCATGATGGGCCTCGGAATCTGACGATGGTTCCGGGCCTTTCTTTTTTTCACCCCATCACCCCAACCAAGGAGTTTCCTCCCCTCATGGCTGAAAACCTCACCCTCTCCCGTCCCGGCGCACAGAACCTCGGCTCCGATCCCGCGAAAATGTTCCGCGACGTGTTCACCGGGGAAGTCCTCACCGCCTTCGACGAACACAACATCATGAAGGACTGGCACAAGATGCGCACCATCACGCACGGCAAGTCCGCCTCCTTCGCCGTCATGGGCCGCGCCAACGCCCGCTACCACACCGCTGGCGAGGCCATCCTCGGCAGCAACAAGATCGCCGCGAACGAGCGCACCATCAACGTGGACAACCTGCTCATCGCGGACGTGGCGATCTACGACCTCGAAGACGCCATGAACCATTACGACGTGCGCCGCGAATACTCCAAGCAGCTCGGCGTGGCCCTCGCCAAACGCTTCGACGAGACGACCATGCGCGTCGCCGTGCTTGCGGCCCGCAGCTCCGGCATCATCGACGACGAACCCGGCGGCTCCGTCATCAAGGGCGGGGCCACCCTCGCCACCGACGGCGAACTGCTTGCCGAGGCCGTTTTCTCCTGCTCCCAGACTTTCGACGAGAAGGACGTGCCCGAACAGGAACGTTGCCTCATCCTGCGCCCGGCGCAGTTCTACCTGCTCAATCAGACCACCAAGGTGCTCAACCGCGACTGGCTCGGCGCGGGTTCGTACTCCGACGGCAAGCTCGACAAGATCGCGGGCATCAAGATCCTCATGTCCAACCACCTGCCCAACAAGAACATCGCCTCCGCCGTCGACGGCGAGAAGAACACCTACTACGGCGACTTCACCAACACCCTCGGCCTGTGTATGCAGTCCAACGCCATCGCCACGGTCAAGCTCAAGGACCTCACCGTCCAGCAGTCCGGGCACGACTTCAACATCGTGTACCAGTCCACGCTCATGGTGGCAAAATACGCGATGGGCCACGGCGTCCTGAACCCCTCCTACGCCATCGAACTCTCGACGGCTGCCAAGGCGTAACCATCAACCTGCGGGGAGAGGGGGCGACCCTTCTCCCCTTTTTCGGGAGTCTCCCTCTCATGTCCATCACATCCCCCACCCCCACCACGGAACTCGAAGCCGTCAACACCATGCTGTCCGGCATCGGGGAGGCTCCCGTCAACAGTCTCTCCGAAGTCACGGCGGACGTCTCCCTCGCCCGCCATATCCTCAATGAAGTGTCCCGCGAGGTGCAGCTTGAGGGCTTCCAGTGGAACGTCGAGGACAACTACCCCCTCACCCCGGATATCCACGGCCTCATCAAGCTCCACCCCTCCATCGTCCGCGTCCACTTCCGCGAACCGTCCGACCGGGAACTGACCATCCGGGGCAATCAGGTCTATGACCGGATCAACCACACCTTCACCTTCCCGCAAGGCACGGCGATCTTCTGCACCGTCACCCTGCTCCTGCCCTTCGAGCAGCTCCCCGAAGCCGCCCGCCGCTACACCACGCTCAAGGCCCTGCGGATCTTTCAGGAGCGCGTCGTGGGGTCGCAAGTCCTCAGCCAATACCAGCAGGCCGACGAAGCCCGCGCCCGCGTCCAGCTCATGGGCGAGGAACGCAGGCAGGACAGGCCCAACCTGCTCATGGGCACCTATCCGCCCGTCGGCACGTGGCGCGTCCGCGATGCCGTGATGCGCCGCAACAACACAACCCGGAGGCTCGGATTCTGATATGGGCAAGCTCGTCTCCTCCACCATCCCCAACCTCATCTCCGGGGTCAGCCAGCAGCCTTGGAACGTCCGCCTCCCCACGCAGGCCGAAGAGCAGGTGAACTGCCAGTCCAGCGTGACGGACTTCCTCAAGCGCCGCCCCGCGACCCGGCACCTCGCCCGCATCCGGGATACCCCCGCCGCCAACGGCATCGCCAGCCACCACATCAACCGCGACGAGACGGAACAATACATCGTCACGGCGGACGCCAGCGGCATCAACGTCTTCGACCTTGAGGGCAACGCCAAAACCGTCTCCGTCACGGGAACGGGAGCCGCCTATCTCGCAGCGGCGACTGCCCCCAACCGGGACCTGCGTTTCCTGACCATCAACGACTACACCTTCGTCCTCAACCGCCGCGTCGCCGTCAAGACGCTCCCCGACCTTTCGCCCAAAAGACAGCCGGAAGCCATCGTCTTCATCAAACAGGCGTCCTACAACACGACCTACCAATTAACGCTGAACGGAAACGTCTACTCCACCCTCACCGCCGACGGATTGAGCGACACGGAGAAAGCCTCCCCACTCCCCGACGCGATAGGCATCTACAGATCGCTTCATGACGCCATACCTTCCGATTATGCCGAGCCCACAATAAGCCCGCTTGGTTTGGTGCTCACTGTCCCGGCAAGCGAGGTGAGCGGCATCAACATGACGAACACAGGCGCATCCGCAAACGTATGGGCAATAACTGGCGGCATAGCCCCCTACACCACATACGGCGTCGTCATCAGGGGACAGCAATACAGCATCACGACAGGATCGGGCGCGACGGAAGACACGCAGGTGGCGGACCCCCTCTCCTCAATGGACATCGCCAAATCCCTCGCAGCACAAATCCCGCAAAGCATCTTCTCCGTCCAGACCTCGAACTCCACCATCTGGATACGCAGGCACGACGGCGGGGACTTTACCGTCAAGGTGCAGGATTCCCGTTCCAACACCCACACGTCGGTCTGCAAGGGGAAAGTCCAGCGTTTCAGCGACCTGCCCACCGTGGCCCCGCGAGGCTTCGTCACGGAAATCATCGGGGACGCCAGCAGCTCCTTCGACAACTACTTCTGCGTGTTCGAGCCGTCCGACGCGGGCGACGCCTTCGGATCAGGCACATGGAAGGAAACCGTCAAACCCGGCATCCCCTGCAAGCTGGACCCGGCGACCCTGCCCCACGCCCTCATCCGGCAGGCCGACGGCACCTTCACCTTCGGCCCCCTTGAGTGGGGCGAACGTATCTGCGGCGACGAAGATTCGGCCCCCTTCCCATCCTTCGTGGGCCGGACCCTCAACGGCCTGTTCTTCTATCGCAACCGCCTGTCCTTCCTCTCCGGGGAGAACGTGGTCATGTCCGAGGTCGGGGAGTTCTTCAACTTCTTCCTGACCACCGTGACCACCCTCGTGGACAGCGACGTGGTGGATGTCGCCGCCTCGCACACCAAGTCGAGCATCCTCCACCATGCCGTGACCTTCTCGGGCGGGCTCCTCCTGTTCAGCGACCAGAGCCAGTTCGTGCTCGAACACGACACCGTGCTCTCGAACGCCACGGTCAGCATCAAGCCCGTCACCGAATTCGAGGCATCCATGAAGGCCGCCCCCGTGTCTTCCGGCAAGACGGTCTTCTTCGCCACGGACAAAGGGGAATGGGGAGGCGTGCGCGAATACATCACCCTGCCCGACAACTCGGACCAGAACGACGCCTCCGACATCACGGCGCACGTCCCGCGCTATGTCCGGGGCAACGTCAGCCGCCTCGAATGTTCGACGAACGAGGACATGCTGCTGGTCCTGTCCGAAGAGATGCGGACCAGCCTGTGGCTCTACAAATACTTTTGGAACGGCAGCGAAAAAATCCAGAGCGCGTGGAGCCGATGGGACATGTGCGGGGAAGTCCTTTCCGCCGCCATCCTCAACACGGGCGTCTATCTCATCATGCAGTACGGCGATGGGGTCTATCTGGAAAAGATGGACATCACGCCGGGGTACAAGGATGAAGGCGAAACCTTCGAGTACTGCCTCGACAGGAAGATCACCGAACGGGACGCCACGCTCGGGGCCTACGACGCCATCAACAAGACGACGGCGATCACCCTGCCCTACGACATCCCGGCGGGATACACGCCCGTGGTCGTCACACGGACAGGCGGGCCGGACGCCCCCGGCAACCTGCTGCGCCGGGTGGACGTGACCGGACCCCGGACAATCACCGTCGAAGGCCCGGACGCGCACGGCAGGAAACTCTTCATCGGCATCCCCTACGAGTCCTCCTACACCTTCTCCACCTTCGCCATACGCGAGGGGGACAGCAAGGGGAACGCCGTCACCACCGGACGCCTCCAGCTCAGGCGGCTTACCCTGAACTGCTCGAACACGGGATTCCTCCACATGCACGTCACGCCGAAGTTCCGGCCCACCAGCACCTATACCTTCACGGGCCGGGAACTCGGGCACGGCACCAACATCATCGGGGCGATCCCCCTCTCCACAGGCACGATCAACTTCCCCATCCTCAGCCTGAACACGCAGGTCGAGGTCAAGGTGGGGAGCGATTCGTTCCTTCCCTTCGCGCTCGTCAACGCCAGTTGGGAAGGCTTCTACAACACCAGAAACGCGAGGGTATAAACGCACTATGGGATTTGATCCAATGACTATGGCGGTGGCCTCCTTCGTGATCGGGGCGGCCTCGTCCGTCGCGTCGGGCGTGTCCGCCAGCCAGCAGGCAAAGGCCCAAGCGCAGTATCAGGAGGCGCAGTCCGCCGAGTACGCCCGCGTCAACGACCTCAACAACAAGGCCGCCGCGCAGGAATACGTGGAGCAGTCCGCCGCCGAACGCATGGCGCAGATGCAGGAACAGGACAAGGCATCCCGCGACGCGCAGGAAGTCCAGAAGGAAGCCCTGCAAAAGAAAGGCGAAATGCTGGCCTCGACCAACGCCTCGGGGATGGCTCTGGATTTCCTCATGGCGGACTACGAACGGCAGGAGGCGACGCGCAAAGACATGATCCGTGAAAACTACGAGATGAGTTCCGCCAAATCCGATCTGAACGTCAACGCCTACAAGGACAGGGCGCAGAACCGGGTCAACGGGCAGCAGAATTACATCTCCCCCGGCTCCTCCTATTCGACGGGCATGAACGTGCTCGGAACGGCGCTCGGCATCGGAGGGGCGGGGGCCACGGCCTATGACCGCTACTGGACCGCCAAGAACAAACTCGACGGAGTGAAATGATCATGAGCACCGCACGAGAACGCGAAGCCAAAACCATCAAAAAAGATATAGGCGGAAACGCTTCCCTGACCCCCGCCATCAACGCCCAAGGGCTCAGTTCGTTCAGCTACGCCCGCCCCGTAGAGGTCGGCTATGACCGTTACGCCGGGGCCGGACTGCGGCAGCTTGCCGCCAACCTTTCCAGTATCGAGCCGAGCATCGCCCACGCCCACATGAAACTGTTGGACAGGCGTATAGCCGAGGACAAGTCCGCCGCCTCCCTGTTCGCCGTGGAAAACCCCGAGCTGACCAAGAATATGGAGGCGTGGCGTCAGGCGTCCGAGAAAGACGAGCGTATCCTCAACATGAACCCTTACGTCAAAAAGTACATCAAGCAGGAAATCCTCAAAACCTCGGCCCTCGGCTTCGACGCCGCGTTGAAGGATGCCTATGTCACCAGCGGCATGGTCAACGAAAGGGACCCTGAAAAGATCCTCAAATGGGGACAGGATTTCCGAAAGCAGTACACCGAACAGGCGGGCATCAAAGGTGAAGGCAAGGACATGGACCAGCTCGACATAGCCGAGCACTACACGGCCTACACCACCACTTCCCTCGACAACCTCCTCGGCAAGCACAACCGGGACATGGAAAGCCAGAACGCCAACCTGCTCGAACAGCAGATGTTCCAGAACATCTCCGACACCCTCGCCGGAAAGATGAACCCCCTCACGGGCGGTTACAACGTACACATCCCGACTGAACGCCAAAGCTATGTAACGGATGCCGCTCAGGTCATCATGGGCAAGGCCGAGGAAATGAAGAAGCTCGGCTACTCGCAGGACCGCGTTCTTGGGATGCTCGGCAAGGCCGTGCTGATGGGCAACCACTCCGCAGCCGTAGCCGAAGGACTCGCCAAAAGCCTCACCATCAACATCAATGGAAAACCCGTGAGCCTCCTTTCGCAGCCGGGCATCGCCAAAGGCATCGAAGCCCTCAAAGACAAGGAAATCGAAAGGGCTTGGCAGGCCGAATCACGGTCGCACACCAGAGAAGAATGGGCGCGCCAACGGGCGATCCGCAATGCCATGTCAGCGGGGACGGCCTATGGTTCCCAAAACGACGACCTCACGCGGGAAACGGTCGTGGACAAGCTGCATCTCTGCACCGATGAAACCTATCCCGAGTTTGTCAGGAACGCACGGGCCGCCGCGCAGGGGCGTTATCTCAAGCCGGAGAACCAGATCGATCTCGGCAGGCTCAAATACGGCATCATCACGGGCACGGACGGATTGGCCGCCGTGGAGGAAGGCATACGGACGGGCCGCATCCCGCCGAGCGAAGCCTCCGTGTATCAGAATCTCGCCCTGTCCCAAAAGGCGGGAGAGAACATCAACCTGTCCTCCTCCATCCAAGACATCGGCAAGACCTTCCTTTCAGCCATCACCGGAGCTTCCGTGGAAGAAGCCGGAGCCATGTACATGGCCTACTCGACCGGACGCAAGGCTCCCGTCGGCGTCATTGCCGAGGCCATGAGCCAGCTCCCCGGCATCACCACCGAGTTCGAGAGCTTCATCAACGAGCAACGGGCCAAGAAAGGCAAGGAAGATGCGGCACTCACGCAATCCGAAATGCTCCTGTACAAGCAGCAGTTCATCGCGGAAAAGCTCCCCACAAGCATCAGCACGCTCAAAGAACGCTATGCGGTTGAAAAAGCCGCGACATCTGAGAATGCCGCAGATAAGAAAGCCTTTTCCAACATGATGCAGGATCGTGTCCCCACCATCTATGACGAGGAACAGAACAAATGGGGCTATACCGCTTATAACCCCATAAAAGCAAAAGCCTATACATCTTCATTCAATGCCCTGAATACCCTCTTCCCCGATCAGATTCCCGAAGAGGACTACAGGGGGATGCACAGCGTTCAAGACATGCTGGCCTATGCCCAAAGCCATACGCCGGGCGGCTTGTCGTGGCAGAACACCTTCTTCATCGCCGTGGGAGCAACACCGGATTCCCTCGGCGTCACCACAATACAGCAGGCCATCGACTATATTCCCAAGCACTTTGAACAGATGGGCTACAAGGTAAAACCCAGACCAGTCGTGCTCATCCCCAATGACGGAGGCCAGCAAAACCAATGAACAACACGATTGAAGTAACCCTCAACGGCTTGGAGGGCGGGGAAGAAGCCCTTTCCAGTATGCACGGGCTTGGCGAAGCCCCTCTCAATGCCACGGATGCCAACACCATGTCCCCCTCCGCCGTCGCCGAAAACGCTCCAGCCCCCTCCCCGGATACATCCCCAACAGACGATGATCTTTCCTTCTTCGATTACGTCGGAGATGTGATCAAGGGCATCGCCAACGGCCCGGTGAACTCCGTCAACGAAACCATCGACCTTGCGGGAACCATCCTGAACGGCGGGGAGGAAGTCGACGTCGCCAAGGCCACCAAAGGCAGCGGCTGGCTCACGGACATGAGCAACTTTGGGGAGACGCAAACCTCGGCAGGGAAATTTGCCGAAGACATCTCCACGTTTGTGTCCGGCTTCGTTACCGGGGGGAAACTGCTTGAAGGCATAAAAGTGCTGCAAGGCGCAGGCAAGGGTGCCATAGCCGCCCGAGGTGCCGCCAAGAGCTTCTACTCCACCGTTACCTCGTTTGACGGGCACGAAGAAATGCTCTCGAATATGATTCAGGAACACCCGGCATTACAGAACGTGGTGACGGAAGCCCTTGCCGTAAGCAAGGACGACAACGAAATCGTGGGCCGCCTCAAGCATGGGCTGGAAGACCTCGGCATCGGTATGGCTCTTGAGGGGGCCATCTCCCTCTATGGAGGGTGGAGGCTGGCGCAGGCCACTAGCAAGAGCGCCAAGGAAAAAATCGTAGCCGAAACAGCCCGCCAACTGGAACAACTGCGCGGCGATAAAGAGATGCCCCATGATCTCGCCGCCGGGACAGCCGGTAAAAGCGAACCTCCCCTTCCTTCCGCAGCGGGAGGAAAAGAAACCACGCCTCCCGCCTCTGAGCATACGCTTCCTGAATCCCAAAACACCGATGCGCTCACGCCAGCCAAAGCGGAGGAACACCCGCTCAAGCCTTCCGAAGCCATCAAAGCCGACACTATCAAGGAACATATCCTTGATGTCGTCACGTCCACCAAGAGCAGAGAGGAAGTCGTTGAGAGCCTGTCCAAGGATTACAACATCCGCACGCATCTTATCCGTGATGAGAACGGCCTCCGCATCCTTGACGACATCAACCCTGAAAGGTCAGGGAGTGGAAACCTTCGATGCTGTGCTCAAGGACGCTGAACGGCTCAAGTATTACGGCATGGACAGAATCCAGAAGGTGGTCGAACTCGCCGCTTCCGGCGACATCCCTCTGAACAAGGCGAAACGGACCCTGACGCTCCTCAAGGACGGCACGGAGTTCTGTTCCCGTGAACTCTACAGGATCGCTGAAAAGATGGAGGTGAACCCGGCAGCCGTCTCCCCGCAGGAGATGCAGGACTTCGTATACCTAAAGGAAAATCTCGATAACCTGTATCTCGCCGAACGGAACCTGACAACGGAAGGCGGGCGGCTTTTGAGTTTCATGCGCAATGAGGGCGGCATATTCAGTGACGAAAAGATGTTCAAATGGTATGCCTCCCCCACAGGCGGCACCACGGAGCAAATCGCCAGTGAACTTGCCAAGAAAGGCTATACCCCCGATACAATCAAGAAGATGGCCCGCGATATACGCCTGAACAAGGACAACCTCGGAGCCGTCGCGCAGGCGGCCCACAGCGTCAAACCCGGATCATGGTTCAACGTCTTCAACGAGTTCCGCATCAACAACATGCTGTCCGGCCCCTTCACGCTTGCCGCGAACGCGGCGACCAACGGCTTGAAAACCCTGCTCATGCCTGCCGAAAAGTACCTCGCGGGCACCATCATGCGGGATGACGCCGTGCAGCGCGAAGCCCTCGACACCTTCTCCGGCCTGTTTCGTTACTGGAATGACAGCTTCCGTCTGGCGAAAAAGGCGTGGAAGGTGGAGGACAACATCCTCGACCGGATGGGCGGAAAGATGGAAACCAACTCGGCGGCGATGACCTATGAGAACATCCGCAACCTCATGCTCAAGGACGCCCCGAAGGGGGCCGAGCTGTCCCCTCTTCAAGAGAACATAGCCCGAGCAATGTGTCTGGTCGGCCCCTATCTCCGCATCCCCTCCCGGTTGCTGATGAGCACCGACGAGTTCTTCAAGCAGTTGAACTACCGATCTTCCCTCTCCGCCTCGCTCCTGCGGAAAGGCCGGGAAGCGGGCATCAAGGATGCCGGGGAGCTGGCCCGCTATGTCGAGGAGCAGCTTGCCCTCGCTTTCAAGAAAGACGGTTCCGCCATCCGGGGCCGCTATGCGGACGATGCCGTCAAGGACAGCATCCAGTACGCAAGGGAATCCACATGGACGCAGGATCTCGGACGGAACACGCTTGGCGGCGGCATCCAGAACCTTGCCAACACCCACCCCGTCCTCCGCATCGCCATACCCTTCATCAAGACGCCGACGAACCTGTTTCGCGACTTCGTGGCCCATACGCCCGGCGTCGCGCAGATGACCAAAACCTACCGGGAGGCGATCAAGGCGGGCGGGGAACAAGCCGCCCTCGCCCAATCCAAAATGGCGATGGGTGCCCTGATGTGGACCGGAGCCGTCATGATGGCGCACAGCGGGCAGATCACAGGTTCCCCTCCGAAGGACAACAAGCTCCGGCAAGCCCTTGAAGCCACAGGCTGGCAGCCCTACAGCATCAAGGTCGGGGACAAATACCTCTCCTACAGACGTCTCGATCCCGCAGGGATGTTCCTCGGCATTGCCGCAGACCTCGCCGTTGCGGGCCAGTATCTCAACAAAGACCAGTATGATGATGCCGTCTCTATGGCTGTAGCCGCCCTGTCGAACAACGTCACGTCAAAGACGTACATGCAGGGAATCAGCGAACTTATAGACTTCATCAATGATCCCAATGAAAAGGCCATCCAGTATTTCGGCAGGATGGGGGCTACCCTCGTCCCCTTCGCGTCGGCGGCCCGATTCGCGCGCCAGCAGGCCGACGATCCCATGCGCGAGATGCGAGACTTTATGGATTACACCATGAACACCATCCCCGGCTGGTCCTCAACCCTCCCCGCCCGGAGGAATTGGGTCACTGGAGATACCATCAACTACAACCTCATCCCCTCGAATGCCAACGACCCCGTGCTCGATGAACTGAACAGGATGGCGGAAGGCATTTATGGCCCGCCCGCCAAGAAACTACATGGCGTCGAGCTTTCCACGGCACAGTATTCCCGGCTCAACGAGCTGCACGGCACGACGACCATCGGCGGCAAAACGCTGCATGAGTCCCTAGGGGAATTGTTCGCCAGCCAGCAATACGACATCGACAGGAACACCATTGGAGATCCGCCCGACAAGGAACGCGGCCCCCGCGCCGTCGCTATCAACCGCATCATCCATGCATACCGACAGAAAGCGCAAGACGAACTGCTCAGCGAGGACGATAGCCTCCGCCATGAAGTGCGGAAATCCGACTACCAACGCCTCGCCTCCAAACGCGGGACCATGACGGAAAACAACCAACAGGAACTCTTGGATGCGCTTCTAACGTATTAACTCCCTCTCCCCGCCTCACACCCACCATACGGATGAAAAGGCGACCTTCCGATCTCAATGATCACAGGAAGGCCGCCTTTTCATCATGAGCCATAACTTCAAACAAGGAGCATTTATGTCCTACAGTTACGTCACCTATACGGGCGACGGAACGACCCAAGACTATATCGTCCCCTTTCCCTACCTGAAAATCTCCGACGTCAAAGTCAGCCTTGACGAAGCGGAACAGAACGCCCTCGCCTACTCATGGCACACATCCGGCACCATACGCTTCGTCACGGCCCCGCCCAACGGGGCGTCTATCCGCATCCAACGCATCACGGACAAGGTGACGCCCGCCGTGGACTTCCGCGACGGTTCCACGCTCACCGAAGCCGACCTTGACCTCGCGGTGACGCAACTCCTCTACATCGCACAGGAAGCCTACGACGCCCTCGACGGGGAAACCGCCGTCGCCGCGAAGGACAAGGCTGAGAAAATCCTCAAGGAAGTCGAGGCGCTGTATGGTAAGACCAAACAGGAAATCGACTACTTCCGCAAGATGTGGATCGATGTGCAGGCGTCGTCCTCTTCGCCGGGCCGGGGCGAATACGACTTTGAGTCCGGCAAGATGACCTTGTTCGTCCCGGCTGGCCCGATGGGTCCGCAGGGGCCGATGGGACAGGAAGGCCCGCAAGGTCTTCCCGGACCACAGGGCGAACAAGGGCCGCGCGGCATTCAGGGGCCGCAGGGTATCCAAGGCGAACGCGGCCCGGAAGGGCAGCAAGGCCTCATGGGGCCGCAGGGCGAACAGGGGCCGCGCGGCGAAACGGGACCCCGAGGCCCCGAAGGTCCCCAAGGGGTCCAAGGCGAGAAAGGCGATCAAGGTCCCATCGGCGCGACCGGGCCTGTCGGCCCCCAAGGGCCGGAAGGTCCGCAAGGCCCCGTCGGGCCTACGGGCTTGCAGGGTCCGCGTGGCGAAACAGGGGAAAGAGGCCCCGCCGGACCGCAAGGCCCCATCGGGCTCACCGGAGCGCAGGGGCCGCGCGGAGAAACAGGGCCTGTCGGTCCCCTAGGACCCGAAGGGCCTGCCGGACCACAAGGGGAGCGCGGCCCGCAGGGGCCGGAAGGTCCCAAAGGGGCCACGGGGGACAAGGGGCCGCTCGGCGACTCTCCCCTTCCCCTTGTCTTCGGCAACTTTTCCGTCACCACGGAGGGCTACCTGCAATTCGAGTACGCAGGCACGCTTTCCGCCAACCCTTTCAACATCAACCCTGAGACAGGGATCATGGAGGTGGCCCTCGTATGAGCGTCATGCAAATCGGCAAGGTACGCCCTACGTACAAGGGCGAATGGGACGGCACGAAGTCCTATGAAGTCCTCGATTGGGTGCAATATCGCGGCCTCGCGTATCAGGCTATTGCCGCCGTGCCCGCCAACCGCGAACCGGACGTCAACCCCGACTATTGGGCGCAGACCGGAATGAAGGGCGACAAAGGCGACAAGGGCGACGTAGGGCCGCGCGGCCCCGCCGGAGTGGACGGGCGCGACGGCGCGCAAGGCATTCAAGGGGAAACCGGACCGCAAGGGGCGCAGGGCATTCCCGGGCCGAAGGGTGATACGGGCGCGACCGGGCCGCAGGGTCCGGCTGGTCCCAAAGGCGATCAGGGCGACATCGGGCCGCAA
>OGEP01002898.1_pt1 | contig 14112 bp, 20 predicted proteins | sample 1570721 | NCBI WGS metagenome assembly OGEP01 (sample SAMEA2582131, study PRJEB24529) | metagenome | biome: Human gut stool | place: China | collected 2011 | reverse complement strand
GAGCGGTGCTTAAGCCGTCAGGCGGGAATTGTGCGGTGTTGCCTAAGATAAAATCGAGCCCCCCTGCACGGGCAGGCCATTGTTACAGCCTGGCGTGCGGGGGATTTTTTGTATTTATATGGGATATGAAGTAATAAATGATATTTTTCAGGTTTGCAGCAGAAAACCACCCCTCAGTCTGCGTTGCAGACAGCTCCCCTCAAAGGGGAGCCAAGCACGACCTAAGGCAGGATATTGGCTCCCCTGGAGGGGAGCTGGACGCGAAGCGGCCTGAGGGGTGGTTCCTCGTGAGATAACTAAAATTTATTTATAGAGAACGGTCTATCTCCAGCCTAAGAGCCGGGGTGCTGCCCTGCGGGCCTCCGAAACGTGCCTGCGGGCGTAGCGACCGTTCCGGGACATGAATTTATTTGCTTGTTTCTGGTATTTGTGCGATACTATAAACAGCAAAGATCACCCCTAAAAAGAACCATACCCTTTTCCCGCTGCAAAGGAGAGAAAAATATGAGAAGTGATAACGTTAAAAAAGGCCCGGAGCGCGCCCCAAACCGCAGCCTGTTCTATGCCCTGGGCTACACCCCGGAAGAGCTGGAACGCCCGCTGAACGTCAGCCCGTATTCCGCCGAACTCAGGCCCGGCGGCGTGCTGCGCTTCGTCGTCATCGACCCCGTGAACGTCTTCCCCGGCGACTACAACAGCCTTTCGCCGCTTGAGCCGGACTACTTCCGCCCGCGTTGGTGGTGGGTGCTCGGGAAGCGGGTGCACGCCTCTCGCCTCATCCGATTGGTTGCGAACGAATGCCCGGTGCTGCTGCGGCCCGCCTACAATTTCCTAGGCATCCCGCAGGCCCAGATCCTCTGGGATTACGTCCTGCATTTTCAGGAATGCCGCGCCGCCGAAGCCCGGCTACTGACCAAGTTTTCGCTGACCGTCTTCAAGACGAAGATGGAAGACATCCTGTACGCGGCCGGGGGCACGGCACAGATCGATACCCGCATCCGGTACATGATTCAGACCATGACCAATGACGGCGTGCTTGCCGTCGACAAAGAATCGGAAGACGTGGTCAAGCTGGAAACCCCGCTTTCAGGCGTGACCGACATCGTGCGCCAGTCCCTTGAAATCCTCGCCGCCCTGAACCGAACCCCGGCGGTCAAGCTGCTCGGCATCAGCCCGTCAGGGTTCAATGCCACGGGCGAATCGGATATCCGTAACTATTACGATCATGTCAGGAGCCAGCAGGAGAAAGTCCTGCGCGACGGCATCAAGAAGGCGCTCGACTGTATCCAGCTCTACCTGCGCGGAACCATCGACCCTTCCGTGACTTTCGACTTCGCGCCCCTCGGCGAAGAGGATAGGGCGGCCCTTGCGACGCTCCAGAAGACCAAGGCCGACACCATCGCCGTCTACATGGATCGGGACATCATCTCTCAGGAAGAAGCCCGGCAATCCCTTGCCAGTGACCCGGACAGCGGCTTCTCCGACATCGACCCGGCGGAAGTGCCGCAGGGCAATGGAATGCCTGATGCCCTGCCGGAAGCCGGGGAAGAGGGCTTGATGCCCGACATCGACGACGTGGACAAGGCAGGGGCCGTCTATGGCTAAGGTCATCCGCGCCATCAAGCCCAACGCGGGCATCCGGGCGAAATACCGGAAGCGGCTGGTGTCGCTTCTCGACGAGATGCAGCGTTCCGTCGTGTGGTGGCTGCGCGCCGAGTACAGGAAGCAGGAAACCCGCATAGCACAGGATGCGTCCCCGGCGAGTGACCTGCAAAACCGCCTCAAGCGCCTGTTCCGGTACTGGACGAAGCGGTGGAGGGAAAGCGCGGAGAGTTTTGCACGGGAGTTCGTGGGCAGTACGAGGCGGCGCACGGAAGCCAGCATGATGCAGGCCCTCAAAGATGCGGGCTTCACGGTGAGGATGGAGGGAAGCAGAGCCATGAGCGACGTGGCGCGGGCCCTCTTCGAGGAAAATGTCAATCTCATCAAATCCATTCCGCAGCACTATTTCACGGAAGTAACGGGGCTAGTACAGCGTTCCGCCAGCATGGGTCGGGACGTGGAGTTCCTCGCCGACGAACTGCACAAGCGGTACGAGATCACCCGGCGCCGGGCAGAATTCATTGCCCGCGACCAGTCCAATAAGGCGACCGAGGCCCTTAAGCGGGTACAGGACAAGGAACTCGGCATCACCGAAGGCATCTGGGTACATGTGCCGGGAAAGAAAACGAGCCGCCATACCCACCAGCTCATGAATGGGAAAAAGTTCGTCATCACGGAAGGTCTTTACGACTCTGACGTGAAGCGCAAAGTGCTTTGCGGTGAGCTTCCGGGGTGCCAATGCACGTACCGGGCCGTTATTCCTGAATTTGGAGACTAGTCTATGTATCAAAGTAAAGGCGTCACCTTCGACGCGGCTCCCTCACAGCGGGAAACCGACGAGAACGGGTTCCTGCACGTCGGGGCGTCGCACATCACGAAAGCGACGGTGAACCCCTATTACGGGCGGGAGATTCCGGGCTGGCAGGAAGCCGGGCTTGACCCCGAGGCTGTCTATTACGGGCTTCGGGACCCGGAAGAACTTCAAGCATCGCTTGAGACATGGGCCGGGCTGCCGCTGCACATCGAGCACCACATCGACAGCGCGGAAGAGCCGCAGAAGCTCACCCGCGTGGGCGCGGTGGGCACGGGCGCGGTCTGGAACCCGCCGTATGTGGATGCGCCGCTGACCGTGTGGGATCGGGCCGCCATCGACGCCATCGAAGACGGTTCTTTCCGGGAACTCTCCTGCGCCTACCGCTACGACCCGGATTTCACGCCGGGCAGCTACGAGGGCACCCCCTACGATTTCATCATGCGGAACATCCGAGGCAACCACGTCGCGCTGGTCGAAGAAGGGCGGGCCGGGCCGGACGTGGTGGTGGCGGATTCTCATCCAACTTCAACGAAAAAAGGAACGCTTATGGGCAAGTTCAGGAAATGGTGGGGAGCTCAGGATGGCGACCCTGCGGTGGAACAGCAGGAAGTCGAATCCGCACAGGGCATCAAGGACTTTGCGGATATCCTTTTGAGCCTCCACAAGAAAAACCCTGTCACCGGGGAGATCGAGGACATCACGGAAGACGAGGATAAGGCGGAAGCCATCCGCAAGCTCGTCGCCGAACTGTCCGAAGGCATGGAGCCCGAAGAGGCCAAAAAGCTCGAAGATACTCTCTCCGATCTGGCCTATTCCCCTGCAACAGGCGACGAGAAACCGGAGAAAAAGGAAGCGATGGACGAAGAAGCCAAGAAAGCTATGGACGCCTGCGGGCTTGATGCGGAAGACCCCGCAGAATCCCGCGCCTTTGCCGAAGGCGTGAAATACGGCGAGGAACTGGAGCGCAATCCGGACGAACGCAGGAAGCTCGACCGCGAGCATGAGTCCGAGGGTATGAAAAAGGCTATGGATGCCTGCGGCCTCGACGCCGAGAACCCGCAGGAGAGCAAAGCCTTTGCCGAGGGCGTCAAGTACGGTGAGGAGCTGATCCGGAACCCCGAGGAACGGCGCAAGCTTGACCGGGAACACGAATCCGAGGGCGAACGCCGCGAACTCGGCAAGGACGAGGACAAGGACGCGGCCATTAAGCGCATCCTCGCTTCCGTCCCCGACCTCACACCGGAGCAGAAAAAGAAGCTGACCGACTCCCTCGCCGATCTCGCCTATTCCCCCGCGACCGGAGATGAAGCCCCGGACGACAAGGGAGCCGCTCAGGACAGGGCATTCCGCTGCCGTGGTCCGCGTCCTCTCACCGCAATGGACGCCGCCCGCATCAAGGCATCCGCAGTCGCCGAAGCGCAGGAGCATATGCGGAACCTCACCCGTGCCGTGCGCGACGTGCGCGGGCTGGTGGGCGAACTTGACCCGTTGTCCTTCGACTCCGCGTCCGACGTCTACGGCTACGCGCTGGAGCAGCTTGGGGAGAATCCCCGCAAGTATCCCCGGCAGGCATGGCCCGGTATGATCGATATCCTCCGCAAGCAGAAGGCGACACCTTCCGTTGCCCGTGACGCGGCCCCCGTCGGGCGCATGTCCGGCAGCTTCGCCGGGCTTTCCAATATCACCATTGCAGAATAAGGAGGCACACCATGCCTTTGCAGTCCCAAGTCAATCTCTCCGTCGCTCCCGGCGTTGCGGGCGATAAAGCGACGCCCGACCAGAGCATCTACACCCCGCTCAACCCTCTGGCGGCGGTGGCCCTCCCTGTGGGGCGCTTCGTCTTCCCTGTCGTGGATTCTGGCGTGATCGACAACACGCAGGCCACCAACGTTGCGGGCACCGCCACAGCCGTGCTCGGCTTCGTGGAGCGCGTTATCAACTACGTGAACTATGAAATTTTTTCTGACGGCACCCTGACTGTCCCGGCAGGCTCGAACCTCACCGTGGCTGTGAAGGGCGACTATTGGGCCGTTTCCACGACCAAGGCCACGGTGGGGCAGGCCGTCCTTGCCTCCACCGCTGACGGTTCAATCAGCACCGGGACCCCCGACGCCACGCACCTCGATACGGGGTGGGTCGTCAAGACGCCCGGCGAAATCGGGGAACCGATCATCATCAGCAATTGGGGACAGGCCGCAGCGTCGGGATCCGGCGGCGACACCTCGAACCTGATGCAGAAAGATTTCAGCAACGCCACCGGAGCGCTCGGCGTGGCCAACGGCGGAACTGGCGCAACCACTGCGGAACAGGCCCGCACCAACCTCGGCGCAGCCGCCGCCGGAGCGTAGGAGGTACTACATGAATCCGACTTTTGAACAGGCCAAGCGCTACGGCTTTATCTTCCCGGGCGCCCGCATGTGGGCAACCCCGGAGAACCGCGCCCGCATTGCGCAGGACGCCGCGCTCATCACTACTCCGAACACGACCGTCCCCGCCGAGCTTCTGGCGTATATCGACCCGATGGTCATCGAAATCCTGACCGCGCCCCGGCGCGCCCGCGAAATCTTCGGCGAAGAGAAGAAGGGCGACTGGACGACCCCGTACATGAAGTGGCGCGTCGACGAAATGACCGGAAAGACCGAGCCGTATTCCGACTATGCCAACGGCACGACTTCGGGCGTGAACTCCGAATGGCAGACCCGCGTGCAGTACGTCTTCCAGACGTCCATCACCTACGGCGACTTTGAAGTGGACATGTCGAGCACGGCAAAAGTCAACCTCGCTGCCTCCAAGCAGCGCGCGGCGGCCAACGTCATCGACATCGACCAGAACCGCTTCTACCTGCTCGGCGTCGCCGGGAAGGAAATCTACGGCATCCTCAACGATCCGAACCTCCCTGCTGCGATCACCGCAGGGGCCACGGGCACGGGCGGCTCCACGAAATGGGCCGACAAGACCACGGTGCAGATCTACAACGACGTCCTTGCCCTGTTCGCACAGCTTTCCGAGCAGTCCAGCGGTCTCATTGACAAGGACACGCCCCTCAAGCTCTGCCTCTCCCCCGAACTGGCCGTTCGCCTCGGCGCGGCTACCGATTTCAACGTGTCCGTGCTGGATATGTTGAAGCGGTACTTCACCCGCATTGACATCGTGACCGTCCCCGAGCTGCACAGCATGACCGCCGGGGAAACCATGTTCCTCATCGCCCCCGAAGTGAACGGGCAGCGATCCGGCACGCTGGCCTTCGGAGAAAAGATGCGTGCCGGACGCGTCGTGCCCGACCTGTCCAGCTTCCGTCAGAAGTTCGTCGGCACCACCTACGGCGGTATCGTGCTCATGCCCTTTGCCTTTGCGCAAATGACTGGAGCCTAGTCCCATCCTTCCCTCCATGCGAAAGCCCCAACCGCCTGTTTAACGGTTGGGGCTTTCTTTACGTATCAGGCGTCATTTTCCAAGCTGCTGTATATTTGCGTCCAGCCACATCTCGACTGCTTCCCGTACTACCTGTGAGCGTAGGATACCCCTATCCGTACATATATCGTTCAGCCGTTCCCAGACATGATCCGGCATAGATACAGTCTTTACTGTTGCACGATCTTCAACCTTTTTTTTACGTCCAGATCCTTTGCGGCGGCCTCCGTGTTTTTTTTCTTGCGCGTCACTCATCCGTTGCGTCTCCCTTCATCAAAAAGCTATCTCCTTCCCATTGGCTGCGCCAGAATTATCCTTATTGAGTTGACTGTCTTCGAGCTGAAATCGATAAGATCGTCGATGTCTATCTTAGTCTTCCTCTTCATCGTCTGCCTCCGTTGACGCTTGCAGCTTTATGAACTCGGGAAGAACCGCGATACTTCCACATTCGTCATCCATTCCAACAGCCTTGAAGCCCAACTTACGGGCAAAGGCGATACGCATGGCCTGAGCCTCCCAACCCGCGTCGTCCTCGTCCATTCCGAGAAGGTCTGCCCAGTCTTCCCGTTCTTGAAAGTCCAGTTCTTCCGAAACCACGGCTTGCCAGCATAGATCAAAATGGATTTCGTCTATCCCGCGCTCTTCCATAATTTCACGTAGAGCCGTTCCCGCAGCACCGTCATCAAGATACGGAAGGTCTTCCGTAAAAAAGATATCCTTGACGTCTACTTCGCACTGGTAGACGTAATCTCCGTATCCCTTTGCTGTTCCATACGTGCGGGCAAAGAACATCGCTCCGAAGTTATACCCTAACCCTGTTCCTGAGTTAGATATAGCCAAATGTTCAATCATGCTTCCGTGGTACAGCTTCATGGTGGCTTCTCCTTTACCCTTTCGTTGAAAATACAATAGCACCATTTTTTGAAAAAATAAACAATTTTTTCAAAAAAAGTTTTATCTTTTTTAACTCGTCAGTAACAGAAGGGAGAGGCAGAAAAACAAAAAGGGGCGGCTCTTAAAGCCACCCCTTTTCTACGATATTCTTTCTTTATTAGAATCCGAGCCAGCCGAAGCCCTTGGCCATAACGGCGACAAGTGCAAACCCTATGGCGATTTGCCATTTCAAAAGATCATACTTGACCTTCAACACTTCAGCACGAATTTTTTCGATCTCCGCTTGCACTTTCAGGTCCAATTCCCGAATTTCTTTTTGCAACCGCAGTTCCGTTTCGCGCAGATCTCCCTTGGTGGCACTGGCGTTCCTTTGGCTCTCGTCAAAGCGTTCCAGTACTTCCACGATGGCTTTTGCGGCTTCCTCGCCGACGGCCTTTTCAAGCTTTTTTCCATCATCGAACAGCAACATGGGGGAATCCCTCCGTTGGTGAAGTCTTATATGATTCATGCAGGCTTGCCAAGGATTACCCTAGCATCAACCTGTTTGCCGTCTTCGCGGCACGGATGGCAAGACGCATATCATCAAGCGCGGATTCGAGGTTTTGCCGGGCGGTGTAGGTTGGGGCTGTCATGAGCTGGATAAGCGCGTCAACGGGCGTCTTCCCGGATGGCGATACATGCCGGAGCAGTTCGGGATACGTTCCTTGCGTCACTCGGCGGAAGTCTCGTTCCAGTCCATAAGCGCGGTCGCGGATCAGGACTGCAAGTTCCATCCAATCCTGTTCGAGCCGTTCAAGCTCCCTCACGCGGTCGCGGTATAGTGACGATGCGACGGGAAGCGACGGGTACGGAATCGCGGATTCCGCCGTGGGTATGGCATTGATGGCGCGGACGCGGACGGAAAGCAGGAACTCGCGGGCCTCGGGCATAAGCCGGGCCGGGAGCTGGCTGTATTCCGCGATGCGGAAATGGCGGTTGTGCTTCGCCCATATCTCGGCGCGGGCCTTGCCCTGCACCGCCGCCGGGTAGGTCGAGAGCTTGGCGTCTACGATGAGCTTGAGCTCGGCACGTTCCGACGCGCTGATCAGCTCATCGTTGAGCGTCACGGGTTCGGCAACGGGCACCCTGTCGCCGTACTGTTCAATCACATCCAGCACCCAACGGCGGAACGCCTTGGCAATAGGAGTACGCGCTAGCATCGCAACCAAATGGCAGCCCCGAAGGGAAAAGATGCGATTCATAGCGGGTACATCCGTGGTACTCAAATTGAGAACCACGCTCATATTATTGGAGAATTCATCCTTATGTCGGGCATAGAGCACACCAACCTTGCGGTCGTCGGAATAGCCAAGTGCTTTAGCCAATTCAGAAGAACGAATCCAGAGACTGTTTTGGTGAGTGACAGGCGTGAAGATAAATTCGTTGAAGATTAGGGCCATTTCCATAATGCAACTCCTACGTTGTCTGAATTGCACTCTCTGAAATAGAAAGCGCCGGGTGTTCAGAACGGCGTAGGAACCGCTGGCGGCCTTTAGCTTTCGCTTGGACATATCCGCCACACCCGGCAAACATTGGATGCAATAATAGCCCAAAAGACAGCCAAGAAAAACTCTTGACTTTGGAAAAAGGGCATAAAAAAGCGCCATGCTATCGGGTGGCGTTTGTCCGCCTACGGGGTTCTGAAGCCCGTGCACAAAAGACAGCACAAAACTCGGAAAATGTAAAGAGAAAAGCCCCGTTTCAGGACGGGGCTTTAAAAAGAGTCTATCGTAATAAGCTGCAATCGTCGGCTACCACATTACCCAATGCCATACCTTTAACAGTGCACATGAGGGAAACTTTCCCCCCTTTTCTTAAAGACGCGGCAGAATCCGTTTGCCCGCGCTCCAAATCGGCAAAAATGTTTTCCAAGAAACCTGTCCCTTCGAGGGTCAATCTTGCCAGCCCGGTAACGGATTTGGATATATCATTTACTGTTCCAGTAATGATAATCTCCTTTCCCTTGTATTTTTGGTCAGCTGCAATTTCGTTGGACTTGTACTCACGGACAAGTTGGACAGACGTGATTCGAGGCATTTTTGCTATTTTCTCTTGCTCGGCAGCGGCCCGTTCAGCCTGTTTACGCTGTTTATACTCTTCATTGGCAGCTTCAATACGAGCTTTTTCTTCTGGAGTTTGCGTTATCGCCTTAAATGCTCCAATAGCGAGGAAAATAAGGAAAATATAGCCTATCCATTTGATAATTTTTTTTCCGAATATCCCTGATGAATTCCCTTTTTTCCTGTCAGCATCAGTTACGGGACGCCCACATTTAGGGCAAGTCGCTGCGGAAGTCGAAACTTTGGATTTACAATCCGGACATTTGAACATCGCCATGTCTTTTGTACTCCCCCAAATATTAGTTATTTTTTCTTACTGTGTTCTACAAAAACAATAGTTCCTTCCATCATTACAGAACGCATCAGGAATTTTTGAGGGAAAGCCTGCATTGTAATGATGTCACCTTTTTTAACCTTACGGAGATTAGGATCTTTCATATCGACGTAAATGTGCAGCCCCAAAAGGCCTGAACGATCTACAGGAACTTTCATATAGGCCTTTCCTAAAGCATCCTTTGAAACTCCCTGACATTTGAAAGTCACGATGACAGGCTTTCCCTTGAAGTCTTCATCGGCAACAACTTCGTTATCTTCATAGGATTGCCAAAGTTTTTTTGGGGCGCACTCGTAGCCCATGGCCTTTTCTACAAGAAGTCTTGCCTCGGCCTTGCTTTGAGGAATTTCCGAAATGGGAGCAGTTTCGACCTTACTGTCTTTCCTCATTTCTCCAAAAGCTCGGGCCCCATCGCCCGGTTTTTTCCCTTCGTCGTAAATTAGTATCTGCATTTGCTCGATATTGGCCTTTTTAAATTCTTCTGAGAGGAGGGCCTCAAATTTTTCCGTATCAAGCGGAGCCGCAGGGTCAGCCCCCGTTACCACCAACAAAGCATAGCGTTCTGGAATGTTGTAAAGTGTGGACATTTCTTCGGCATAAGCCGAGAGTGAGGCACAAGAAATGAAAAGTGCCGTCAGCATGAAAGTCAATGTTTTCATGTGTGCGTTGAAGGTAGCCATACATCATCCCCCTTGTTATAGATGAGGCTATCATGGCATAGGCCGTTCCAAAAATCCACCGCCGCCGCCCTCCGCCCCGAAAGGGGCTTTTCTTTTGCCCTATGCGAACCTTGTTCACGGTATCTGCCCCGTTGTCCTGCGGGCTATCCTTTTTCAATGTGCTGTATTGGCACGTAAGGAGGTAGCGCATGAACGCAATGGAACTGAAAAGGGGATTTCATCTTGCGGTTGAAGATTCCCGCATCATCCCCACCGGGAACGGGGTGTTTATCGAATATGACGGTTTCTTGAGCAAAAAGATGGAGGGGCTGAGGGCACTCCTCATTCAATGTTACCCCGACGCGGCAACACGTTTTCCAGAAGCGTTTGCACATCGCTATTCTCAGGATGAAATTGCAGAGCATAGTCGTCGGTTACGCGAGCAACGAACAGAAAAGACAGGTTTCCGAGAACCCTGCTGAGGTCGCTCTGGATCTGCTGTGCATGAGGCCCGGAGAGGAGCAGAAATAAGCCGGGGCGGATCGGAATATACCCGGCTCCATACATGCGGTTGAGCTCCTCCCTTTCATTGGAGGCTTCGCCGGGCTGTTTTTCATAAGCTACAAGATAGGACATATTCCCCTCCCTGTTTTTCCCAAAACCGGCACACAATGGAGGGGATGTCAAGAATGATTTCAGGACATCATCCTGAAAAAGGAAGGTCCGCATGTACGTTGAAAATACCAATTATTGGGTTGAGGTTGTGTTGCGGCAGTTAAAGGGGTTTGTCCCCAAGGGCGAGCCTGTCCATTTTCACATTTGTTTTTCCATGGTGGGGGGGGAACCCACGATAGATTTCACGGCTGTTCAGGTTTTTGATGAGGAAGATCAACTACAACCTCAAACCGAACCCGCGATGTGCTAGAATCGGATGTTTCCCGGTGCCCATCCGCCTTCAGACTCGCGGCAATCACGGCCACGCCAAAACCGCCTCCAGCCTTGCCAGACTTGCTGGCCGTAATGGCAATATCAAAAGCCACGGTCTGCAATTGGGTTTGGGAATGAAACGCTTCAGGGTTCTTGATCCGTTCAGGGCCATTTTCTTTAGCATGGTAGTACGGATTAATGAGCGCCCCAGAGCCCCGCAACCGCGTCTGCGCGCCGTGGATGCCCTCGGCGATCTGGCACAGCGTTTCTTCTACAAAGCTCTTCAAGTCCATCATTATGGCGGCTCCTTGCTTTCCGAGTAGGACGCCATAACGCATGTCCCATGTCAAGCGCCAGAGGTGAGAGAGCTTTTCCCGAACCTTGTTCACGGTGTGCCCCCACGCCGCCATGCGGCATCATCTCCAAAACACTATGGAGGTGCAGCGATGGAAAATTCCCCCTTGGCTCTTTTCAAGCATGAAAAGTTCGGTTCCCTTCGCGTTGTTGAGCGCAAGGTGCAACCATGGTTCGTGGCGAAAGACGTGTGCGATATTCTTGAACTGGGCAACCCTCGTTCAAGCCTTGCACTTCTGGATGAGGATGAAAAGGACGTCCATAGTATGGACACCCCCGGTGGAAAGCAGGAAATGACAATCATTTCCGAACCGGGCCTGTATTCCCTCATCCTGCGTTCCCGCAAGCCCGAAGCCAAGGCGTTCAAGCGGTGGGTGACGCATGAGGTCATCCCCTCCATCCGCAAGACGGGCGGCTACCTGATGGCCAAGCCCAACGATACCCCCGAAGCCATCCTTGCCCGCGCCGTGCTGGTCGCGCAGGACACCATCAGGCGCATCGAAGCCGAGCGCGACGAGGCTATCCGCACCAAGGCTGAAATCGGTTCACGCCGCGAGGCCACCGCGATGGCAACCGCCTCTGCCGCCGTACGCAAGGCTGCGGCTCTTGAGAACGAACTTGGGCGGGGCAGGGACTACAAGTCCGTGAAGGGCATCCCGTGGTTCCTTGACGTCTTCGCAGATACGCCAGCCGCGTACTCCGTCGCAGGACGCAAGCTTTCCGATATGTCCCGCCGTATGGATCACGAAATCCGGGAAATCGAGGATAGCCGTTTCGGGAGCGTGAAGGCGTACCACGTCGACGTGATCGAAGCCTTCCGGCTGTCCCTGAAAAACGACCTGAACATGCTGGGCAAGTACCGCCTTCGCCGTGCTGCATAGCCGAACTTTGTTCACGGTGATTTCGTCCCGGCTCTTTTGCCATGATGACCAAAACAACGGAGGGATACAGAGATATGGCCAGACCCAAAAAGAATACCGCCCCGGAAACAACGCAGGCGACGAAGACGGATACCGTAATGGTCGCCCTGAACCGGACGACCGGGATCTCGTTCCCCATGCCCGACGGACGCAAAGTGCTCATCGAAGGCAACGCCGCCAGCCTGCGCGGAAAGGAAAAGGGCGTGCTGCCCGTGGGCGCGTTCGGGCTGACGCGGGTGAACGCCGACGATTGGGCGTACATTGAAAAGACCTATGGGCCGCACATGGAAATCTTCAAGTCCGGGCTTATCTTCGCGCAGGCGCGCAAGGCCGACGCCGTGGACGAGGCCGACGAAAGGGCGGAACTGCGCAACGGGCTGGAGCCCGTGGATGTGGAGAACGACCCCAAGGCGCAGACCGAACCGCTCCAGAGCAAGGTGGGGTTCTAACCCGTGGCTGTTGTTGTCTTTGACCCGCAGGAGTTCCGGGAGGCCTATCCGCGCTTCGTCGATCCGAAGACCGGGCAGCCCCTCCTGACCGATGCACAGCTTCGGCAGGCATTCGACGTCGCCTGTCTGCTCTTGGACAACACAAACTCATCCCCGGTTCCTTATGATCCGGCCCACGGCGTCATGATCCGCAAGACGCTCCTGTACCTCCTCGTCTGCCACTTGGCGACGCTGGCCTTGTGGCCAGTGGGACAGGCCGGGCCCGTGGCCTCGGCGACGGAAGGAACTGTCAGCATCAGCTTCTCCGTGCCCCAGAACACCGGGAAAGCCTTTTACGCGCAGACGCCGTGCGGACAGACGTTTTGGCAGGCCATCCAGCCCTATGCCGTGGGCGGTCGCTACTATGCCGCCCGGTATTGGCATCCGTGGGGGTAATGGTGTCCGGAGAACTCGAAAAGCTGCTCAAGCGGTACATTACCCCCGATATCGTCGTGAAGGCCGGGGTGCTCGAAAATGCGACGCGGGGCGAAGGTGGTACTCCCGTCGCAGAGTATGCGGCGTACAACGAATACGGCGCAACAATCGAAATCCCTGAGCGGACGCAAACCTTGTACTTCAAGCGGAAGCGTGACGGCAGCGTCGGGAATCGGTTCGTGAAGAAGGGCAAAAGTGATTTTGCGCAGGATGCGTCGGTCAAAGCCCACACCGTCACCATCCCCTCCCGGCCTTTCCTGCGCTCAACGCTCGATGCCAAGGCAGACGCATGGTGCGATAACCTCGCGGAAGCGTTGGAAGCCGGACGGACGCCGAAAGAGGCGATGCGGCTTGTGGGACGCCGCATGGCAGACGACATTCAAGCGACGATTAAGAGCAATATGCCCCCGGACAACGCCGAATCCACCAAGCGCCGCAAGAACGCCAAGGGCGCGGGAAAGGGGACGCTCATCGATTCCGGAAGCCTGCTCAAGTCCATCGATTACGAGGTAGTCAAAAGATGAATCTCCATGAATTTGTGCGTCCGCTTATCGGCATCGTGAACCCTTTCCAGTCGGTCGTGATTCTCGTCTCCACAGGCTTCACCATAACCGCGCAGTATGAGCAGGTCCCGGCATGGGCCCCCGCCGTGGAAGTCATGGCGCAGCCGCAGCCTGTCGCCGACAAAACGCTGCAATTCCTCGTGCAGCAGCGCCAGAACACGATCTGGCACGACTTTTATCTTTCAGGGGACTGGTCGGCCCTTGATCGTCCGGCGGAGCAGGGCGGCGATCTTCTCTACTGGGATGGCGCCGAGTGGCAGGTAGATCAAGTTCTGGAGCGCTGGAATCCCACGGCGGGCTGGACGAAAATCCGGTGCGTGAAGCTCCGGGAAACCGCGCCGCCGGAAGTCGGGGCCACGGAACCGCCCAAAGGGGGAGACGATGAGTGACGGCATCCTCGTGCAGGCCCTCGGCGATTTTTGTAAGCGTTACCTCGGCGATTCCGCCGTTGTTGTACGCGGCTACGTCAACCGCGTGAGCAAGCCGAAGACGAAAAGCTACGTGCTCGTCACCCCGATGACCATGACGCGCCTCTCGACGAACCTGCACCAGACCGAGTGCGGCGGGGAGGCCATCGTGCAGCCGCAGCGCCGCCGTGTCCAGCTTGACGTC
>OGEP01002896.1_pt1 | contig 14114 bp, 15 predicted proteins | sample 1570721 | NCBI WGS metagenome assembly OGEP01 (sample SAMEA2582131, study PRJEB24529) | metagenome | biome: Human gut stool | place: China | collected 2011 | reverse complement strand
CCATCCGGCGCGGGACAGTTTCATTGGTTCAAAAGCGGTTCAGCGGCACCGAGCCGTCGTCGGCGCCCTTCTCGATGGCTTTCACCACCGCGTCATACCCGTAGGTATCGTTGACCTGGATGTGGAACGTCTCCCCCACCTTCCGGCCCAGCAGGGCCTTCCCCAGAGGGGACTCCTTGCTGATAAGGCCGTGGAGGGCGTCCTGCCGCATGGTGGTGACCACCTGGTACACCTCGGTGTCCCCCTCGTCCTCCAGAAAGACGGTGACTCTGTCGTAGAGCTGCACCCCGTCGCTGGCCCCGGCGTCGGGGAGCACCACGGCGGTCTTGATCATGTTCTCCAGGAACCGGATGCGGCTCTCGTTGCGGTTTTTCTCCTGCTTGGCGGCCTTGTACTCGAAGTTCTCACTGAGATCGCCGAAGGCCCGGGCCTCCTTCACCGCATCCAGGAGCTGGGGCCGGAGCTGGATGCGGCGGTAGTCCAGCTCTTCCTTCATCATTTGAATGTCTTTTTTGGTCAGTTCATTGTGCATGGCGGAATCCCTCTTGTTCTATGTTGTTCCACCATTATACCACAAAGCGCCGGCGGAATGGTAGAATGCGCAATATTTTTCGGCTGCCCCGCAAGGGGCTCAGCGGCCGCGGAATTTCCGCTCCTCCTCCCCCCGGAGGATGCGGCCCAGCCCCCGGATGTGCCGGGAGAGCATGATCAGGGCCAGAATCAGGGCCAGCAGCCCGGCCTCCCGGCCGTGGCAGAGAAAGGCCGGGGGGACAAACAGGGCGGGGATCACCACCGCCCCCAGGGGCAGCCAGCCGGAGAGCAGGGTGACGGCCAGTCCGGACAGACAGGCGGCCGTCCCCCATAGGGGGGAGAAGAGGATGAGGGCGGCGCAGGTGACGGCCACCCCCTTTCCGCCCCGGAAGCCCCGCCAGAGGGGGAAATTGTGGCCCAGCACCGCACCCAGCCCGGCCCACAGGCCGGACAGGCCGCCCAGGGCGGGGAAGAGCGCCCGGCACAGCCCAAAGGCCAGGGCGGTCTTGGCGATGTCTCCGGCCAGTACCACCGCCCCCCAGCCCTTTCCCAGCTCGTGGGCCAGATTGGCCATGCCGGGGTTTCCGGTGCCCAGGGCGGCGGCGCTTTTGCCGGTGCGGGCGCGGGCCACCAACTCGGCGGTGAGGAAGCAGCCGCAGAGATAGCCCAGCAGCAGACAGAGCAGACGTTGGAGCATGGAGACCTCCTAGTTCGCCCGCCCCTCCCGCAAAAATACGTAGGAGGCGGCGGTGGAGTGGGCGGGGGAGAAACGGTAGCCCAGCCGGTCGAAGCCCTGGGCCGCCTCCGGCGTTTCGGCGTTCCGCTCCGCCAGGAAGCGTACCATCTCCCCCCGGGCCATCTTGACATAGACCCCCTTCTCCACCACCTTGTCTCCGTCCGTCTCGCCGAAGGTCACGTCGATCCACCGCACGGGAGGGGTTACCCAGGGGCGTACCGCTTTGGCGTACTCCGCCGAGGCCAGGTTGAGCAGGGTGTCCTCCCCGCCGGCGGTCAGCGTCCGGTACAGGGAATCGCCCCAGAAGTCGTAGAGGCTTTTGCAGAAGGGGGTGCTGCATCTGGCCCCCATCTCCAGCCGGTAGGGGAGCACGCCGTCGAAGGGGCGCAGCACCCCGTAAAAGCCGGAGAGGATGCGCAGGTGTGTCTCGGCATACTCGAACTGAGGCCGGGTGAACAGGTGGGGGGCCATGTACTGGTACTGGATGCCGTCGTAGGAGAGCAGGGCGGGGGTACCGGGGCGGCGGAGATCCATCTCCTGAAAGCGGCGGAAGTTCAGCTCCGCGATGCCGTCGTTACAGGCGAGCAGCTTTTTCAGGGCTGTGTAGTCCAGCCCCCGCAGCCACTCCGCCAGCACCGCCGCCCGCTCCAGCAGGGCGGGGGCCTGCCGGGGGGCGAGAAAGTCCCCGTCCTCCCGCATTTTCTTGGCGGGGGAGATGAGCAGCTTCATTCCCCGTCCTGTCCCTTCCGATGGGCGGCCTGGCCCTCTGCGATGGCCTGCCGCTCCCGGCACAGCTCGGCATGGAGGGCCACGGAGTCCCACTCCCGGTTGGTGGGGGTGAGCACCGCCTTCAGCCGGACGGGGGCGAGCTTCTGGCGGCGGAACGCCTGGAGGAACAGATCCAGCAGAGGGCCGGGGCAATTGACGATCAGGAGCATCTCGTCGTCAAAGCCGTCCCCGGAATAGGGCGTCTCCGGGACGGCCCCCTCCGCCAGCGCCCCCAGGGGCAGGCCGTAGGACTCCCTGGGCACCAGGGCGGTGCGCAGGCGCAGGGACAGGCACATACGGCGGATTTTGGCCCCCCGGGGGTTGTCCAGATTGTAGAGCAGAATGGTGGGTGTGTTCATGGGCATCAGCCTTCCTTTCACCCGCCATTGTACCGGGTTTTCCCCGGCCCGTCAACCGGGGCTAGAGGACGTTCTTCAGGGTAAACTGTTCGGCCTCGTAGAGCAGGGAGATCTGGGTCATGAGCCGGGCGTTGGCGGCGGAGTACTCCCCGGCCTCCTGGCAGGTGAGGAACTCGAGCACCTCCTGAAAACCGGTATAGATCTGATCGGTGTCGGAATGGCGCAGGAGGATGTGCAGGTAGCTGTCCCGGGACTGCCACTGTGTGAGGGCCTGCTCTGTGAGGACGCGGGCTTCCTCCCAGTCCCCGGTCTCCGCCCGGGCCTCCGCCTGCTCCAGAAGGGCGTTCAGCGCCCCGGTAAAGCCCCGCAGATAGAGGTTGTTGCACAGCGTTGCGCCGAACAGGACAGCCAGCAGCAGGGCTGCGATCCACAGCCGCTTCATACCCGCCCCTCCTTCTCCGCCAGGTAGACCTGGTTCTGCTCATCCACAGTGAGGAGAAACACGTCCTGGCTGCGCTTTACGTGATGGGCCTTGAGCTGCCGGTCCAGCCAGATGTCGTCCAGTCCCCGCTGGCGCAGGTTGTGCTCCAGCACCCGGCCGTCGTTGATGATCACCAGGGGCAGGCCGGGCTCCTTTGGGTGCAGCTCCATCTGGGCCGCAGTGACGGGCTGCTGGGCCGCGTAGGGGAGGACGGAGATCTGTCCGTTGGTCTCCAAAATGGCGTATTTAATGGAATTGAGGTCGGTGATCCCCTTCATACGCAGCTCCTCCATCAGCTCGTCCACTGTAAAGCGGTTTTTCTGCATCTCCCGCTGGTGGAGCTTGCCGTTTTCCACGATGATGCTGGGACGGCCGCAGAGCACCGCACGGAAGCGGACGCTTTTCATGGTGAGCACCGACAGGGCCATGGTGAGGCAGAGGAGGGTGAGGATGGGGATGATGCCGGTGAGCAGAGGGATGCCGAAGTCCTGCATGGGCACGGCGGCCAGATCGGCGATAAGCAGGGCGAGCACCAGCTCCGAGGGCTCCAGCTCGCCCACCTGGCGCTTGCCCATGAGGCGGATGCCCACGATGATAAAGAGGTAGAGAATGATGGTGCGCAGAAATGCGATGACCATGAGAAGACCTCCCGCGGTAATGTTCACCGTTCAGTATGGCCGCCGCCGGGCGGATTATGTACGCAGGGGCCTTGACGCTGGGAGGGTATGGATGTTATAATATCGAAAATCAATAAAAGAAAGCGGCGAACGCATGAAAAAGCGGACGAAAGGAGTGCTGGCCGCCGCTCTGGCGGCAGCCGGGGTGTTTTTGCTGGCGGGTCTGGACGCCCGCCTGCTGGTACGCGCCTATACGGTGGAGAGCGGGAGACTCACCGGCCCGGTGCGGCTGGCGGTGCTCACCGATCTGCACGCCTGCGCCTATGGGGAGGGCCAGCGGGAGCTGCTGGATGCGGTGGCGGAGCAGTCACCCGACCTGGTACTGTTGTGCGGCGACATCGTGGACGACGAGCCCCGGATGCCGGAGGCGCGGGCGCTGGACACGGTGGAGGCCCTGGCGGCGGTATGGCCCACCTATTATGTCACCGGCAATCACGAGTTCTGGACGGGGCGGGTGGACGAGGTGAAGGCCCGGCTGGAGGAACGGGGCGCGGTTGTGCTGGCGGGGGACTGTGTGACGGTAACGGCGGCGGGACAGACGGTGCAGCTCTGCGGCATTGACGATCCCTCTGTGGGCGAGACCCGGTGGCGGGAGCAGCTGGAGGCGGTGACCGCCGCCCTGGATGGGGAGCACTGCTCCATTTTGATGACCCCCCGGCCGGAGCGGACGGAGGACTACGCGGGCCGGGGCTTCGAGCTGGTGCTGGCGGGCCACGCCCACGGGGGCCAGTGGCGGCTGCCCGGCCTGCTCAACGGCCTGTTTGCCCCCGACCAGGGGCTGTTTCCCACCTACGCCGGCGGCCGGTATGCACTGGGGGACACCACCCTGCTCGTCAGCCGGGGGCTGGCCCGGGAGAGCACCCGGCTGCCCCGGTTCTATAACCGCCCGGAGCTGGTGATGGTGGAGCTGCGCCCCGGGCTGGAGGAATTTCCTGCAAAAAAAGAATGAGGTCAAAATCTTATTTTTAACTTTTGGGGCGTATTGCCGTGGGAAAATCGGCAATACGCCCTCTCTTTTTGTCCAAATCCACGGTTTTTGCTTCCGGGCGCAAAAGGGTGTTGTCAGGCGGGAGGTTTTCGGTTACAATCGTACAGATAACTTGGGAACGAAAGGCGTGATGCAGAAGATGAAAGCGACCTTGATCCTGGAAAACGGTATGACCTTCGCGGGCCGCAGCATCGGCTCCGGTGAGGAGCGGATCTGCGAGATGGTGTTCAACACCTCCATGACCGGCTATCAGGAGATCCTGACCGACCCCTCCTACGCCGGACAGGGCATTGTGATGAGCTATCCCCTCATCGGCAACTACGGCGTCAATCACGAGGACAACGAATCCACCCGCCCCTGGGCGGAGGCGTTCATCGTCCGCCACCTGGCCCGGCGCGGCAGCAACTTCCGCTGCGAGGACGGGCTGGATTCCTATTTGAAGCAATTTCATATCACCGGCATTGAGGGCGTCGACACCCGTGCCTTAACGAGAATACTCCGCAGTCAGGGGACCATGAACGGCATGATCACCTGTGCGGAGCATTTTTCTGTCCCGGAGTGCCTGGAGCGCATCCGGGCCTACCGGGTGGAGGGCACCGTGGAGCGGGTGACCCGCAGGGAGGCTCAGGTGTACCCCGCCCTGGGGGAGCGGCGGCTCCGGGTGGCCCTGATGGACTACGGTGTGAAGGAGAACATGATCCGCTGCCTCCAGAACCGGGGCTGTGAGGTGACGGTGTTCCCCGCCCGCACCCCGGCGGAGGCGGTGCTCTCCGGCGGGTTCGACGGGGTGATGCTCTCCAACGGCCCCGGCGATCCGGCGGACAACGTGGAGATCATCACGGAGGTTCGGAAGCTCTATGAGAGTGAGCTGCCCCTCTTTGCCGTCTGCCTGGGCCACCAGCTCCTGGCCCTGGCCACCGGGGCGGAGACCCGCAAGATGCGCTTCGGCCACCGGGGGGGCAATCACCCGGTGAAGGATCTGGAGCACGGCCGGGCCTACATCACCAGCCAGAACCATGGCTATGTGGTTACCGCCGAGAGCGTGGACCCGGCGGTGGCGGAGGTGTCCCACATCAACGTCAACGAGGGCAGCGTGGAGGGCCTGCGCTACCGGCGGCCCAACTGCTTCACCGTCCAGTTCCACCCGGAGGCCGCCCCCGGCCCCATGGACACCGAGTATCTGTTTGACCGCTTTGTGGACAGCATGAAGGGAGGACGCGCCCATGCCTAAGAATCCCAATATCAAAAAGGTGCTGGTGCTGGGCTCCGGCCCCATCGTCATCGGCCAGGCCGCCGAGTTTGACTACGCCGGCACCCAGGCCTGCCGCGCTCTCAAGGAGGAGGGCGTGGAGGTGGTGCTGGTCAACTCCAACCCCGCCACCATCATGACCGACAAGGACATCGCCGACCACGTGTATATCGAGCCGCTGAACCTGGCCAGCGTGGAGCAGGTCATCGCCAAGGAGCGGCCCGACTCCATCCTGCCCACCCTGGGCGGCCAGACCGGGCTGAACCTGGCCATGAACCTCCACGAGCAGGGCATCCTGGAGAAGTACGGCGTGCGCCTGCTGGGCACCAGCCCGGAGTCCATCCGCAAGGCGGAGGACCGCCAGGGCTTCAAGGACGCCATGGAGGCCATCGGCCAGCCCTGCGTCACCAGCGACGTGGTGGAGAGCGTGGAGGCCGCGGTGGAGTTCGCCGGGCGCATCGGCTATCCGGTCATCGTCCGGCCCGCCTATACCCTGGGGGGCTCCGGCGGCGGCATCGCCTACGACGAGCCCTCCCTGCGGGAGATCGCCGACCGGGGCATCCACCTGTCCCGGGTGGGCCAGGTGCTCATCGAGCGGTGCATCTCCGGCTGGAAGGAGATCGAGTTCGAGGTCATGCGGGACTCCGCCGGCAACGTCATCACCATCTGCTCCATGGAGAACATCGACCCCGTGGGCGTCCACACCGGCGACTCCATCGTGGTGGCCCCCACCCAGACCCTGGCCAACCGGGAGTACCAGATGCTCCGCTCCGCCTCTCTCAACATCATCTCCGCCCTGGGCATCGAGGGCGGGTGCAACGTACAACTGGCCCTCAACCCCGACTCCTTCGAGTACGCGGTCATCGAGGTCAACCCCCGCGTGTCCCGCTCCTCCGCCCTGGCCTCCAAGGCTACCGGCTATCCCATCGCCAAGGTGGCCGCCAAGGTAGCCCTGGGCTATACCCTGGACGAGATCCCCAACGCGGTGACCGGTAAGACCACCGCCTGCTTCGAGCCAACCCTGGACTACTGCGTGCTCAAGCTGCCCCGCCTGCCCTTTGACAAGTTCACCACCGCCAGCCGCACCCTGGGCACCCAGATGAAGGCCACCGGCGAGGTCATGGCTATCGCCAACTCCTTCGAGGGCGCGCTGATGAAGGCCATCCGCTCCCTGGAGCTGAACGTCCGGGCGCTGAAGCTGGACAAGCTGGAGGGCCTGTACACCGACGAGATCGAGGACCTGCTGGTCCAGGTCACCGACGAGCGGCTCTTCGTGGTGGCCGAGGCCCTGCGCCGCGGCTTCTCCCCCCAGAAGATCAACCACATCACCAAGATGGACATCTGGTTCCTGGACGGCTTCCAGCGGATCATCGACATGGAGAACGAGCTGAAGTCCTGCAAGGGCGAGCCCGACATGGACACCCTGAAGCGCGCCAAGGAGATGTGCTTCGCCGACAGCTACATCGGCGCCCTGTGCGGCATGACCCAGGCCCAGGTGAAGGCCCTGCGGGAGCGGTATGGCATCATCCCCTCCTTCAAGATGGTGGACACCTGCGCCGCCGAGTTCGACGCCGAGACCCCCTATTACTACTCCACCTACGACGGAGAGAACGAGGCGGTGGACAACGGCTCCGGCAAGAAGAAGGTGCTGGTGCTGGGCTCCGGCCCCATCCGCATCGGCCAGGGCATCGAGTTTGACTACTGCTCCGTCCACTCCGTGTGGGCCTTCCGCCGCATGGGCTATGAGACCATCATCATCAACAACAACCCCGAGACCGTCTCCACCGACTTCGATGTGGCAGATAAACTGTACTTCGAGCCGCTGACCGCCGAGGACGTGCAGGCGGTGGTGGAGCTGGAGAAGCCCTGGGGCGCGGTGGTGCAGTTCGGCGGCCAGACCGCCATCAAGCTGGCCCAGGCCCTCACCGACATGGGCGTGCCCATCCTGGGCACCTCCGCCGATGGCGTGGACGCCGCCGAGGATCGGGAGCGGTTTGACGAGATTTTGAACCAGTGCGGCATCCCCCGGGCCGCCGGCCGCACGGTGTTCACCACCGAGCAGGCCCTGGCCGCCGCCCACGAGGTGGGCTATCCCGTGCTGGTGCGCCCCTCCTACGTGCTGGGCGGCCAGGGCATGGAGATTGCCTACAACGACCGCAACATCACCGAGTTCATGCGCATCATCAACCAGGTGGAGCAGGAGCACCCCATCCTGGTGGACAAGTACCTCATGGGCCGCGAGGTGGAGGTGGACGGCGTCTTCGACGGGGAGGAGCTGCTCATCCCCGGCATCATGGAGCACATCGAGCGGGCCGGCGTCCACTCTGGCGACTCCATCTCGGTCTATCCCCCCATCCACATCGAGGACAAGCATAAACAGACCATCCTGAAGTACACCTATGACCTGTCCAAAGCCCTGGGCGTGGTGGGCCTGGTCAACATCCAGTTCGTCATCTATGACGACCAGGTGTATGTCATCGAGGTCAATCCCCGCTCCTCCCGTACCATCCCCTATATCTCCAAGGTCACCGGCGTGCCCATCATCGACCTGGCCACCAGGGTGATGCTGGGGCAGAAGCTGCGCGACCTGGGCTACGGCACGGGCATCTACCGGGAGGCGGACTACTACGCCGTCAAGATGCCGGTGTTCTCCTTCGAGAAGCTCACCGACGTGGATACCGGCCTGGGCCCGGAGATGAAGTCCACCGGCGAGTGCCTGGGCCTGGCCGAGTCCTTCCCCCAGGCGCTGCTCAAGGCCTTCAAGGGGGCCGGTATGAAGGCCCCCAAGAAGGGCGGGCGCATCATCATTACCGTCAAGGACGAGGACAAGGACGAGATGATTGGCATCGCCAGGGGCTTCTATGATATGGGCATTGAGCTTCTCGCCACCAGCGGCACCTGCAAGGCGCTCAACGAGGCGGGCATCCCCGCCCGCTGGGTGGCCCGCGTGTCCGAGGCCCATCCCAACATTCTGGATATGATCGCCTCCGGTACCGTGGATCTGGTCATCAATACCCCCACCCGCGGCCGCCGCCACGACACCGACGGCTTCAAGATCCGCCGCTCCACCGTGGAGCACTCCGTGGCCTGCATCACCGCCATCGACACCGCCCGGGCCATGCTCACCGTCCGCACCCAGGGCCGGGCCGCTGAGCTGCGCCCCATCGACATCACTGAAATCTGAGGGGAGGAAACCGCCATGCGTCTGCACCGCCTTCGCTTTGATATCTGGCTCTGCCTGCTGGTGGCCTATCTGGTGTCCCTGGGCACGGGGGCCGCAGCCTCCGCCCTCAGCGCGGCCACGTATGACGGCTATGCAGAGGTTCACTCCGCTGCTCCTGGCCAGGCGGGCAGTCCTGCCGGGCCAGAGGTTCCCCGGGCACAGAGTATCGCGGAGCTGCTGGAGCTGGATACTTTCACAGTGCTCTCCCAAGGTATTGCCTACCGCAACGAGGGAGCGGGCTATTTTGAGGGCAGCTATCTCTATAATTTGGCCCTCCCCTCCGGGGAACGGGTGGCTGCCCGCATCCATACTGAGAGCGTACAGGATGGAGAGAACTTCGCATCCGGGCAGGTTGTCCTCCCGGTGGGCCGGGTGATTTGGGCCGACCTGGAGGAGGACCCCGCCTTCCTGGAGCAGATCACCTCCGGCTATCCCCTGGACCGCACCGACTTCTACGTGGACATGGCCGGAGAAGCGGTACGCTACAGTCAGGAGGAGCGGACGGAAAATCATGTTATAGTGGTTCAATTGGTTACCGTTCTGGTCTGCTTCCCACTGCTCCATGCCCTGGGCTCCCGCAGCGGGATTTTCCCCGCTTTCTTTCCCTCCGTGCGGAGGGAAAAGGCGGGGCGGAATTGACCCGGCCAGCCGGGAACCTTTTTCCAGTCCCTTCGTCTAAATGAATATCAACGACAGGAGGGAAATGCTTTGAAACGACTGCTGACTTTATCCCTGGCAGCCCTGCTGGCTGCCGGTCTCACCGCCTGCGGAGCGGCAGAGGAGCGCGGCGATTTAGCCGCCAAGCCGGTGCTCTACCTCTACCCGGAGGAGGAGACGGAGGTGACTGTGACCCTGGACTTTGACGGGACGCTCACCTCCACCTACCCGGACTACGGGGATGGCTGGACGGTGACGGCCCGGCCCGGCGGCACCCTCACCGATCCGGCCACGGGCCGGGAATACTACTGCCTGTTCTGGGAGGGGATCACGGATGCGGAGTACGACTTCTCCACCGGCTTCTGCGTGGCGGGGGAGGACACCGCGGCCTTCCTGGAGGACGCCCTGGACAGGCTGGGCCTGACCGAGCGGGAGGCTGACGAATTCATCATCTACTGGCTGCCAAAGCTGGAGGGCAACCCCTACAATCTGCTCTCCTTTCAAACGGAGGCGTACACAAGCTCCGCCGTTTTGACCATCGACCCGGCCCCCGACACCCTGATCCGGGTGTTCCTGGCGTGGAAGGGCCTGGACGCGCCGGTGGAGGTGGAGCCCCAGAAGCTGACCGCGCCGGAGCGCGCTGGCTTCACCGCCGTGGAGTGGGGCGGCGCGGAAGTGGATTGAAGACTGCGCTGAAAAGCCGCCGGACCTGACCGGGTCCGGCGGCTTTTTTACGGAATGCTTGCGCTTTAGGCCGGAATATGGTATCCTAAACTGTAAAAATATCGCCGGGCCTATGGGCATGGCGTGAGAGAAAACGAGAGAAAGAAGGCAAGATGATGTCCCATCAGACCGTGATTGTCCTGGATTTCGGCGGCCAGTACAACCAGCTCATCGCCCGCCGGGTGCGCGAGTGCGGCGTCTATTGCGAGGTCAAGCCCTACACGACCCCGCTGGAGCAACTCCGCGCTATGGAGCCCATCGGCTTCATCTTCACTGGCGGCCCCAACTCCGTCTATGAGGCGGGCGCGCCCAAGGCTGATCCGGCCATCTTTGAGCTGGGTGTGCCGGTGCTGGGCATCTGCTATGGCTGCCAGTTCATGGCCCACGCCCTGGGCGGCCAGGTCACCGAGGCCCACGAGGACACCGCCCGGGAGTACGGCAAGACCGAGACCTATTACGACACCGCCTGCAAGCTCTTCAAAGGCCTGCCGGAGCAGGGCATCTCCTGGATGAGCCACGGGGACTACATGGCCAAGGTGCCCGAGGGCTTCGCCCTCACCGCCCACTCTGACGCCTGCCCCAACGTGGCCATTGCCGACGAGAAGCGGGGCCTCTACGGGGTGCAGTACCACCCGGAGGTCAATCACACCGAGCACGGCGTGGACATGATCCGCAACTTCCTCTATGAGGTCTGCGGCGCCAAGGGCGACTGGACCATGGGCGACTACAAGGAGAGCTCCATCAAGGCCATCCGGGAGAAGGTGGGCGGCGGCAAGGTGTTGCTGGCTCTGTCCGGCGGCGTGGATTCCTCCGTGGCCGCCGCACTGCTGGCCGAGGCGGTGGGCAGCCAGCTCACCTGTGTGTTCGTGGACCACGGCCTGATGCGCAAGAACGAGGGCGACGAGGTGGAGACCGCCTTCTCCAAGTGGGACATCCACTTCGTCCGGGTGGACGCTGAGGCCCGCTTCCTGGAGAAGCTCTCCGGCGTCAGCGAGCCGGAGCGCAAGCGCAAAATCATCGGCGAGGAGTTCATCCGCGTCTTTGAGGAGGAGGCCAAGAAGATCGGCCGGGTGGACTATCTGGTGCAGGGCACCATCTACCCCGACGTGATCGAGTCCGGCGCCGGCGACGCCGCCGTGATCAAGAGCCACCACAACGTGGGCGGCCTGCCCGACTATGTGGACTTCAAGGAGATCATCGAGCCCCTGCGCCTGCTCTTCAAGGACGAGGTGCGGCAGTTAGGCCGCGAGCTGGGCCTGCCTGAATACCTGGTCATGCGCCAGCCCTTCCCCGGTCCCGGCCTGGCCATCCGGGTCATCGGCGATCTGACCAAGGAGAAGCTGGACACCCTCCGGGATGCCGACGCCATCTACCGGGAGGAGATCACCGCCGCCGGCGAGGACAAGAACATCAACCAGTACTTTGCCGTCCTCACCAATACCCGCTCCGTGGGCGTCATGGGCGACGGCCGCACCTACGATTACACCCTGGCGCTCCGCGCCGTCACCACCAGCGACTTCATGACTGCCGACTGGGCCCGTATCCCCTACGATGTGCTGGACAAGATCTCCACCCGCATCGTCAACGAGGTGAAGGGCATCAATCGTATCGTCTACGATATCACCTCCAAGCCCCCCGCCACCATCGAGTGGGAATAATTTCAGAGGCCCGGAAAAGCCTGAAATAACTGGGTTTTTGAAGGGTTAAGGCCCTCCGTGGCAACGATTTGGCAACACTTTTTCATTATTCATAAAAAGAGAGCTAACTGATTTTGATTAGTCAGTTAGCTCTCTTTCTTTTATATTGATTCTTCCGCTACATACTGGATCTGGATTTTCGAAATATCGTATTCCGCACCTTCATGTGAAAGACTTTCAACCCATCTTTTCATGGAAGGTAAAATTGCTTCTGGCGCGATAATTGCAAAAACACAGGTAAAGTTTCGATGCTTTAATGTTTCATAATTAGCCCCTGCTCTATATAAACGTTCAAGCGATGTTCTGAGCATTTGAATGGTTCGCGGTTGTTTCCAATATTTAATTTCATATATCAAATCGATGTTATCCATTGTTGATACGGCAACACCATCATACTCATATTTACCAATCTTGATATTGCGCAAAAAAGAATACCTGCGTTTTTTCCGAACAGGCCACTCATTTACAACCTTGGCAAAGTAACGATCTTCAATATCCAAGTGCTTGATTATTGCTGAATGCTCGGATACGTTTGCCTGCAACTCATTTTCTCTAACTTCCTCCGTTGTTTTCTCGAATATTTCAGAATTCTTCATTTTCTCATTCTCTAACTCATGTCGAATTCGATCTGCCTCTATCACTGCATCAAGATTCTTTTGAACTTTTTTCCAATTAGTTATTCCGGTAACTAACAGAATGATACCCGCAACAAACAATAATACGCAAGCAATAGGAAGAACAATAATCACTATTTTCCAAAGAAAACTTTGCTGTTGAAGTAGATTCTGCGAATATTGTGATAAACCGTCGAAGTCAATTTGGCTAATTAGGATTACATCATTGCTAAAAACGAAGTAAAGGACAACGAACGGCAAAGCAATAAATATAACGCCAAGCGATACCAAAAATTTATGGAGGCTATCATATTCTAATTTGTCCATATTCTTATCCTCCTTTACTCGCCTATTTTGTCATTAAAATCCTCAACGAGCATATCACTAAGCTCCTGCGAAGGAGTAACTTTATGCCAATATCCGGAGGTATCAAATTCGGGATAGTGATAACGCCAGCGGTCATAGTCCTCCTGAGTGATCTCACCCGCCTCCAGCATGGCGGCGGCCTGCTGCCAGGAACAGAGCATCTCGTGAAGCCGGGCGGTATCCTTGCTCTTCCGTACATCGACCTTCAGGCAGACTTCTCCATCCATCTCGCTAATCTTGAGACCGTAGTTATCCTCCAGGGTAAACAGGGTGTGCATCAGCCCCACATAGGAGTCTATGTCCGGGACGGAGAGTGCATGGGGCGAGACATCCAGTACCTGGGCTAAGGCGGCGGTAAGGTCTGCCTTTGGGGTTCTTGATCCTGTTTCATACTGAGCAAGGCGCACATCGGCAGACTTCTCCGGGAAGCCCAGCGCCATGCCGAGATATTTCTGAGTCATCCCCCGCAGGAGACGAAAAAAGTGAATCCGTTCGCCAATCGCCATATCATCCACTCCAATCGTTGGTTCTTCTTAGGAAAAGCGTAGCAGAAATGCTTAGTAAAGTCAAGAGAATCCTAAACAATTTTATTTAATTTATTTTGCGCACCCTAATTGACACAAGCTATTTTGCTTAGTATAATGACGATAGACTAAGCATAATAGCTTAGTGTCAATAAATAAAAAAGAACTGCCGCAATCCCTGGTTATATATTCGGGAAAAAAGTGGCGGACGAAAGTGAGGAGGCATTTATGGAACACAACATCCAACCGCAGCAGCCATCAACGAAGAAAGGAAGGTATTTTCAATGCAGGCACAAAACTTTATGCGCGTGGAGGAAGTGGCCCAGGCGCTGGGCATCTCCAAGTCCCACGCCTACAAGGTGATCCATAAGCTCAACGCCGAACTCCGTGAGAAGGGCTATCTGACCATCTCAGGGCGGGTCAATCGGAACTTTTTCATGGAGAAGTTTTGCTATGGCAAGACGGGAAAGTCCAATGGTATGAAGTCAAGTAGGTGATGCAAGAAAATTTTAAGCGAAACA
>OGEP01002891.1_pt1 | contig 14130 bp, 10 predicted proteins | sample 1570721 | NCBI WGS metagenome assembly OGEP01 (sample SAMEA2582131, study PRJEB24529) | metagenome | biome: Human gut stool | place: China | collected 2011 | reverse complement strand
ATTCATACCGGCTCACTGGAGATTGACAGTGAAATCCGGGCGGGAAGGAATCCGGAGGACCTTTGCGTACAGGACGGTAAACTGTATGTCACCAATTCCGGGGGACTGGACAGTGAGGGAATCGGCGTAGACCGTACGGTCTCCATCATCGATCTGGCAACCTTCCGCGAAATCAAGCGACTGGAAGTGGGCCCCAATCCGGGTCCTGTTCTCCCCGGCCCCGACCATTCGGTCTGGCTGGTTACGCGGGGCGAGCAGATAGAAGAAGGCAATTACCAGCTGGTGAAAATCGACAGCCGGCAGGATGAGGTAACGGCCCGTTACAACGAACCGGTAATGGATTTTGCCATCGACTATAACCTGGCTTATCTGTATAATTTCGATTACCGTACGCAACAGTCGGGTTTCAAGGTCTTCAATCTGACGACGGGAAAGGTAATCCGTGAGACCTTCATTTCCGACGGAACCCGCATCGAACGGCCTTATTCGATACAGGTGAATCCGTACAGCAGCAACATCTACATTACCGAAGCCTACAATTACCAGCTGGAGGGCGACCTGCTCTGCTTCAGTCCGGAAGGGAAACTGCAGTTCCGCCTGGACGGCGTGGGACTGAATCCGAACACGGTGGTCTTCCGTGACGAGACCAGCGATGTATCCGGAGGCACCGAAGAACCGGAAGCTCCGGAAGGGTTTGCCGACAAGGAACTGGATTATTACCCGGCCCCCACACAGCACATGAATACCATTACTACCGCATGGAAGGAAGGGATGACTTCGCGCGAGGAGGTCATCGAACTGGCCACGGAACGGCTACGGAAACGCTCGCTGCTCTCACTGGGAGCTTTCGGAGGATACATCATTGTCGGTTTTCCCAAGCCGGTACCGAATGTCAAGGGCGAATACGACTTCAAGATTTACGGCAATGCGTACTACAATCCGAATGCCTGGGAAGACCGCCCGGGCGGCAGTTCGGAGCCGGGCATTGTCTGGGTATCCCAGGATACTAACCGGAACGGTCTGCCCGACGACGAGTGGTATGAACTGGCAGGGAGCGAGTACGGAAAAGATACGGAAATACGGAATTATGAGATTACCTATTATCGTCCCGAACCGCTGGACGGGGATGTCCGCTGGACGGACAACCAGGGGGCATCGGGAAGTCTGCGAAGGAATGTCTTCCATTTGCAGGAATCGTATTATCCGCTGTGGGAGCCCCACGGACAGATGACATTCTCGGGCACCCGGCTGAAGGACAATGCGGTCAACGAGAACGGCACCTGGGTGTCATACGCTTATCCGTGGGGCTATGCCGACAACCATCCGAACCAGTCGGAATTCTCCCAGTTCAAAATCGACTGGGCAGTGGGGAAAGACGGGCAACCGGTGATGCTGGAGGAAATCGATTTTGTCAAGGTGGTATCGGCCATCAATCAAGATGCGGGCGACGTCGGGGAACTGTCGACCGAAATTACAGGAGTAGAGAATTTACATTATTAATAACCAAGTAAAAATAAAAAACGATGAAAAAACTGACTTATTTACTTATGGCATGCCTTTGCATGACCTTGTGGAGTTGTGGTGAAGAAAGTAATGAAACACCCTCAATGGACGTGACTACCAGCTTTGAAGGCCGTCTCAGCGGCAGCGAAGAGTCGTTCCTCGGTACAGAAGGAGAAACTGAAGGTTACTATCAGAAGACGGAATTCAAGGACAATGACGGACTGATTATCTGCAACCATTATTTTGGCAGCTGGGGATTCGGCGGCGGATTTACCTACACCAACACCACCGATACGGAGACTCCGGGATTCAATAACCTGAGCGCCATTACAGCCAGAGGAAAATTCGGTACGACTTACCTGACTTCCTGCTCAAACAGTTTTAATACTGCGAAAATCACGCTGGCAGACCCGGCAAAATATGCCTTTAAGGGAGCGTGGGTAACCAATACTACTTATGATTACCTGGCCATCAAGGACGGAAATGACGGAAGTGGTACAGTACAAGGTCCGTTCGAAGCCGGCGACTGGTTTAAACTGACTGCTATGGGCCACCGTGCAGACGAGTCTGAAGTGGGTCGGGTAGATTATTATCTGGCCGATTTCCGTGACGGCAAACAGATTATCGTCAATACCTGGGAATGGTTCGACTGGAGTGCACTGAAAGATGCTGCATACATTACTTTCGAACTGTCTTCTAGTGACAACGGAGAATATGGCATGAATACACCGGCTTACTTCTCACTCGACGGAGTTACACTGACTCAAAAATAAAAGCCTCTATAGAAAGCCTCGTCTGCGATGGTCGGTACGGCAGCGTTTCACCGTCTGTTCTCCGACCCGCGCACGGAGGTTATACAACCCGCACACGTGGGTTGACCGACCCGCATACGGAAGTTTTCCGACCTCCGCATGCGGGTTTGCCATATTCCCGCCTGCCATGACCAAAGGCAAGCTGATGCGTGAAAGACACGAAAAAGGCAGATTTGTTTATGATTTATTAGCATATTCCGTCGTTTTTACGTATGTTTGCTATAAATAGTAATTTTAACGAATACTTTTATGAAAAAAACTTGGATCATTATTATTGCCGTTCTTGCGGTAATCGTAGTCTATGGCATTACTTCGTATAACTCTATGGTCGCTCAGGATGAAGCGGTGGGAACCGCATGGAGCAATGTGGAAAACCAATACCAGCGTCGCGCAGACCTCATCCCTAACCTGGTGAATACCGTAAAGGGATATGCGGCTCATGAAAAGGAAACCTTCGATGCAGTGGTGTCGGCCCGTGCCAAGGCTACTCAGACCACTATCAGTATAGACGAACTGACTCCGGAAAAGATGGAGGCTTACCAGAAAGCGCAGGGAGCCGTAGGCAGTGCCCTGAGCCGCCTGCTGGCCGTAACGGAGAACTATCCAGACCTGAAGGCCAACGAGAATTTCCAGACGCTTCAGGCACAGCTGGAAGGTACGGAGAACCGCATCAGCGTAGAGCGCCGCAAGTTCAACGAGGTGGCAAAGGCTTACAACACCAACATCCGCCGTTTCCCGAAGAACATCTTCGCAGGCATGTTCGGATTTGAGAAACGTCCGTACTTCGAAGCCGAAGAAGGCAGCGAAAAGGCACCTGAAGTGAAATTCTGACCGTCATGATGAAAAAGACATGCTATTTGCTCGTCCTGTTTTGGGGACTGCTGCTTCCGGTCATGGCCCAGACTCCTGCCTACCGGGTGGAGGATGTGCCCATGGTGCATCTGCAAAACCGGATGAGGTATGTCAGCAATCCGGACGGCATCCTCTCTCCTGCTACGGTAGCTGCACTGGACACTACCCTGTTTGCCCTGGAGCAGCAGACCGGTGTTCAGACGCTGGTCGTGGCCGTAAAGCAGATTGAAGGGGGCGACTGCTTCGAGTTTGCCTACGAACTGGGACGGAAAAACGGAGTGGGACAAAAAGAAAAAGACAACGGTCTAGTCATCTTGCTCGTAACGGAAGAACGCTGCATCCAGTTTGCTACGGGATACGGACTCGAAGGCGACCTGCCGGATGCAGTCTGCAAGCAGATTCAGGTGCGCTACATGAACCAGGCCTTCTCGCGTGGAGACTGGGACAAAGGTATGCTGGCCGGCGTACAGGCCGTCAGACAACGGCTGGACGGTACCGGCAGTCCGCTTTCCGGTCCGGAAGAGGAAGGAGACAGTCTGTGGCTGCTCTTGATCCTCGGAGGATGTTTTATTGCGGTCCCGCTGCTGCTCTGGCTCAGTGTCCGCCAGCGCAGCAAATGCCCGAACTGCCACCGTCACACCTTACGGCAGTTGTCGGTCCGCACCGTATCGAATATCAACGGCATCCGTACGGAAGAAATCGTCTACCGCTGCAGCCAGTGCGGCCATACGCTCCGCCGGCAGCGCCGGGTGAATGACGACGATTCTCCTCACCACCGGGGCGGTAACGGCGGTCCGTTCCTGGGCGGCCCCTTCTTCGGAGGTGGATTCGGAGGCAGAGGCGGAGGCGGATTCAGCGGAGGCAGTTTCGGCGGAGGCGACTTCGGTGGCGGAGGAGCGGGAAGCAAGTTCTGATCTGCAATCAAGATAACTTTGCCTATTACAGTCACACGTTGCACGAAGACACGGTGCAACGTTCTTCTTTTTTTATGTCCACTCCTTTCCGGCTCCCGCGCAACCTTCTTTTCTGAAAATGCCATTTTCCCGGATTCAGCCGTTAGTTCTATATCTTTTCTTATTTAATTGTATATTTACTGAATTGTAAGCAACAAGGGGGGTTCTGTTTACGTTTAAAAGAATACGGTTTAAATTAGTTATTATTTATTTTATTAAGTAAAAATATATTTAATCAAAAAAAGCAAAGAGTTGCCTAAACTTTGATACTCAATGGGATGCCCCCAATACCGGTGCCCGCCGATGGGCTATTTTATCAGACCGATGAAAAAAGGCATGAACATTTTGAATTTTCCGGTTGTTCTTAGGATAGTAGTTTCACTGAAACAAACACTACAATAGGTATTTTTAATTGGTATAAACAACAAGATTATTATTAATTTTTTATGATTAAAAAAGGGCTATTCTTGGCTTGCATACTGTTTGCAAGCACTTCATGTACGGAACAGTTCGAAAATAGCGAAAATATTGGTAACAGTAAAAAGAATGAAGCGGTTTTCAGACTTTATTCGGCGGGGTTTGAGGATGCGGTAACGCGCAGTGGGGAAACAGTCACTCAGGCTGTCTATGATTTTCTCGACTATTATATAGTAGATGAAACCGGGAAAGTAATGACGGATATCAAATCCAAATACAAGCCAGAAACTGCTGAAATTGTCGCAGAAGGATTGCATGAAGGAAGCTACCGGCTTTTGGTGCTGGGGGTAAAAGGGGAAAAAGAAAACGATGGTGCTACAGTCAATAAGATCACGAACGTGAATGACGTGTGGCTGAGTTTCCCGGAAGATTTAGGCAAGCCGTTGGACTGTGAGTATTTCTATTCGAACACTCCTTTTGATGTCACCATTACAGAATCGGCAGACGGTAAACAGGAAACCATCCTGAACGGGGGAACAGTGACGCAGCACAGAATTGTGGGTAAGGTGAAATTTAATTTTGACTTCGAGAATATCTATGTAGAATATTCAGTAACCCAAAATGTGGCAAATGCAAAAACTCCCAGATTCTATACTTCGATGACAGCCGACAAACATTTCTCGGGACAGAGCACGACCACGCTGCGTGAACTGAATCTGTCGAACGAAAGAGAGTATCTGTTTATGCCAACGGTTGAAGGCCAGACAATGAGTGGAAAAATTGGAATGGTCAGCCGAACATATACAGGAGGAAGCCTGTCGCAGACCTATGGATTCAGCGGGATAAAGATACTTCCCAATCAGATTACCACTGTCAATACAGACGTAGATCATCCGGAAGATAACAGAGGAACGATGTTTGTATCTTCAGCAGCATATAAACACGGCAATCACAAGAAGATTCTGCAGGATGACGAGAAGAAAGCGGTGTATACAGATATGAGCCAGCGCTCATTTAACACATCTGCTCCCTTGCAGTTGTCCGTAACAGACGAAGGTCAGTTTCATATGCGTTTCTATTCTCCGCGCGATCTGGGACATATCACGGTAAAGGCCTTGATTCCGGAGGTAAGCAAAGAATGGTTCGAGTTTTGGAAAAAAATAGAGAAAATCAAACATGGGTGGACAATTTACTGGGGACTTTACGGTGGCGACCCAGACAGACCAGACGGTGGACCTGTAGGCAACTGGATGGGAATACGCCCGGTACACATCCGTGAGTCGGTTGCCTTGTTCCTCAATTTTACCTACATGATAGATATGCCTGAGCATGAGCAGATCTTGAGAGATAATGCTGACAAGCTTTATGACGACAACAAGAATCCGATTCAGGTGGAGAGGGTTCTGCAGCAGATGAGACAGCAGCGTACCCTGCAGGTAGGACTGGTTTATGCGGGCAATGGTGTGTTGGGATTAGGTGGAGGAAGCTCATATGGAGCCTACCAGCAGGCTTGGTTCGAGCATTACTGGAACACCTATTCATGCAATATCATGTTCCATGAATTAGGACACGTTATGGGATATGGACATAGTAGTGCATTCACCTATGGTCCTTGGGCTGAAAAATTGATGAACAACTTTTATGTGAATAATTTATATCAAATGCCTATTGACTCAAGATATTATCTGAATAGTTCAAGCAATCCCAACAAGTATTAATGATTAAAAAGATTTAAGACGTGACAAGATTGGTTTACATTAAAAATATAATAGCAGCAATATTTCTTTCGGGAATCATGCAGGCATGCAACAATCAGGATTTATTTTCTGAAAAAAGCAGCAACGGAGTGTTATCGGGCCAGCTGATGGAAAGCAGAGGGTCTGAGGGAGACGGTGAGGTTTCTTATTACTCCGGATATTTTACGGCAGTGGCTTTTGATGCGGAAGGAGCCTTGGTAATGGTCAGAGAAAATATTAAGGTGGACCAAAACGGCCAATTCAGTCTGACCATCGGCAGCAGCGCAAAAAAATGCTACTTCATAGCCAATGCTCCCAAGGAGGTGATTCCGACTTATGGAGCAACCGAGACAGCGTTCAAGGAGATGGTGATGACAGGTCAGTTGGACAGTACACTGGATCCGGTCATGCTGGGTGTGATTGATGTGGACTCGTACCATTGGGAACCGATTGTGATGAATCGGTGTGTGGCGCGACTCGACTTGAGCATGCAGGTTTCAGGAGTGGTGATTAACCGTATCACCGTAAAAGGTGCAGCCGACAGAAGTTTCCTCTTCCCTCATGAAACAGGAACTCCCGAAGGGTTACAGTTGACGAATTTCGTCCTGAACTTTGCGGATGGCGGACTGACTGACAGCAAGAGCCGTTTGATGTACCTGCATGAACAGCAGACAGGAACTCCGGAAGTGGTAATAGAAGCGACGGTAAACGGACGCATGATGGAACTGAAGGAAAAGTTGCCTGCAAAGATCAAGCGAAACAGCCTGTATACCCTGAAGGTGTACGGCAACGGAGCGAAACTGGGCATACAACTTACCGAAAACGACTGGGAAAACGGTCAGGACAATGAATCGTCTGTGATTACACTGGCTAAAGTGAATGTAGGAAGTTCGCAGTTGAATGGCGCAAGAGTGAATGAACGCGGTGACTCGGTATTTATTCCGTATAATGACAAGACTCTTTCTCTGGCAATAAATACGGAGGAAGGAATGACGGTAAGAACCGACGGCAGTCTTGATCTTGCAGAAGTATCTGTGGCACAGAATGCAACCCGGAACGGTACGGCATTGGATAAATTGACGATGGTGAATATCACAAGCAGCCTGAAGAGAATCGGAGTGCCTCTGCAGTATTCTTACCTGGAATCGTTCGACAGTAATGGAATGATGAAAGGACGTATTGTACTGGTATTTGAGCCGAATCCTGTACAGATGACCGGTATGCTTTCGTTCCTGGAGGGAACGGCTTATGACTTTAACCGTTATATTGATGGGGAGTATGCACGCCTGATTGTGCCGGAAGGAATGAAGGCGGAACTGGAGTTTGAGTCCGGAGAGGACAGTTGGGCTATCTTGAAAAAAGCAGAAGATGGCACTGGGGCCTTACGACTTCTGGGGGGATGGAAGCCCAATGACTCCACAGCAAACGGAAGAAAGCAGGCTGTAAAACTGAAAATCAGCAACTTGGACGGTTCGGACATGGAAACGTATACGATCAGTCGTCTGAATTATGGACTTCCGGTGGCTTATGTAGCCGGAAACTGGTGGTGCAAATACAACCTGAAAGGTACGGCCAATGATTTCCAGGATCAGATACTTTCAAGCGCAGATCCGGTAAAGGAAGGTAATTTGCTTAACTATCTCACAACTTGTACTCAGGAACAGCTCATGGACGTCATGGGCGACCAGTACCAGGGAGGAAACCTGGAAGGATTGACGCTTACTTTGTCGGATGGCAAGTTTGAATATGCCGGATTCAATGCAAATGTATCGGTAAATATCAATACACAGAGCAAGCAAATGGCTCCTTCCGGGTATGAGATGCCATCGGAAAATGATTTCAGAAGACTGGTTGCTTCGTATGACTATAAACTTCTGACTACTACCATGGTTTATAACAACAACATGAGCGGTGATGACAGTTTCAGAATGAAGTATTTTCACGGCAACCGGGCAATTACCATAGAGGACGTCGCATACGGAAAAATCGGTTTCTATGATTTCTGCGAAGAAGCATATATCAATGACAACAGCAAACATGTGGTAATCTTCGGCTGGGGACATCAATGGGAGGCCGGTCCAGGAAATATAGGTTCGGATGACATCATTTTTGCGACCAATTCCGGAAACGGAAATTCATGGACAATGGAAGGCCACATTGATGATCAGTCGGCAACCTGGTTTAAGCGAACAGGACACAACAATACGAAAACAAGAGCCATCAGATGTAAGAAATCGGCTGTAGAATATATTTATTAATGAATAAACGAATGATGAAAAATAAACTGTTATATATCCTCTCTGCATTGGGGCTGGTATTGGCATCATGTAGTAACGAAGATACGGTAACGCACAAATACGAAGGAAAATTGTCGAGAGTATCCATGGATTTCCCGGCAACTTACAATGTGGAGAACGTAAAATACTTTTTCTTCAAGAATGGGGAATTGGGTGCTGAAGGAACGTCGCAGCCGTCGGAAGCAGAGCTGAAGCTTCCCTTGGAAGGAGCAGGCTCTCTTTACCTGGCAGCCAATGAAGGAGGCAAGGTGAATCCGACTGTAAATAGCGGAATGACTGAAGAACGCTGGCAGGATGCAACCATAGACCTGGACGATTCACGGAAGCCGTTGAACTTCATGATCGGGAAAGTGGAAGTCAAGGATGATGTAGCAGAGTATGCAGTAACCATGAAACGGGGAGTTGCCCGTTTTGACGTCACATATGCTTTTCCGGGTACTGAAGTCAAAAGCCTTGCGCTGAAAGGAATGGCTGGAAAGTCCTATCTGATTGAAAGAGTGCCTCTTTCGATTCCTTCGGATGCCGGACGGGTTGACCTGACAACAGCAGATGGCACTTTGAACGGAGAAGATCAGACTGGAGTGCTGTATGCTTATGAACAGATAAATTCAGAGGCTACGGTAGAAGTTACGATGCCCGACGGAAAGGTGCATTCGGCCAAACTTCCCGCACAGATATTGCGTAATAAGGTCTACACCCTGCAGATAGGTCGTGACGGTAGCCTGCACAGTATCACGGTAAATGAATGGAACCGGGAAGAGGACGAGATCCTTGCTCCTGACCGGGGAAGCTTTATCACGGTGAATGAGGAACAGAGTGTGTTGAACGACAGAGCTACTGTTCTTCCGGACGCAAGAGGCGTGTCAGCGAAATACCTTTCTGGAACATTTGATCTTGCACTGAACTGTGGTGAGGAACTGGAATTTGTGGGCGGAGGAAATGAGTGGCTGGAAGTTACTCATATCAATCCGGGAGCAGCTACCCTGGCGGAAAGAAACATGTTCAGAATCAGCAAGAAACTCCTGGCTCCTAATTGTCCGCTGGAAGAGGCAAAGCTTCAGTTCAGACGGAAAGGATTGACGGAAGTTTATGAGGAGGACTGTCTGACCGTGGTATTCGAGGAAAACGACGATACTCTTGAAGGTATGCTGGACTTCAATAACGAAAACTATGAGTGCGATTTCGGACGCTATATCGAGGGTAATTTAGGTACGTATACCGTAGGCGAAGGCAAGACCTTGTCTTTGGAAGTATCTCAGTCGAACCCTTGGGTCAGACTGGTACCGTCGGAAGGAAACCGCAATTCGTATATCATCCAGGCTGGCTGGAAACCCAATGACCCGGAAGCTGACGGAAGAGTACAGTCTGCGAAACTGATCGTCAGCGACAATAAGGGAAACCGACAGGAGTATACAATCAAAAGAAGAAACTTCGGCTTGCCGGTAATTCTCTTGAATGACATATGGTGGTGCAAGTTTAATGCGATTGGCAATTCCCGCGACTTCAATGACCAGATCTTGTGTGCGCAGGATCCGACGAGAACTACGGAACAGACCGTTCTGGAATATCTGAAGACTTGCAGCAATGAGGATTTCCTGAAGGTATGGAATTCGGCTTACGGTGGAACATCCGGACAGGCAATGACAGTGGTGAATAATAATGGAACGTTTACGCTGGAAGGTTATAAATCGAATGAATCACAGCATATCAACCACCAGGACCCAAAAGCATTGTCTCCGGAAGGATACGAAATGCCGACATTAGATGATTATAATAGAATCTTGGGAGCTTTTTCAGTTCCAACTTCTCCGGCTCCTTTTAATCCGATTAACGGAGGCGAGACTTATCGCAGCGAGATTTTTATGGATAAAAGAACAGAAGCGGTTATCGGAGAAGGAACCTTGTCGGATATCAGATTCATTACCATCAGGAGTCTGAAGGGAAAAGGAACGGAATCTTTGACGCTGTATGGTGTGGGATGTCAGTGGAACGGAAGTGGTATCAACCACAACTGGCTGTTGTTTGCCAATTATAATCCTTCTACTACCGGTTGGTTGTACCGGGGAGGAAATAATCTGGAACACAACGGAGCCGGAGCCAACAATACCCGTACTGTAAGATTCAAGAAATCTGCGGTTGAGTATATTTATGGCGTGGAATAATCATTCAAAATGCGGAATGACTGATAAAAGACCAATAGCCTGAGAGCAAGACTTGCCGACTGACGGTACAAGAAAAAAGAATGAATGTCGGCAAGTCTTGTTTTTTCAAATCAGGCATTGTTTTTGCGTCGGATTGCATATTTATTAAAACAGATTGAAATATCAAGTATGAAAGAAATGTATATTAAGCCGGAGGTTCGGGTGATGAAATTTGAGGCAGAAGGAGTTTTATGCGGCAGTAGCAATGGGAATCCCGGAGGAACGACTCCCGATTTTGAGTGGGATGACTCATGGCCTGCGAATAGTATCTGGTAAAATAATACATACGTATGAATTTAGAATCTCGAATTATGAATAAAAGAATATGTTGGGGGATGGGAATCTTTTCCATGGCTGTGTGTATGGGGGCTTGCTCTCACAATTACGAAGAATTAAGCAATGGAAAAGAGGAAATCCCGGGAGTTGAACCGCATGAAGTGATGTTCTCGGTGAAAAATTTTGAGAGAGACGAACATTCACGGACCCATCTGGAGGTGAATGAAAATGGAGCTATCTTCACTTGGGCAGAAAATGATACACTGGGAATTTTCCCATCGCAGGGCGACCAGGTTACGTTTGCCATGCAGACAGGAGCCGGTACTGCCAATGCGGTGTTTTCAGGCGGAAGCTGGGAATTGAAAAAAAGTTCTACTTATTATGCGTACTACCCTTTCAGCAGAAAATATTTTGACGGACAGAACTCGAAAAATAAAATATGGGTGAATTATAAAGGACAGTCGCAAGACGGAAACAACAGTACGGCTGCCACAGGAAGCTATGATTTCCTAAACGCAACCGGTACGGCTCCAGAAAACGGACGTCTGGTATTTGAATTTACCCATATGGGGGCTATGGTTCAGTTAGTGGCAAATGTTCCCGAAAAAATGGTGGTTAAAAAAATGGGACTTGCCACTGAGAATGAGGAGTTCATGATTGAAGGATATTATAATCTGGAAGATGAGACTCCAACCTATGTTCCGGTCAAGAAGAACAAGTCGCTTAGCTTAGCCTTGAAAAACGTGGAATGTGAGGCAAATACGACCGTAACAGGATACCTGATGGTACCTCCAACCGATCTGACCGGCAAGTCGCTTACGCTCAGAGTATACGATGACCGTAACAAATTGTATTCTTATAAATTCCCGGCAACAGGTGTATTCAGAGCTGGAAAATTTTACAGTCTGAAAGGCAATGTCACGGAAAATACGGAAAATCCGGATGAGCTGTATGACAAGATGGAACTGAGTTGCAACATGGATGCCTATCTGAAAGAAAATGGCAACTTGGGAGAGAACCTGAACGTATATGTCTTTGCAGACGTATATAATGAAGGAGAGTTCGTGATGAAGCCTTTCGTGGTAGATAAGAACGGAAACCTGTCTTATGCCGATGGGGCCATGTATTTCCCGGAAGACCATGACGTGACCTTATATGCCGTGTATGGAAAGATGACGCAATGGAGGGAAAACGAATCGATGCCGATGGTCTACAAGCACACCGTGAATGCCGTGCAGACTGAAACCGACTACATGGATAACAACCTTTTGCATGCTGCAAAGAAAGTAACGTCGGACGGAAGCAATTCTGAGATTCTGTTTTCTCACGTATGTTCGGGCATAAGAATTGGAGTAAAAGCTGCTCCCGGAACCAGGGCCGTATCGGAAAAACAAGTCAGTGTGACTTTGAACAACCTGTGGATGACGGGTAATCTGAACATGAAGACCGGTGAAATGACTTCGGATTCATACTCTCAGAAAGGAAGCGTAAGCCTGGACCAGGTAAATGTGCTGAACAGTTTTGGAGACAATGATACATATGCCAAGGCAACCGTGATACCTCAGAAACTGGAACGCGGTACGGAATTGTTTACCGTAAAGAACGGAAATAAGGTGTTTAAATATACCATTGAGAAACTGAACGGTTTGACACTGGAACCGGGAAAGGTCCATACGTTTGAAATAGAGATTGACGGTGACAGCAATATTTCGGTTTCGACGTCAGTTGCCGACTGGGAAGTAGGTGAAACGATTATTGTGGATACCGATAAATAAAGCAAGTCCGATATAATATCAGGAAATAGCAAGTTGCCCGCCATTGAGAACTTCACCTCAATGGCGGGTTTCTTTTCGTAGCAACCAACTGCAGGGACAAGCAATCTACCACAAAATGACAGGAAGTAGGATACAGGATGCCGGCGGCCGATAAGCGACCGATGTCAGGATGGCGGGTTATCTTGCCTTCAATCATACATTTTTCCTGTCTGGAATGCAAATTCCTTGCAAAAATCATCGGCCATACAATAAATCTCTGTAACTTTAGACACTGAGAATATGGCAGAAAACGTTCGGATGTTATCATTCAGTACCATCCATTTGAGGTTTTTACCGCTATGTTCCTATTTAACAACAGATTATATTTATTCTTATTTCGAATTTACATTAACTTATATGTACAACAATACTTTTGGCAATCTGTTCCGGCTTACCAGTTTCGGGGAGTCGCACGGAAAAGCAATCGGAGGCGTCATCGACGGACTGCCCTCGGGAATTGCAATCGACATGGATTTCATACAGCAGGAGCTCGACCGGCGCCGGCCGGGGCAGTCGGCTATCACGACATCGCGCAAGGAGGCGGACCAAGTGGAACTGCTCTCAGGTGTATACGAAGGGGTATCTACGGGATGTCCCATCGGTTTTGTGGTATGGAATACCAACCAGCATTCCAATGATTACGACAACATGAAGGAGGTCTTCCGCCCTTCGCATGCCGACTATACTTATACACAGAAGTACGGTATCCGGGACCACCGGGGAGGCGGACGCTCTTCGGCACGGGAAACCATTGCACGGGTGGTGGCAGGAGCCATTGCGAAACTGGCACTCAGACAGCTGGGCGTGCAGATTACGGCCTTTACGGCACAGGTGGGAAAATTTGCCCTCGATAGGGATTACTCCAGCTACGACCTCAGCCTGGCCGAACAGAACCCGGTACGCTGTCCCGATCCGGAACTGGCCCGGGAAATGGCCGATTATATCTACCGCATCAAGGGAGAGGGAGATACCATCGGAGGTATCATCGGCTGCGTGATAAAGGGTTGCCCGATCGGACTGGGACAGCCGGTTTTCGGAAAACTTCATGCCGCCCTGGGGCAGGCCATGCTCAGCATCAATGCCGTGAAAGGTTTTGAATACGGACAGGGATTCGGGCACATGGAAGAAAGAGGCAGTCAGCAGAACGATATCTTCTACAATCACGACGGGAAAATAGACCTGAGAACCAACCGTTCGGGAGGCATTCAGGGCGGTATCAGCAACGGCCAGGACATCTACTTCCGGGTAGCTTTCAAGCCGGTGGCTACG
>OGEP01002883.1_pt1 | contig 14171 bp, 9 predicted proteins | sample 1570721 | NCBI WGS metagenome assembly OGEP01 (sample SAMEA2582131, study PRJEB24529) | metagenome | biome: Human gut stool | place: China | collected 2011 | reverse complement strand
ACTGTTGTAAGTTGTCGTGATCTCATATTTCTGATCTCCGGTCATGATAAGCGTTCCGTAGGACCATTTTCCGGTCTCGCTGCTCTGATATCCGGAAGAATACGGAAGTTTTGCCGCATCCAGAAATTCTTCGTTATCGATCAGTATTTCTGATGCCTTTCCTGACACGCTGCGGATAAAATAAGCATCCTGTTCGATCGGATCTTTCACTGCCACAAACAGTTCCGCTTCATTTGCGGAAGAAGTGATCGGACCGCGGACTTTCAGCGAAGATTCTTTGTTTGCTTCGTTCGTTTTTGTTTCCGGTGTTATAATTTCCACTGCCGGAATATTTCGGTCGATTGCCGCATCTGCAAGTTTTTCGCTTATGGTTTCATTCTTTGCGATATCGGCTGCAGAGACATAAAGTGCTGCCTGATAAGTCTGGTTTGCTCCGACTGTTTTTGTACGGATCGTAACCAGGCACTCGGTCACTTTATCGCCGGACTGGCTCACAACCGTCACATCCCCCACAGCTGCCGTAGTAAATTTGTCACTTCCCGGAAGCGTGCTGCCTTCTTCCAGCCAGAAGTAGCGGATGTTGTCGATATTGATGCCGCCTGCATCTTTAACTCTCACAACGGCTTCCTGATATGCACTGTTGTCATTGTTTTCTTTGAGCTGTATGCTCTCATAAGAAATCACAGGAGCGATCTTGTCTTTTGCCGTGTAGCTGTATTTTGCTGTTACGGTCTTTGTATTATGATTAATATCACTTGCAGATACCTGCACATTGACTCCGTTGTTTACGGAAGAATAATCAATATTTTTGTCGAATTTCAGATACAGATGAAGATCTGTTGTATCATTGGTCAGATCAAGATCGATCTTTGTCTTTCCAGACTGTGCCTCTTTGAATCCTGTCTGGTCGATCTCATCTTCTTTCAGTGCCGTCTGTGATGCATAATACCAGAATTTATTGGCATCTCCCTGTCCCTGAAGGTTCACCGTCATGCTGGCTTTTCCGCCGATCACACCCGATGCCAGAGGCCCGGAAGTATTTCCGCTCACCGTATCATAATCTTTTACGCTGAACGCCAGAGAATACACTTCATCTTCTGACTTCGTCATTCTCGCCATCTCATACGTTTTTGTTTCTGATACAGCCTGACTGTCGATCATGATCGTCGGAGCTTCGTTATCCAGATAGAAATCTTTACTTGTACTGCCTCTCAGATCATTTGCCACAGAAAGTGTATTTCCGGAATAATCTTTGATCTCGCTCAGGCCTGCAATTTCCGTGATCGTCACTTTATAATCCGTTTTCTTGCTGTAGCTCAGCTTATCTTTCTTCTGGAAAACCATATCCCGATCCACGATAAAATCCTTGAATATGACAACCGTTTTTCCGGTTGACGACTGATCAAAAACATATTTTGCCTCAAGTTTCACCGGACTGCCGTCTTTCTTTTTAATATTTAAAGAAGCGACGATCTTTTTCCGGTTGGCATCACTGATCTTCTGGATGCGTTCATTTAAAACAGCAGATACCGTCACGGTCGTTCCAGCCTTCAGATAATTGGCTTCGTTTGCATTTTGTGTCTGGTTTTTCTGATTCGTGGTGATCGAAACCGTTTCGACGATCGGATTTACCGTATCCAGATATGCCCTTGTCACGCTGCATCCTGCGGATTCTTTTTTCACATTGCGAAATCCGTCCAGACTGAGCGGATTGCCGGCAAGGTCTGTAATGGCACTGCTTGTTTTTTTCAGTGTGTTATAATCGGAACCCCCAACAGCTGCTTTCAGTTTTTTCATCGTCCCACTTCCATTAGACAAGGTACCCCCATCATAACCGACAAAATTTCGGTCATAATTTTTGCTGCCGTTCTGATCAATGATCGATGTCTGATAGCCGATATCCGCAAGTCCGGACACATAAAAATCTACCGTTTTGTTATCAATGGTTTTTGGAACTTTATAAGAAAATATTGCAATATCATCTTTCAAAGTATCCAGATTCGCATACGCAGTTGCCACATCTGCCGTATTTTTCTGTCCAAGCGACAACGCCAGTCTGATGTTTTTTGACTGTGTACTGCCTGCATTGTTATCTGCCAGACGCACATACTCGCTGAATTTCACCTTTACATAAATCGTCTGACCTTCTTTAAAATACAAGGCCGGTGTGTCAGAGTTTTTATCACTCGTGATCGTGATCCTCTTGATCTTCGGAGCGGTCTCATCCTTAAATGCAATCGATACATTCTGGATCTTGGCACTTCCGCAGCTGCCGCAGCCCTTCTTCGTAGTCACATAGAGAGCTGCTCTTTTATTTTCTCCCAGCGATGGCCGAAATGCTGCCCAGGTATCACGATCCCCGACCGTCCAGCTTCCATCTGAATTATGATCGCCTGTATTGTAGCTCTGCCCGAGCCAGAAACTGTTATTATTTGCATTGGTCGGATAACCAAAGATAATTTTCCCGTACTGCGTCCGGTTTCCCCAGTGGTGTCCGAAATTCTTATGTTTATCATTCGTTATGTATGCCATCAGATTCTGACTGATCTGTCCGGACTGATTGTACAGCACCGGATAGTCCTTCTGCACTTTGACTGAAAATGTCTCCCCGGAGCCGGCTTTCGTCTTGCTGTATTTGTATTTCACCATACCAACATTGTTGTAAATACTGCCGTAAAGCGAATCCTCTTTCTTGGACTTGCACCGTACCAGCGCATTGAAAATTTCCTTTGCCTTGTCTCCGGTCGTCAGATCCCGGCACAGTACGCCCACACCATACTTCTGCGGACTGTAAGACGCCGCCGCACGCACCTGTATGGCATCACCCAAAAAGGTACTCGCCGGAACACTTCCAAGCACAAGCGTTGCCGCCAGCACGGAACTTAAAACTTTTTTGACTTTTTTCGAGATTTTTGGCTTTAATTTCTCCATAAACTACGCCTCCTTCTGTTTTAATTTTCTCCCTGTGCCGTCCCCGGCACATTTTCCTTTTTTATATTTTACTTCAAAAAATTTTTACAGACATCGTCCATTTGACAAAAAAAATGGACATTTCCTCTTCAGAATGTCCATTTACAAAGAAAAATTTTCTTTTTTAACTTCAGGTAGTGTCTGGTTATTTTATAATGATGCTACGAATTGCTCCGTTACAGAGTAAGTCCCGCTATTCTTTAAACATTCGGCATCATCTCAGCATGTATTCTTTTAATTGTTTTCGGTTAGAGATACTTATTTTGTTGAAAATACAGGTCATATGCTGTTTCACGGTTCTTAACGTGATCTTCATATAATCAGCGATTTCCTGATTTGTCCAGCCGCGGCTCGCAAGCATGGCGATCGTAAACTCTGTGGTTGTTAAATTATCCGCCACATATTCATTCGTGTCCGGGTTGTGGATCCGCCGCCAGCCAAAACTGAACTTATAAGTAATTGCGATGATCCGCTCATAATCTTCCGGATAATCTTTCTTAAGACAAGTCTCGATCAGCCCCTGCAGAAGTCCGTGGTGTTCGCCGATGCCTTCGATCAGACCATCCGGTCTTGCGATCTCCCACGCCTGCATAAAATATTTCTTTGCAAGCTCTGTCTGCATCAGATTCATGGCATCCATTGCCGCCACCAGATTCAGGTAGATCATTGAAATCGGATATATCTCTTTTGTCGTCATCAGACATGCCTCCACGATGCCAAGAGAACGCTGGTATTCCCGATCCAGATATGCCTTATGTGCAAGCACGTAAACACCCCACAGCTGTTTTCCTTTTTTGAATTCTCCGACATAATCTGACAGTGGCGGAATATCGCCAACCGGAAGATGCAGAAGTGTGTGTGCCGCGACAGCTACAAAGACACCAAATGCCTTTGCTTTCCGATCCGTATTTCCTTTCATCACCTGATTGAGATTCTCCGTCAGCCTGTTCAGCCCCATCCGTGCCGAATGGATATGGTTCAGCGACAGATTTGCAAATGTATAGATCAGGCAGGCCGACATCTTCAGCATGATATCCGGATGATCCAGATACATTTCCGCATATTCTACCGCCTTCTCGTGATGGCCGCTGAAATAATAATATTCTGCGTACGCCATCATCTTTTCGTCCTGATCTGCAAGTGACTCAATAAAATCTATGCAGCCGCCAAGCGGAAAAGCAGAACTCATCAGAAGCATCGGCGTGTGAAACGGCTGTTCCCTGCGTTCCTCCATGTCCTTTGATTCTGCTGCCAGGTTTTCTGTATTTTCCACACTTTGCGTATTTTCCGGATTGTTCACAATTCCAAGAATATAATCCGTGGATACGCCAAACTCCTGTGCCAGAGCCATCAACATATCACTGTTGATCGTTTTCGTCTCCCCTTTTAAAATACGGCTGATCTGTGAAGATGTCACACCGATCCTCCTTGCCAGCTCCCTCTGGGAGATCTGCTGCTTTTCACACAGTTTTACGATACGTTCCCCCGGAGTCTTGAATGACTCCTCCTCTGATTTTGCATTTTCCTCCATCTCTTTCACCTCTGTAATGATTTTCCATCTTTCCCTGTATTCCCGTTTTTCGCCCCTCTATTTTAACACAGAATACCATCTGCTGCAAATCTGCATCACACCGGCCAGCACTCCCGGACAATCTGAAAGAAATCCGGTCCCATCAGAAGATTATCCACCGACACGCCTTTTCGCTGGAACAGATCAAAGATCACACCCCATTCGATTTTCCGGTTCATAACCAGATTCGTCAGCTCGGTGCGTTCCTTCTTCGAGAGATGGAAACGCTTTCGTACTTTTCGCTCTCTCTCTCCTTCTTCCCACTCGCAGTCCTCCAGATACAGTTCATAGACCTGCGTCAGATTCTCCGGCAGTTCATACACAAACTTGCCTCGCACGGATCTGTTTGCCACGATCGTCAGCAGAATAAATTCAATATTTGGAAATGACTTGATCATGCTGTTGATCCAGCCGGAAACGCCTCCGACCACATAAGGATAACAGCCCTCTGCTACAATACAAACCTTCATGTTCTTCCTCTTCTTTATCACTGATGCCGGGAATCATAGGAAAGCCCCGGTTCGTCAACCTGTATCCTTACGGTATGATCTTCCGCATGGATCAGATAAGCATCTTTTTCAATCTTTGTCTGACTTCCGCCTTCGATGTCCTCGATCTTTTCTCCGTGCGTCCGCAAAATAAACCAGCTGTCCGCTTTTGTCGTATTTAAAGTGATCACATTTTCTTCCCGCGATTCCGTATAATCCACATTCAGGAAGGTACGCACCCTCCGGTCGCTCTCGGAAAGTGTCGTCGCCGTAAAACAGTTAAATTTATTCCAGTAGGTCAGAAGATTGCTCGCAAATCGCCTCTCCATGATCTCCCAGCGGTCTTTTTCGTTCTGCGGCCAGAAAATATCCTGCAGATTCAGCATGATATTCGTATACCCCAGTGCACTTTGAATGCTTCGCATGCGAAGATCCGCACTGTATGTATAATGCATGCCGTCACCGACTACCGACTGCAGTGTGATCGAGTCCGAAGCATAGGACACGACCGGATGCTTCTCGGTATACTCACAGATCAGCGTACTGACATTTTTCAGCAGCTTTATCTCCGATAAATTCAGCACATCGGTAAGATCCCGTTCTTCCGCAAATGCTGCACCATAGCGATAATCACTGTCTGCATCTGCAAAAAATTCGCCGTCACGATCCACTTTTTCCTCCAGCGAATCTGCACTTTTATACTCCATGGAAAGACCTGCTTCGGCACTTTGCTCCTTGAACTGTTTCAGATAAAACTCCAGGAACTCACTGTCCGGCTCAATCCCGTCTTTATAATCTGCCTGGGGCTGGATAAAGCAGGTCATCTTCAGGTCGCTGTGTTCCACAATGGAAATCAGGGTCGGCCAGATAACATCACGTCCGACTCCGGTCACCGACTGACTGTACAGCTCCATCATTTCCGCATTATTTTCATCCGCAAATCCCGGGAAATTGACTATCGACAGATTCTGTGCATTTACGATCGGATAAATGCTGTACTCTGATGCCTCTGTCAGCATTCCATCCAGAATCCCGCTGGCCGTGCCATCTTTTAAATAATCGCCGACCACTGCAAAAATACTGCCCCGGTACATACCATTTCTCCAGATCAGCGTCGGCAGATCTTCATTTTTGATATCCCTGCTGGTTTCTTCCTTAAACATTCCGACCATATAGGTCTTGGTGCCGCTTCCAACCTGATACCACGGCACATCGAGCGTCAGATCCTGCCTGTCTTTCTCATTCTCTTTAACCGGCGTTTCATAGATCTGTTCACCGCCAAGAAGCAGTCCTTCAAATAACTTTACACCATTAAGCTTTACTTTTTCTGAAACAACCTTACTGATTCCGAGAAAGTGCATCAGTTCCTCATTATTTTCAATCAAAGCCGGATCTTCCAGACATCCGAAGACAATGATCGCTCCCCGTTTCTGAAAACGCTCCAGGCAATCCAGATCTTCTCCCTGTGCATACTTTTCTGATTCCAGAATGATCATTTCCGGAAGATGAGTCTTGCTTTGAATGTATTCGTCCATGGATTTAACGGAAAACATATCCCACTTCACATAGTCCGCCCATCTCTTTACCTCCGTTCCCATAGCACCGGAAACATCGCCGATAAAAAGCACGCTTTTTTCCGAAATGAGTAAAGACAGATCCTTTCTTTCTGCCTTCGACTGTTCGATGACCTCTTTTCCGTCTGCTTTTCGCTCAGACAGACTGGCATTGGCATCATACTGGTTTGCCTGATCTCGCAGTACCATGGAAAACTGAGTCAGGAATAACAGTACAACCATCATAATCACAATACTGAAAAATTTTCTTTTTGAAACCATACTCTATTTTCCTGCCTCCTGTTTTCCGGATGCATCGCTCTGTTGCTGCGTTTCATTCGTTGCTTCACTCTGTTGCTGCGTCTCATCCTGTGTATCTTCGGCTGTCTCATCCTGCATCTTGTTCTGATTGTATCTGTAGTCTATCGCAAAATCATACTGATGATACATATTCTGCTCGATCTTATAGCAGATGAACTTATTGTCCTCATAATAGACCTTCATTTCATTCGGATAAAGCTCCATAAACGCCTGTGCCCAATAATACATTCTGGACATCACGATCCATCTTCCTTCTCCCTGATACATACCGATGCCGCCCACATTCGGCAGAGAACGGCTGGCTCCCTTTCTGGAGATCGACTGACCGCTCTTTGCATAAGAAACCGCATAATCGCCTGGAATTTTTTCAATAAAGAAATAAACCGTTTTGGTCGGAATGATGACTTTCGTATTTTTTTCCAGAGTTTCCATTCCACGCAGAAACGTAATCGTCTCATAATGCCATCCGTGATCCAGTCCCATCTGCGTCTCATCGTTCGCCGATACGATCATCCAGGTCTTATCTTCATTTTCATGGATAATATTGCTCAGGCAGGTGATCGCTCCATTCATCACAAAACCGCTGGAGAAATCGGACTGTTTGATCATATGATTCTGGAACATTCCCATCAGAACCGCTGCCGCAACAGCCAGCGACACAGCATTCCTTACCAGCCGCAGTTTCCGCAACGGCAGCACCATATACAGCAGTCCGTCTGCCAGTGCCGTAAGAGCCGCACTGAGCAGATAAACATAATAAATACTGCATCTTGCTCCATCCATCAACGGCGGCAGTCCAAACACGCCTGCACACAGCAAAATGGTCACGATCCACATACAGAATCCCATGGACATCAGCATCGCTCCATATCCTGGCTGCCTGAAAACACAGAATATAAATCCAAGCAAAAGCAACAGTGCAAAAGATGCCAGGATCATGTAACCGATATTTTTCACATCCAGCTTGATGACAAACTCCAGGATACGGTTGCTCATCGCCGCCAGGGCATTTTTCACTTTCCCCGGAATTTTTCGAATTTTTTCGCCAAAAGATACTTTTGGCACGGCCGGTGCCGTGGTTTCTGTCTGCATCTGTCCGTCGCTTTCGTTCTCCTGTGCAGACGGCAGATCACTGACATCAATCTCCATAACCGTACCATCCGGCTTCACAACCCGCACCGTATTTTTGTCATCTCCGGTGGAGACTTCCAATGTTTCTGCTTCGTCTGTCTCTGCCTCTGTCTCTGTCGAAGAAGAACTTTTGCCTCCATTGATGACACTTAAGCCCCATCCGAGGGAACCCTGAAGCGGCGTTCCGGTCGCAAAAGCAATCCCCATCGGCAGCACCGCCAGAAAAACGCTACAGATTCCCGTAAACATGATACGGCGAAAATATTCTTTACGCAGAAAGCGAAAACAAAATCCGCACGCGATCCCGATACAGCAAAGTCCTGCGATCATCGTACCATAAAAATGGATCGCCAGTGTCAGAGAAAACGCCATCGCAAAGCACTGCAGCGTAAGCCTCGTCTCTTTATCCGCCAGTTTCTGCTTCGGTATCTGAAAAAACCGGATCAGGAAATAAATGGAAGGGATCACAAAAATCATACCAAATTCCTGCGGCAGAGTCGCATAAAATCGTGAGTAATTCTGGCCGGACCAGAAATTTCCAAGCAGAAATACAAAAGTTCCGATGTATGGAATGTATTTTGTTTTGCAGAGCTGCTTCAGCATCGCCAGCAATACCAGATGCATAAAGATTACCTGAACAAAAAAGAACTGGCATAAGATCACATACGTATCAAAGCGAAAGACTGCATGCAGATAATAGATTATGCAGTGAAAACCAAACGGATAGACACCTTTCGCAAAAATCTTTCCTCTGCTCATCTCATTGATCCAGCTCATATGCACCGGGATATCCGATGCACGATAACCATAGACTAAGATAATCTGTCTTCCGTAGATCCAGCACAGACACACTCCGATTCCCAGCAAAAGCATACTCTGGATCGGATTTTTCACAATATGACGATAGAAAAATTTCGCCAGTCTCTTTATTCCCGCTGCACATTTTCCAAGGAAAAGAAAAATTGCTGATTTTAATTTCATTCTTCCTCTCAGAAGTTTGCCAAACAGATGCCCGGTATTTCGGCACTGCTGCTTTAAAGGAATCCGATTGACTCTGCCTCCGATTACAATACTCAATACCGCAGTCAGCCCGGCAAGCGTAAAGAAATTTGAAATATGCAACAGCTGCAGTAAGAACACAATATTGATAATATAAAAATTACCGAAGGTGTAACACATCAGAAACTGTTCTGCCAGACTTCTGCCCCGCAGGATCCTGCGGAACATCAGTGCCGGAAGTGCCAGTGTCACACCCATATAGGCTGCAAAAATGCCCAGAAATCTTAAAATTACCAGTGTTGTCATTGACATATCATTTCATCCTTCTGCATTACATAAATATTCGGATCAGTTCCAGTGTTTCTTTATCAATCGTGATGTCCGAAGCCTTCAGCTCGTTCATGACACGGAAAAAATTCTCCTTATCCCCGTTGGAAAAGAACAGTTTCAGCTGGCAGGTATAGCTCGAGAGCACTCCTGGATACTGCTCCATGGAACGCTGTGCCCACTTGCCGCATTTTTCATAATCTGGAATCTCCATCAACCTTGCACACAGTTTTTCGTAGACCACACTGCTGATCTTTTCCGGTTCCAGACTCCAGGCCTTCTCAAGTACCTCATCCATTCGCTCAATCATGGAATTTTGTTCCAGATTTGTCAGAATTTTCTGTTCCAAGATCGGATTCATATACTCGATCAGCTCAATGCAGTGCTGCACCTGCTGTTCATCCTCCACCTGGCTTAACTGATACTTCTCCTGTACGTTTTCTCGAAATTCTCCAAGTACATCCTGAAGGATCGAAGCTGCATAATGTGCTGTCTCCGTATCCTCATTATTCAAAGCCAGTGAGATCGAAGACAAATATTTTCGGTAATCTCCCCGGATCACATTCATCATAAATGTACGAAGGCTCTTTTTATCCGTAACCTCCAGAGCTTCTTCGATGGAAACCATATTTCTTCCCCGCTCTTCATCCGGAGGAATAAAGGTTTTGACTCTCTCTTTGCTGAAAACAACATCTGAAAGATCCATCGCCTGTGCCATAAACAGCTTGTACAGCAAAAAGGCCGCACAGAGAAACGTCGGTCCGACCACCGGGCATAAAAGCATCACGATCGCCTTCATCCATGTACTGAGATTTTTTTCTTTTCCTCTCAAATGGTTCCAGATCACATAGATCACAACCACAATAAAGTTTATCACAAGTAAAAATATAAAAAATTTCATTCTCCGGGACATACTTTATCTACTCCACAATTTCTGTACGATATCCATTCTCCTCAAATCGCTTCTGAACGATCACGGCATTTTCCTGACCGGTATTAGCAAGCAGCACATAAAGCTGATCATCTTCCATAATACCGATGTAATCACTGTCTCGCATCTTTTCAACCATTTTCCGGCCAACCTCCTGATACTGTTCCGGCTGTACACAGACTTTCAGCAGCGTACATTCTACCAGGTTCTTTTCTTCTGCTTTCACATAGGCCTGAACCAGAGACTCAAACGCATCTTTTTCCAGAATACGGGAGCCATAGCTGTAACGCTTTTCTTCCAGGGCCTGTATATATCTTTGTGCCCGCAGCACGGCATTCTGGATCAGGTAGCTGACAACCGTCAGGAAGTTTGCCCGTCCAAGTGTCATCTTCTCCCAGTTTAAGCCCCAGAGCATAATGACCATCTGCAGTTTTCCATCCTCATAGATGCCCCGTACCATAAGCGGATAACGTTCATCCATCGTTTTATTGATATACACCTTTTCTTCCAGAAGTTCATCATCGATTTCCGTCATTTCACGGTAGCGGATGGAGTTTCCAAGACTTCTCGCCTTTTCCGAAGATGCTGAAAAGAGACGTGCATAATCATCATTCACCACACTGTAAAATGCCACATCTTTTGTTTCCATCAGTTTTGTGAGCATTTCAACCGCATGGAAGACAACCTCATCCGGCATACTCTGATCCAGCTGTCTTGTGATATTGTAAATCTTTCCAAGACTGTCTTTCTGGCCGACCAGCTGCTGCTCCATGACCTCACGCACACGCACGTTGCTCTCGTTGATATCACGGATATCCACGATCTGCCTTGATAAATGCTCCTCCAGCTCCGCACTCTCCGCCCGCATCGTACGGATCTGATCTCTCATGTAGCCCACAACCAGTCCCAGAATAAACAGCTGTGCGATCCAGACATAAGTATTATAATCTAAAAGTACCTCAAAACCGGTCCTCGTATACATCTGCCGGAACATATATCCGGCTACCGCACAGATTGCCGAGAACGTTGCCTGCTGCTGCCCGTACACGATTGCAAACAGCAGCACATAGAGCAGAAACGGGTCCAGATTTGCAAAATATTGACTGCCGACCGTTCGGTTATTGAGCATGAAAAACGGAATAAAACAGATCAGGTTCTCAATAAACGGTACCAGTGCCCGCACCAGCCATTTCCATTTCTCCCAGAGGTTTTTCAGGATGGATCCCTCTTTATCTTCATTTACAAATACATCCTTGTGCTTCTGCATATAAAGAGCCATCTTTTCAATGATCTTTTTGCAGTCGCAGAATGTGTAAACATCAAATTCTTCTTCAAATTTTCTTCCGGAAAGCACACATCTTCCGTTTTTCCCCGGTGTCGTCACGATGTTTGCTTCACTTTGCATCACCTGCAAGATCCAGGATGCCAGCTCTACCTCATTTACCACATCATTGGATGACAGATGATAGATCGAATGTGCCCTTTTCTTACTTTTTACTACCTTGTAAATATATTCCACGGCATCTTTCTCGTACAACATCGAAAAGGTGTGGTTCTCATCCGCTTTGATATATCCGTCACGCAGATACTCCAGACACATGCCCGCACAGATATTGTTGATATCATTTTTATCCTTCGGAATGCTGTACAGATGATCCAGCCGCAGAACCGTGATATCCAGTCCCCGGTTCACCCGGAAATTCTCACACAGCTCCTCTGCCTGTGACAACGCTGCCGGGCGTATTCCATATCCGGAAAATTTCTCTCCTTCTGTGATATCATCCGGATAATCGCCACTGAAAACCTCATCCGAAGACAGATAAATCAGTTTGCCTCGGTTCACCACCGAATAGGCCACCAGGATATTCACCATATGCGAAATAAAATGAACCGTCTCTCGCTCCTCGCCATTCCAGAGATAGTTCGTATCAAAAGCTCCCAGCAGGATCGTTACATCCGGATTGACACTCTCGATGATCTCATTAAGATTCTCACTGTCATACGGAAAATCGTACCGTTCAAATACTTTTTCATATTTGTTGTGTTTATATTTATCTCCCGTCAGCAGAAAAACTCTGTGCCCTTCTTTTCGAAGCTTGAGAATGATATTATTCATCAGGCTGCAAGTGCCGCCTACCAACAGAATATTCATACATTTCCCCTTTTTCAGTTAGTTGTAAATCAAAGATTTGCATTCCGCTTTCGCCTTTTTCTATTCACACTCAAATGCAGACCTCTCCGGAAATCTCTCCGCAAATGCTGCATTGATCTCCGCTTTCGCCTTTTCAAAATCAATGCCGTGATTGCTGTCATTGACACAGATAATTTTCTTTCTGTGTTGGCTGATCGTCTGGATCAGTTTTTTATTGTGATCTGACACATCAAAATATTTACAGAGCCAGTAGCTGTTTTTATTCACAAAATCACCGCTGAGCTTCTGCCATTCCCGGATCACATACTGGCTGACATCCTCTTTCTGACGGAATTTATGGCTGCACACCTCGTTTAACAACTCCGGTTCTAATTCCCACATTTTCACAAAAGTACTCTTTTTAAAAGGAGACGGCCCATGAACCGTGTAAAATCCTGTAAACAACGGGAACGCCAGTTCTAACATATTATAAATAAAATACATAAACGGATAACCGGGATGGAAATATGCTCCCGGCTGTTTTTTCATATTTTCACGTTTGTCAAAATATTTTGCCAGAAGCATGGTATTATTCAGGTAAATATATGGCATGACCTGATCTTTTGTATTTGCCACATCAGGCTGAAGAGCCAGCATATCCACTGGCAGATCATTTTTAAAATACTGTTCCGGTCTGACCTTTTTTATCAGAAACATATCATCATTAAAATATACAAAATTCTCTGCCAGACCTGGGATTCTGTGCATATTCCACTCAATGGCATGTGAATTAAATGTCGGCAGATATTTTTCCGGTATAAAATCTTTATGATTTACAATATTTAACTTCGGATGTTCTTTATTTAACCAGGATGGCAGATGCCCCCATGTAACAAAGTGTATCCTGCGCACCCATGGTGCAAAACGCTCCACACCACGAAACCAGTACCTCAGCAGATCCCAGTCTCTGTATCTCTCTTTTCTGTCATCCTGTTTCTGCGACAGATCCGGCTGCATACTGTACTCCATTTTCTGTTTCTGCCAGTCCGGATCATTGCCATCTACCCATGTGATCGCAAAATCAATTTCCGGAATGTTATTGTCGCGTGTCATAATAATCTCCATTTCTGCCCATCTAACATCTTTTTCATCTGCATGATAATTTTTACTTCTATCATGATAAAACAAATCCCGCAAAATGAAAATCCCATTTATCTGCTTAATTTATATTTTTTTAAGAAATCCTGTTTTTCCCGATTTTAAAGCATTTTCGTCGTTTTTGTTAGCACTCATTTAAAAAGAGTGCTGATTTTCTATTGACTTTTAAAATTTACGGTTATAATATTAGATTCAGGCAGCAGCGAAGCGGATCTGCTCCGCTGCATTTTATAACGATCATAAAGGAGTGTTTGAATATGGCAGAGAAACATGGAAATCTTTCAATTAACAGTGATAATCTGTTTCCGATTATCAAAAAATGGTTATATTCCGATCACGATATTTTCTTCCGTGAGCTGATCAGTAACGGCTGTGATGCTATCACGAAATTAAAAAAACTTGAGATGATGGGCGAATATACATTACCGGCAGACTACAAACCGGAAATTCACGTTGTCGTAAATCCGGAGGAAAAGACCTTAAAATTCATCGATAACGGTCTTGGTATGACTGCAGACGAAGTTGAGGAATATATCAACCAGATCGCATTTTCCGGTGCAACTGATTTTATTGAAAAATATAAGGACAAAGC
>OGEP01002879.1_pt1 | contig 14185 bp, 15 predicted proteins | sample 1570721 | NCBI WGS metagenome assembly OGEP01 (sample SAMEA2582131, study PRJEB24529) | metagenome | biome: Human gut stool | place: China | collected 2011 | reverse complement strand
AATTGCGCCTTGAAGCGTTGCAGTGGGCAATCGAGCGAGGGGGCCGCAGCGGTCGCGTCGCGATGCAGTTTGCCAAGCTTGTCAGTGCTCGCGAAGCGCTCAAAGGCTAGAGAATCATGCGAGAAGTGACCGAAGTTGCCGTTGGCGTACTGATTGACAAAGAAGGGCGTTTTCTGATGGCAAGTCGCCCGCAGGGAAAACCTTATGCGGGCTGGTGGGAGTTTCCGGGTGGAAAGCTTGAAGTCGGTGAAACAGTGCTTGAGGCGTTGCGGCGCGAGTATGCAGAGGAGCTTGGCATCACGGTAAAGAATGCCAGCCCGTGGTTTGTGTTTGAGCGCGAGTATCCTCACGCCTACGTGAGACTGCATTTCTGCCGTATCACCGATTGGGAAGGTGTACCGCAGTCCCGAGAAGGTCAAACTTTTTTGTGGTTTGAAAGTCTCAAGCAGGCACAAGCCGAAAAGTTGTTGCCGATGTGTTCGCTTGTGATCGAACGATTGATGCTGCCCGACCGAGTCGCACTAGTGAAGACGCCGTTGTCGGATGTGACGGAGGCAGACTTCAAAGGAAGCGGAGCAAAAGCAATTTTGGCGTCTTCCTTTGTGCCGGAAAAAGAGGCTTTGGCCAAACGACTCGGTGTACCGATGATCGTGTGCCAACAATGGTTTGAGCGGTCAGAGGATGTCATAGCAACGGAGTTGCAGGAGTGGTTGGTGGGGGCGTTGGAGCCGACGGCAGACGCCGAAGCGATTTTAAAGACCGCTCAACAACGGTTACCCTTGTACGTGGCTGCCCGAGAAACGGAAGAAGAAAACGAACGTTTGATGCAACTGGGCGCACAAGGCGTTTACGTTGCCATTTGAGAAAGGAATGACAGAAGAAATGATGGTGAAGTGTCCAACGTGCAAGAAACTGCACGAGTACGATATGAACAGCCCCTGGCGTCCGTTCTGCTCGGAACGGTGCAAACTCATTGATCTAGGGGCATGGGCAAGTGGTGACTACGTGATTCGCGGCGAACCGGGATCAGCAGATCCGGACTTGATCGTCGAACAGCTCGAAAAGATGCAAAAAGAGCAGGAAGAAAACGAACGCAAGAAGAAGTAAAAGCTTGCTTGGTATTTCTTCAAAGAACAGCACGGACCGCACTAGAAAATGCAACGGACCGTGCTGTTTTTATTTACTACAGCTTAGGAGGCAAGCTCGCCTTCGGCCATCTTCAAGTAAAACTTGTGAAGGCCTTTCACTTTTTCTTCGAGGTCTTCCAGCGTGCCGCTGTTGTCGATTAGGTCGTCGGCGGCCGCAATGCGCTTGTCGCGGGAAATCTGTGTCTCAATGATGGCACGAGCTTGTTCTTCACCGAGGTGGCGGTCATAGACAAGTCGGTTGATTTGTTCTTCTTCACTAACGTCAACCACCAGCACGCGCTTGACAGCGTCGGCCCATCGGCCGCTCTCAAGGAGCAACGGCACCGAAAGAATGACATAGGGTGCCTTGACTGCTTTGAGTTGCTCGAAGATCTCGCGCTTGATCATGGGGTGAAGGATCCCTTCGAGTTTTTCCTTGGCGTGCGGATCGGAGAAAACGATTTCACGCATCAAATCACGCTTCATTCCCTGAGTACCGATCATGTCGGCACCGAAGGCGACGGCAATTTCAGGAAGGGCTTTGCCGCCGGGGCCCGTGAGCTCACGACTGATCTCGTCGGCGTCAATCACCGGTACGCCCAAGGAGCGAAAAACATCTGTCGCAGCAGTTTTACCGCAGGCGATGCCGCCTGTCATTCCAATGATCATTGTCATACCGGATCCTCTTTTCTTCTCGTCTCTTATCACTGTGGCTGACACGTCAGAGAGAACGTAGTCAGTCAAGTGGTCCTGCTTCAATTTTATGCGGAGCAAACAGCAAATGGCCAGCAACATTACAGCCGCAATTAACTTCAGCAGAGATTGGTTGTCTAGCTCATTGCTCAATGTCAGTTTTTTGTTGGCCCAATGCAAAAAATTACAGCGTCATAGTGGGACAGGGACCAAAACTGGAATTTTGAAGCCCAGAGAAAAACGAGCTAGAGAAATGCTAAAGCTGAACAAAGACAATGCTGGCAATTAGCTGCAAGTCACAAGCCCTTTCTAACTGTTCTTTCTTTTATCTTTTGCGCTTTATTGATTGATTTCTCAATGAGTTTTTGTTCTCTTTTAAAAATATTTTTTAGTCGTTCTCCGAAAAAATATACCTTCAAGAAACGAAGATAGTCCCTGGTGTTTAATCCGATTTCCAGAGAAGAATAATAAAGCCCTATTAAGTCTTTGTCTCGCCATCGGTGTGGTACTTTGTTCCTAATTTGAGCTCTATGCAAATCAATGATATGCAATTTTGGAGAGGTAGCGTTGTCATAAGGCAATTGAAGTAAAAAATGACAGATATAACAATCCCTATGGTTTATTCCGCCCTCATGCATCGTTCTCACCATTTTTGCCACTTCTTCAATGAGAGCTTTTTTCTCACTATATAGTGGTGGACTATTTTTCCAGTTTTGACAATAGTCTTCTAAACTTGTCGAAGGGTTAATATTTTTTGTAACGATAAAAGACTCTTTAGTTAATGGATTAATTCCTTTTTCGCCAAATGCGACCACGTCTAGAGTATTAATCCCTAGTTCATGCAGGCGTTTAACTGCATTAAATTCGCTTCGAGCTCCTATGACTGGAAGTCTAAAGGAAATTAGATTCTTTATAATTTCGCGGATTGACGTTCCTCTATGGATCTTAATGTAAAAGGTTTCTTGATTAAAGGTAAATTTTAGAGTTCGTCGAGTTGCTACTTGTCGATAAATTTCTCCTTCAATTTTTGTAACTTCAAAAAAAGGGTCTTTTAATTTCCATGCAGATGCAAATGGCTCTAATAAAAAAATCATACGATAATCAATTATAATTTGTCTTTATTGGAGACGGGTGCATAGTTGAATTTAACGTAAAAATGCATCATTAAATGTTGCACTGGGGGGAAATGTTGTGTATTAATTCCAAAATGCTAATTTATTTTGTAATTGTTTCTAATGTAACCTAAAAGTTTATGTTGTCTGATTGAATCAGTATGTTATTTAATAGATCATAGGCAAGTGTATGCTTTCTGGATGTTACCTCCTTTTTTTTGCATCTTCTTTAAATCGGTAGTTGTATTTGGCTATGCTTATGAATAATATTTTTAGAGAAAGAGAAGTGAATTTCCAGTGGAAAGATGTTATAAAAGATATTTAAATGGAAATAAACACAACTTTTTGGGAAATTGCTTCGATATAATTTTAACCAGAGGTACATTTAACTTTCTAATCATCATTATGCTTTTAAATGGTATGCTTTCATGATTAAGATTAGGTGCTGAATCATAATTGAAATTTGTTCTAATGCTTAAGAAATTTATTTCGAGGGCAACAAAAAATCATGAATTATTTCGAAAAAAACGTATCATCTAACCAATAATCGCTATCAATAAATATTAATAATTCGTCAGAAACTAGATTCAGCCCTAAGTTTCTAGTTGTTTCAACCCATTTATTAGTTTGTGATATAGCACGTATCCGGGTATCTGTCAATAACGTAATATGTCCAATGACGAATATGTACTGCTATCATCGATGCAAATTATTTTAAGACTTTTATAAGATTATCTCAATACTGAACTAAGGTGTTGGGGAATATAATGCTCAACATTAGGGACTAGTATGACTATTGAAATTAGAGGGTAATGCTGATTGTAAGATGGCATGGATCGGGGGGGGGTATATATTAGTTATTCAAATGAGTCAGCTAATTTTTTGTCTAAGAAGTTTCCTTGAAAAGAGAGATACAATTTTAGCGGAGTTTTGCCAAGACCAAATAAAAACAACCTTTTCTTGACTTTTGGATTTTCTAGGGCTTCAGAGATGAAAATTTTTCTCATAGTTGTTAGACACTTCGAAAACTCAGCATATGTACAATCTAGCAAATTTAATGCGGCTGCTCGTCTAAGACTGGACCACCAACAAGTGATGGCAAAAGTTTCGATTGATGGTTTTATGTCATCTGAAATTTTTGGATATAGCTTGAACCAAGAATTCAGCATATTTATGTCATCCGTTGCTCTAAAGCCTGAATGAGATAAAGAGGACTTCCTACTTCGATATAAAAAAGTGATGTCTGATATTGCTACCCCTTTTTTTGCATTTAAAAGGGTTTTAAAGCGGAAATCTTGATCTTCACATGTTTGTTTCGACTCGTCAAACCTGATTTCTTTGATTAAATGGGGTGAGAAATAATAATTACCTATAAAAACAGAAAAGGCTGGGGATGAGCGTTTGGAATATTTGTCACTACCAAGAACAAAGTCAAAGATCTCTTTTCCTTCTAATTCCAATGGGGAATGATTTATTTTCTTATGGTTTGGAATAATACCTTTTTTATTGAAACCAACATAGCCTGCTAAAACAAAATCAACCTTGTGTTTTTGAAATGTAGTTGCAAGTATTTGGAGTGAATGCGGAGTAAGAATGTCATCAGAATCTAGCAAGCATACAATATCTATACTTGAATTGGAACAAATTAAATTAAGGGCGACATTTCTAGCTGCAGAAACTCCTTTGTTTGATTGATGAATAGCGACGATACGTGAATCTTTCCTAACATAAGCATCTACGATTTTACCAGAACTATCTGTCGATCCATCATTAATAAGGTATGCGATAAAATTGCCATAACTTTGATTTAATAGTGAATCCAGACATTCAGATAAATACTTCTCAGTATTATACACTGGAATTATAACAGCAATTTTTAGTTGTTTGTTAAATAAACTGACATTATCTTCTTTCATATAAATCAATGCGATGGAATTCAAATTGAGATGTTCAATGAAAATGGTTTGAGTTTAGTCGATATTTTGAATATAAAATTGCTATTTTTTTTCCAAAAATGTAAGGGATAATGCTTTTTAGTGGTACTTTATTTATGTTCGATATTATGATTTTGAAAAAAATCTTGAAACAAACTGGATGTTCTTTTGATAAAAAAAATTGTTCCAAAAGAATAAGGGTTCGAATTCGTAGAGACTGAAATAGAGTAAATTCTTTAGAAGAGACAGGAAAATAGCTCGCCATTTTCTTTTGCAATGTAAACAATGCAAACAGTCGTCTAATACGATTTTGATTCATTGTATTGAATTCGTGTTTTCTGTACATATATAATTTTTCATCAGTATGCACAATGCGTAAAGAGTGAGATTTTTTAGCCAATAACTTGGCTAAAAAGTCCTCATCTTCATAAAATCTTAATTTTAGATCAAAAAAGATATTATCTAAAATGTCTCTTTTGAAGAGTCTAAGCCAAATATACCCGCCGAGATATTTTTTCTTGCAGAACTTATTAAATGCTTTATTGAAAAACTCCCAAGAGTCAATATTTTGTGCAGAAATGTTTTTTGATATCGAGACTTCGTTTGGTATAGTATTCAGGATTTTTTTAAAGTCGAACGAGACAATGTCTGGTTTGTTTTGGATGCAAATATTGTTAAGTATAGATAGCATGTTTGGTGCTAATGCATCATCTGAGTCAAGCATTAAAATGTAATCGCCTGAAGCGTTAGATAATCCTATATTTCGGGCGTTAGATACGCCTTTGTTGCCAATCGTTATTACTTTAATTCGAGAGTCTAAATTTGAGAATTCGGTCAAAATTTCTAAACTTTTATCAAAAGAGCCATCATTGATTGCAATCAATTCCCAATTCTTATAATTTTGCGTGATTACCGATTCTACAGTCTCTCGTAAATATTTTTCAGCATTAAAAACAGGAACTATGATGGAAATTTTAAAGTTTTTCATGAATATGATAACTGACTAGTCTGGGAATATTTCACTCAAAAATTTTAAAGTTAAAACTTTGAAATCTAAGTCCAAGGATGAAATGGGGGTAAATTTAGAGAATATCTTTCTTTTGTCTGATGGATCGATAATAGAACTATTTTTGCTGAGTGGGCCCCAAACTTCGCTTAATAGGTGATTGCCAAAAAAATCATAGTCGTTTTTACAGTAGACTGCCATAACAGGAATTTTAAATGCTGAAGCTAAATGTACTATGGATGTATCGGGAGATATAATAGCTTTAGCCTTTGAAACAATTGCTGAAATTTTGAAAAAGTTTGCATCTGGAGCAGAAATTAATAAATTTTTTCTGTCAGGGTAGTGACTGGCTATGTTGAAATTTGGTGAGAAAAAAACGGTAGGAATATTTTTACTGAGAAGAACTTCTATGATTTCGAGAATTTGGTGAATAGAAAATTGTCTATCTTTATCTGAGCCGACAGTATTGAGGTAGACAAATTTTTTTTCATTTAAATTGTTTCTCTGTAAAAATATTTTTGAAAACCAAGATTCTTCGTGACTTATGGGAATGAATGGGTATATGGTTATACAAGGCTGATGTGTGATTGTTTCGGCTACAAATTTATATCTCTTAGAGATATGAGAAATTTTCGAAATATTTATATATTGATCAAATAAATTAAGTTTAGATAAAACATTTGAACAGGTTATGCACCAACAATTGATGTTTTGTAGAAAGGTGAATTCGTGATGTTTTCCCACAGACCAGTCCAAGTCCAATATGCAATCTGGCACATGACTTGGAATATCACCTAACGTGACATCTAGAACAGGGGTGGAGGAGATTCGCTGGAAGCGGCTAACGAGTTTAGTACTTGTTCCAATTGAAACGTTTATGTTGCATTGTTCTAAACATTTAATAAGACCAGCAAAGTAAAGAAAGTCTCCCCATCCTGGTAAAAAATGCAAAATAATAATATTTCTTATTTTTCGTGGAGGATTTCTAGATGGTTTAGTGGATATGTCGAATTTTTTAAACTTTTTTGCTTTCCGCGCAATAAGACGCTCTCTGTTGAGAGACTTTAAAAAAGAAAATAAACTCATTTTTTATTGGTGGGATTTGCAGCCTTGAAGGCGTTTTTAAAATATTTGTAACGTGACAAAAATTTTGTCCACTCTCGATTAAGTTTTAATTTTCCAAATAAAGGGATAAGCTTTGCGATTGGAATTAATTCTGCTGACCCAATTCCATCAATAATGACCATTCGCGTTATTTTCCCAAATTGATCTAATTGAATTGCTATGTTGCTGGGTGCTAAATCAGAAACAATGATATTTAATCGGAAGAGTTCATTTTTAAGTTTCTCAAGCTCATTCTCTAAGTCTTGAATTTGTTGGTCAGAAGCTACAGTTAAGAATTGCAAAACAGTCATTGCCGTCCCTTCTTTATTCCAGAAGAGCTCTTGTTCATAACCAATAAACCTAGAATCTTCAAATGAGCCGTAGTACTTCGGCAAATATTTTGAAAAAATTTTTTTCTTATTAATGGATGTAAAGAACGTAATGTCGCGCTTTATTTCTTTACATTTTTCTTTTTTGCTGATTTTAAAGCATGTTAGTGGGTTGTTAGGGTTTAAATAGCATATCTTGCTATTGCCTTTCCCGATGATTTGTCCTAATCGTGGAATCATTTTCGTTGAGTAAATCTTTTGTAGTTTTTTTTACTTAAGTGGCTTCGAGGTCAGCTGCCAAAATAATCTTTGCTGCTTTCTCTATAAGAGAATATAAGTCATTGTTATCAGCATAAAAGCGCGCATTTCTACTCCATGTCTCAAGTTTTTTGTTTTCTAATGCTTGTTTTAATTTGATGGTGTAGTTTTCTTGACTGAAAGGTTTTTCAATGACATAGCCCGTGTTTGCTATATTTACATACTGGGAATATCCGCATTCTCTCGATACTATTTCAGGCAAGCCTCCAACTAAGGCTTCTAAAATGACTGTGCCAGTATTTTCAGATCGTGCAGGATGGAGTAGTATGTCGCAACCTGCTATGAAATAGGGAACGTCGTTTCTTCCTAAAAGAAAGTGTACATTGGTGTCTACTTTTAGTTTTTTAGATAACTTTATAAAATTATTTGGATTGTCTTGGCCTATCACTATAAAATGCGTCTTTTGGCGTATGTCTTTAGGTAGCGAAGCAAGAGCTTCGATTGAACGATCAACCCCTTTTCTTGAAAAATCAGACCCAATTTGCAAAAGAAGAAAGCTTGATATGGGAATGTCCAGCTCTTTGCAGATTTTCTCGCGTGCTCCAGACGGAGCATTTTGATATTTGCGAGAAGGAGAAATCCCCGGAGGAAGCAAGAAAAATCTTTCAGACTCAGTCTGATAGTGCTTTTGGAAATAAGTTTGTTGAACTCGAGAAAGAAGAAGAATTTTAGTTTTCGTTCCTTTTTCAAAAACAGCCTTTTCGTATTCAAGGTAGTGTTTGCATCTTCCACTTATTCGATAAAAGAAGCCTCTTTGTTCTTGTTCTATTTTTTCGGCATAGCAAACATCCGCATCATAGTAGAAATCTAGGCCCGGCATGCGATTGAACCCGACGATTTTATCGACTGGGTGTGAAGTTAAGTGCTTTTTCACCCATTCGTAGTATTTGACGTTGGCCGAATGATTAGTTAATGCTCGTACGGGGACTTCAATAATGTCAAATTCGCTAGGTTTATCGCCTTGCCATGAGCGTGTGTATACGCGGATTTGATGACCTCGCTTATACAATTCTTTTCCAATTGCTAGGAAATCTCGCTGGAGACCGCCATACGGAAAATACTTAAAAAGGCAGAGAGCAATCAACATATCTACTGGTATGTGAAATTTTTTTAGAAATTGGCAGACGGATAGAACCTAGAAAGAATTCTGCGAATGACTGGATCAAAGTACTTGGAGACCTCGGATGCAGTGATGTTTTCATCAGTCAGAATGGCATCAACATTGGTTCTCCAATGTTCTGGATATTCTCCTTCTTCCCAGTTGCCTCTGCCTCGGCCGAAATGAGCTACAGCAAGATAAAGAAGTGAGGCCTCAACAAAGAAGTTTTTAAGTGCCTCATCAGACCAGGTAACCACAGTACCTTCAATTCCCTTTTTGTGGTTATAAGCAACTGCAAGTCCAGCACCACCAAGAGCACCGACAACAGTGCCGATCAGTGTTCCTAGTCCGAGAGAAAGACCTCCCGTTGCGAGGTCGCTCGCTAGCCCTCCTGCCGCACCGGTCCCAATCGCTCCAGCTACGGCGGCTGGCGCGGGCGGTACCGAGCTCGTGACTTTCCAGTCCGTTTGCATACGACGAAGCAGTTCTTTCCGGACACCTTTACCCTTTAGTGAATTGACAGCGATAAGTTTGTCCGTTAGAGCGCAGAATTCATCCGCAGCCCTAGCCGACAAGGCTGTCTGAGCAGCCCCTAGCGGGTCGTGGAGGGTTTCGTTTTTAAATAGGCCAAGACGTTTGCCGAGGAACTTGATTTGATCCATGACCGAAGAGCTTTCAGCAACTTCGCGATCGTTGGCGAGTTTCTCAAGGTAGTGAGCTAAGGCCTGGATACTTGAGTTATAAGCAGCTCGACGCTGTCTTGACCATACTTCCCTGAGCGCTTCAAGAGTGCCTTGTTGTTCTTCCGGCAGGGCCTTGGCGATGGCGTCAAAGAGCGCGAATTCTTGAACCCAGCAACGAGCAAATGCGTCCATTGAAAGGACAGAACTGACAATGGGGTAAGCGGCCATAGCCTGCTTCCAACGGTCCACGTCAGCTTGTTCTGCTTCCGCTTGTTTCGGTTGACCAATTTGATTGAGTAGCACAATGACCGGCTTTCCGATCCACTCGAGGATGCGCATTTCTGCGCTCACATAGGGAGCGGAATCGGGAAGTTCGGTGGCATTCACAAGGTAGAGAACCACGCTTGACGTTTCTTTGACATGCTTGAGCGCCTTTTGATTCAGCCAAAGCGACTTGTTGGCCATACGGTCCCAAACTTCGGACAAGAACCATCCGACAGGATTGGCTCTGCCTTCGAGTCGTTTCGCAAGTGCCACAGAATTGCCAAAGCCCGGCGTATCCCACAAAACGAGTTCACAGCCTTCGGCATTGCGCGCCAGCACATAGTCGTCAGTCGTTTCTGTGACGTGAGCACGATCTGCGACTTCGCCGATATCTCGGGACAGCAGTGTGCGAGCTAACGTCGTCTTACCGATATTGGTATGACTGACCAGGCTCAAATGGATTCGCAACGGATCATTGCTCATTGTTGTTTTCCTTCTTGTCAGTCACGATTATTTGGTTGGAAGAAACGCGCGGAGCGGCCCAAGCGCGGAGTGCCTTGATAGTTGTCAGTTGAGACTCTGAGGTACCGTCCAGATCAAACAGTTTGATCTGATGTAACTTACTCATGGCGAGCCAACTATCCTTACGCTCTTGGATACGAGAAGGTGTTGAGGCAAACCTTTGGGCAAACTCTTTCATGTCGAGAAGTGCGGCAAAGACAGCGGAACCTTTTGCTTCATATGCTTCGCGCAAGCGTTCAATGACAGCGCCGTGGACGTCTTCCTCGGGTGTTTCAATGCCGTCCAACCAGAGAAGAACAATTGGCTTTCTGGGGCCTTCTGCGATTGCCGGAACTGTCGATTCTTCATCATCAAAGTCAATGCTCTTGACCGTCGAGTCTTCAGCATTGCCCCAATGCTTGCACAGAATAGAGGCTGTCTGATCTCTTAACGGGCGGTTGGCTGTTGATGTGACAATCATCAAGTTGCCAAGAACCGCATCCTGAGCACACTGAACGAGAATGTTCTCGTAGTAGGGCGAATCGATGGACAGCGCTGTCTGCGTTTTAAAGCGTCGCATACGCCATGTGTCAAACATGGCAAAAAACAGACGGGGAACGATGACGGTAACGCCCATCAGGATCATCATCCGAATGAGCCAGGGAGCAGCCGTGATCGGTGCTTCCAAATACGGCAGACGATCAGCCCTCATGTCTACGATTTGCGCGAGGTCAGGCATAGAAGACAAGGGGCCTACTGCAGGAATTAGTCCGTAGGTGTGATCAATGAACGCTTTGACACTCTCGGGGCTCTCGGCAAGCCATGTACTTTCCCATCCGGCCCAATAAGACGTGCCGAAGCCGCGTACAAGTAAACTCACGATGATGCCCAGGGCAAAGAAAACAGCTGCGAAATGCAGAGTTCGGGCAACATTCATGCGAATCAATGGAGCCACAAATGACGACCACTCACTGTAGAAGTGCGACTTGAATCCTGTGCGTCTTAGCGTGCCGTAACTTGTTTTTTGGACGAAGGCTCCGAGACTGCTGCGCAATGGCAAAGCGAAACGATTGGTTCCGGTTCCCACCAAACCGATAGCGCAACAAAAGAGGGCGAAATAGACAACCAGATTCCAGAGAATCACGCCCCAGTAGGGAGGAGAGAGCAAGTTGACGATGTGCTCGGGACTTGCGATACGATCCGTCAGAGCTCCGAGAATGAAAGCCAACAAAACGAAAAGCGGCGAGAAGAACTGGGGCAACCGGGCTTTGGTACTTGCAGTTGTGCTGATGCCTCTTTCAGAGACAGTTTTCAAAACAACCTTGGCTCGTTCGGTCAGGAGTTTGGCAGTGTCGGCCGATTCGCCCACGGTGTGAGCGGCGCGAAGACTCGCGGCTTCGGAATCGGCCGAGGACCAATGGATACGCGAGTCGTTGGACTCTTCTATAGCCTTGGCGAGCAAAACAAGCTTGGCTTGCTGTAGCGTCAGTCGAACCGACATTCGTTTGTTTTGGGCCATGGCAGTGCGAAATCCTGTGTGATCTGTTTAAACCCCTATTTTAGGTGAGAGTGCTTAGGTGCGCTTTAGGAGCGAGCCGATTGAACAGCTCGAGCCAATTCTTTTGTGGCTTCACCGGGATTTGCTTGTCCGCAAATAGCAGAGACAACGGCAACGCCGTCCGCACCGGAACGAATCAAGTCTCCGACAATCGGGACCTTGACACTGCCGATTGCAACAACAGGGCACGGTTTTCGTGAAGCTAATGCTGCAAAGCCGTCTAGTCCGAGAGCGGCACTGGCGTCTGGTTTCGTACTGGTCGAGAAAATCGGTCCGATACCAAGATGATCAACCAAGCGAATATCGACTGCGGAAAGTTCTTGTGCATTGGAAACGGATAGCCCCAATATTTTTTCGTTGCCGATGATGGCTCTGGCATCGAGAGGCGACAGATCGTCCTGCCCAACGTGCAATCCTTCTGCACCAACCGCCAGGCAGACATCTGCATGGTCGTTGATGATGAGAGGAACGTTAAAGTCGGCTAAGACTGACTTCAATGCTCGCCCGCATTCCACAAGAGCTCTTTTTTTCCAGTGTGGTGCCCGTAGCTGCACGCAGGTGGCGCCGTTTTGCACAGCAGCGCGTGTGGTCTCAATCATGCCTTGAGCACTACCGCACAAATCTGGATCGAGTATCAGATAAACGGAAAGATTGATGGGGTGTCGCATTAATAGAAGTCCTTGGCTTGGAGCAGATTCAACGCATCTATGTAAGCAACGGCAAAGCTGCCCGGGCCGCGGGCAACGCCGGCGGCTTGCTGAGCGGCACGCTTGGCGAGCGCACAGGCTGAAATAACGGCTTCAAGCGGATGTTCGGTTTGCGCAACGAAGGCAGCCACCATGGCCGAAAGGGAGCAACCGGTGCCGACCACAAGCGTTGCCTTGATCGAGCCGCCGGTGCAGGCAAGTATTTCTTTGCCGTCGGTTGCGTAGTCGGTTTTACCGGTGACGCAAACAATGGTGTTGTATTCGCGAGCAAGTTTGACGGCGGCTTCAAGAGCGGCGTCGCTTGAGTCGGTACTGTCAACGCCCTTACCACCCTTGCCTAATCCGGCAAGCGCCAGGATTTCAGAGGCGTTTCCACGAATAACGGTCGGCTGCAGGGCCAAAAGACCCATGATCATTTTGTCGCGCCAGGGAATGACACCGGCGGCTACCGGATCAAGAACCCAGGGAACGTTGTGACGAACTGCACTTTTAGCCGCCAGATGCATGGCTTCCAAAGATTCGGGACGAGGCGTTCCGACATTGACGAGCAGGGCAGAAGAGATCGCCGCAAAATGAGCAGCTTCTTCACAAGCAACCACCATGGCGGGCGAGGCCCCCATCGCAAGCAGCACGTTAGCGGTGATTTCCTGCACGACGTCGTTGGTAATGCAGTGCACAAGCGGAGCTACTTCCTTGACATGGAAAAGATGCGTGGCAATGGTTTCGGGCTCAACAGCACGGACAGGAGGCAAAGGAATTTCAGACATAAAGCGGAAAAACGGTTAAAAGATCAAAGGGAATTAATGGCACGAGTGAGCATATAGCCAGCAAGAACCAGAAGCATGCAGGCAAAAATGCGCTTTAGCGGTTTTGTATCGATGCTATGGGCGACCTTGGCGCCGAAGGGGGCAGTGAAGATGCTTGCCGCCGCAACGGACAACAATGCAGGCAGATGAATGTATCCCAGCATCATGGGAAATTGAGGTAAGCCCGGTTCACTCCAACCCGTGATGATGTAACCGAGTGTCCCGGCTGCTGCAATGGGAAAGCCCAGTGCAGCCGATGTGCCTACGGCGTTATGCATCTTGACGTTGCACCAAACCATGAAGGGAACGGAAATAAAACCGCCTCCGGCGCCGACTAAGGCAGAGATGACGCCGATGCCGGTGCCGGCGCCAAACATTCCTGCCATGCCAGGTAGCGTTCGTTTGGGCTGCGGCTTGGAGTTGATGAACATTTTGATGGCAGAAAAACCAACAAAACAGACAAAGACAAGAGAAATCCAGAAAGTCGGCAGAAGGCTGGATATTTTTGCACCTAAGAGGGCGCCGACCAAAATGCCGGGAGCCACTGCCGCGACAACATTCCAGAGCACGGCTCCACGTTTATGGTGAGCTCGCACGGACGAAAGCGACGTAAACATGATGGTGGCCAGAGATGTGGCAATCGCAGTATGAACAATTGCTGTATCGGGCACGCCCATGTAAACCAACAGCATGGTCATGAACGGCGTAAGCACCATGCCACCACCGATACCCAGAAGACCTGCCAGAAAGCCCGTACAGGCGCCTAAACACAGCAGGGCTGCAACAATTTCCCAAGACATGAACACACTTCCCGCAGAATTGCCGATTTGCGGCTACATGATACCTGCGCAAAAGGTGATTGAAGGGGAGAAAAGGGAGAGAAAAAAGAGAAGACCCTGTGGTTTCCGGCTACGTTACCTGAACCGAAAGGTCAGGGTGGCCGC
>OGEP01002872.1_pt1 | contig 14219 bp, 12 predicted proteins | sample 1570721 | NCBI WGS metagenome assembly OGEP01 (sample SAMEA2582131, study PRJEB24529) | metagenome | biome: Human gut stool | place: China | collected 2011 | reverse complement strand
CCACTCATAATCCAGGGGCCGCGCATTCCGGTCGGATTCGCCGCCGGCCACCACCAGTTCAACCCCGGATAAATACGGACGTATATCGATCCTTTCAATCAGCGGCTGGCAGATGATATTTTTATGCCTGATCGGAAGGCCGGAAAAGATGGAAAGCCGTTTAAGACACGTTCAGGCGGTGTGATGCGTCTGGAACATCTGATTGCCGATATCAATGAAGCAGTCTATAAAAAGATGATGGAAAACCGTACAATGGATGAAGAAGAAGCAAGAGCAACGGCAAAGATTGTTGGACTTGCAGCCTTAAAGTACGGGGATTTATCCAATCAGGCATCCAAAGACTATGTATTTGATATTGAACGTTTTGCATCATTTGAAGGAAATACAGGTCCATATATTTTATATACAATTGTAAGAATTAAATCTATTTTAAACAAATATACCGATAGCGGAAAGACACTGGAAAATCTCAGCATTAATCCGGCGGACTCCGCAACGGAAAAGGCATTGATGCTTTCTCTGGCAAAGTTTTCGGAAATTATGGCGGCAGTCTATACAGAAAAAGCGCCGCATAAGCTGTGCCAGTTTATTTATGAAGTATCTAACGCATTTAACGGATTCTATCACGATACCAAGATTCTTGCAGAAACAGACGAAGCAAAGCAGAAGGGCTATATTGCGTTAATTTGTCTGACAAAAGCCGTATTAGAGCAGTGTATAGAACTGCTGGCAATTGAATGCCCGGACAGAATGTAGGAATATATAAGAATATCAAAAGAAAAAGCTAAGATTTTGTGCGGCCGCAGATAAGAAAAGGACGGTATGCTGTACAGGTCAGAAGCTTAGAGGGATAGGATTTATAGAAGGAGGAAACGGAAATCCGTATAAAGTTATGAAATTATTATCATTTGCTATTCCATGCTACAATTCGGCGGCATATATGGAAAAATGTATTCAGTCTGTTCTGGCAGGCGGTGAGGACGTAGAAGTTATCATTGTAGATGATGGTTCTACCAAAGATGAAACGGCAAAAATTGCAGATGAATATGCAGCAAAATATCCGACGATTGTTAAGGCGGTTCATCAGGAGAACGGTGGACATGGACAGGCAGTTAATACAGGACTGGCACATGCAACGGGTAAATATTTTAAAGTGGTTGACAGTGATGACTGGGTGGATTTAAAAAGCTACCGCAGAGTACTGGCAACGCTCAAAAAATTTGACGAGGCAGAAGAACCGGATATGGTCATTGCAAATTACGTCTATGAAAAAGTGGGTGCAAAGCGTAAGAAAGTCATCCATTATGACAATGTATTTCCGGAAGAAACTCTTTTTACATGGAATGATATCGGACATTTTAAGATGGACCAGTACATTTTAATGCATACGGTTATTTATAAGACGGAATTGCTGAAAAAATGTGGATTGCAGCTGCCAAAACATACATTTTATGTGGATAATATTTTTGTATTTGAACCGCTGCCGTATGTTAAGAAAATGTATTATATCAATACGAATTTTTACCGCTATTTTATCGGCAGGGATGACCAGTCTGTCAATGAGACGGTCATGATTTCAAGAATTGACCAGCAGCTGCGCGTTACACGCAGAATGGTAGATTTTTATACAGAGCAGAAAATCAGCAATCAGAAATGCCGTATGTATATGCGCAATTATCTGCGTATTATGATGGAAGTATCATCGATCTTTCTGATTCTTTCAGGCACACCTGAAAATCTTGCCAAAAAGCAGGAATTGTGGAATTACGTCAAGGCAAAGGATAAGGAAGTTTATAAAATGCTTCGTTATAGTATGCTTGGTTTTTCAGTCAATCTCCCGGGGAAATCCGGCAGATGGATTTCAAAGACAGGTTACAAAGTAATGAATAAGTGGATTGGATTTAACTAGGAGGAATGTGAATGATTCTTGATTTGTTTAAATTGGATGGAAAAGTTGCAGTTGTGACCGGTGCCAATACCGGACTGGGACAGGGAATGGCAGTCGCACTTGCCGAGGCAGGTGCAAAGGTTGTCGGTGTCGGAAGACGTTCCTGTGCGGAAACGAAAGAAAAGATTGAAGCATTTGGCGGAAGCTTTACAGAGGTATTGGCAGATTTGTCAACAACCGCAGCAGTAGATACCGTACTTTCCGGTGCATTGGACGCATACGGCAGAGTAGATATTCTGGTAAATAATGCAGGAATTATTAAGCGCTGTGATGCTGTCGATGTGACAGAAGCAGACTGGGATACGGTCATTGATATTAATGAAAAGGTCGTCTTTTTCTTAAGCCAGGCATTTGCAAAGCAGTATATCAAGCAGCAGGACGGCGGCAAGATTATCAATGTGGCTTCCATGCTTTCCTATCAGGGCGGAATCCGCGTGCCTTCCTATACGGCAAGCAAGAGTGCCATTATGGGGCTGACAAAGGCGCTTGCCAATGAATGGGCAAAATACAACATTAATGTCAATGCGATTGCGCCGGGTTATATGGCAACGAACAATACCGCACAGCTTCGCAGTGATGATGACAGAAGTGATGAGATTCTTTCAAGAATTCCGGCAGGCCGCTGGGGAACACCGGAAGATATGCAGGGCACAGTTGTATGGCTGGCTTCCAAAGCATCGGATTATGTAAATGGCTACACTGTAGCGGTAGACGGTGGCTGGCTCGCACGATAAACGATGTAAAAAAGCAACGTAAATAAAAACCGCAGGAACTTCCGGTAAGCACAAGTCATAAGACAGGTGCAGATACAAAATGTTCCTGCGGTTTTATTTATTTTTAATTGAATGATGTTGGGGTTAAAAGCTCCCGGCTATGATGTCATTAAAACAACACGCGGCAGATATTCTGATTGACATTCTTTTTAATAAAATCTGCGGCGGCATGACGTTCCTGTTCAGGCATATCTGCCTGACGCAGCATGACGGTCATTTTCCCTTTTTCAAAAAACATATAATAACCAAACTTATCATAAATGGTTGTAAAATCGTCCCAGCTATAATTATAGGTCAGTTCAAATTCCGGGATTTCAGCAAGGATGCCGCTTTCCATCAGTGTAATTGTACATGGTGCGGATTCGGAAGCATCTCTGTTCTTTAAGTGATAATTCACGCTGCTTTTAAACTGGAAACCAAAAATATAAATGGGATAGCACCAGCATGCTGCATAAATGACGGCAAGATAAGAAGAAAAGCAGCCGAGTGCAATGCAGACAATTGTAATCGCGGCGGGAAGCCATGTTAAAATCAGCTCAATGGGATTTCTGATAAAACGGTTCCAGAATACAATCTTAGAATATTCTCTGCCACTTGCCTTGAGTGTGGTTTCGTATTTAATATAATCCATAATGTTCTCCGTTCCAAAGTGCAGGACACTTTGTTCTTTAAGTCTATATCAAATAATACCATGCCGGCAAAATGAATACAATGAAAAATAAATAAAATTCTAACTGAAGGTTTCCAAACCTGTGCAAATAAGGTATAATAGTACAAAACACAAGTTTTGGGGTATGAGGTAAAATGAAGGTGAAAAGTCAGGTCATGTCTAACATTGTTCGTATGCTGGAAAATGAAGGACCTTTTAAAGATGTCATTTATGTCATTTTGGAAAATGTATCAAAGTATCTGAAAATGCCGGATGTCACTGTTATGCAGTATGATGAAGAAAGAACCTGTCTGTATCCGGTACTTTCCTATGGCGGCAGACACCATCTGATACAAGCTGCAGAAGTGCAGGCGGCAGCGGCACAGACTGCGCCGCAGGGAACTGTAGAACGGCAGGTAAAAGCGGCGGCAGATAGTCCGCTTTATGGTGAGAAACTGTGCTATTACAGGGCAGACACGGCACAGGAGCCGGTGCGTATGGCACTTGCGGATGCAAATATCAAAACGAGCGTGACGGCTCCGGTAAAAGCGGAAGATAAAGTCCGGATGTATCTGTGTGTATCGGACAGTACAAACGATGTAGAACTGGATGCAGAACAGCTTCGTTTTGTATCGGATGTAGCAAATGTAATTCAAAGCATTATGCAGGAACGTATCAGCAAAGATTCCTTATCCTATTCCTATGAGGTATTAAAGGGAATTCTTGGAAGTATTGATTCGGGTATTATGGTGTATGACAGACAGACGAAAGAAGTGCTGTTTGAAAATGATATTGTGAAAAACTGCAATGATATTAAACGGGTCATTCAGACCTGTGTGACATTTTATTTTACAGGTGAAAATACAAAAAGCATCCAGGAATACTGTGATGCCCAGTCCGGGCTGTGGTACGAGGTCCGCTTTTCGGATCTGAGGTGGTTAAACGGCAATCCGGCAGTAGTCTGCACGGCGGTTGATGTAACACAGAAGAAAAAGAACCAGCAGAAAATCGAGTATCAGGCACATAACGATTTCCTTACCGGTCTTTATAATCGTATGAAGTGTGAGTCAGACTTAAAGACTATAATTAACGAAGCTATAAGAGATGGTGTTAAGGGGGCGGTTTTGTTTATCGACCTTGATGATTTCAAGCACATTAATGATGGTCTTGGACACCAGTATGGAGATATTCTTTTACAGCAGATTGCGGCAGGACTTCAGAGTATAGTAGGTCTTAGAGGCAGATGTTACAGAATGGGTGGTGACGAATTTGTTGCCATAGTAATGCCTGATATGTTCCTTGAATTAGAGAGAATTGCCAATAAGGTTAAAGAGATATTTAACAAACCGTGGTATCTTATGGAGACAGAATATTTCTGTACTATGAGTATGGGTATTGCGGTATTTCCAGATGACAGCAAAGATGTACACGAGATTATCAGAATGGCTGATATAGCAATGTATGAGTCTAAGAAGAATGGTAAGAATGGATATTCTTTTTATGATGTGTGCAACAAACAGAATTCTGTAAGACGCCTTGATATTGAAAATAATATGCGGCAGGCTGTTGCGACAGGAATTGATGAATTCGTTGTATTCTACCAGCCTGTAGTTGATATTAACACAGAGGAATGTGCATCGTGCGAAGCACTGGTAAGATGGGACAGTAAGTCGCTTGGATTTATGGGTCCGGGTGATTTTATTCCGCTTGCTGAATATCTTGGACTTATAACTTCAATTGGTGATTATGTTCTTGAGGAAGCTTGCAGACAGTGCAGATACTGGAATGAGCATGGCATACCTGATTTCCATATCAATGTTAATCTTTCGGTAGTGCAGCTGCTTCAGAAGGATGTTGCTGAAACTGTGGCGCGTATATTAAAGAAAACAGGGGTAAATCCCAAAAACATAGTTCTTGAGATAACAGAAAGCTTTGCTATCAATGATATGGACAGGGTTCTTGACATAATAAAAGGAATCAAGAAACTAGGACCAAGAATTGCACTTGATGACTTTGGAACTGGCTATTCATCGCTGAATTATATAAAACAGCTTCCGCTTGATATTATAAAAGTGGATAAGACATTTATAGATGATATAGTGGAGGACGAATATGCACAGGCATTTATAAAGCTCATAGTTGAACTTTCAGATACGATTGATACAGATATTATTGTAGAAGGAGTTGAGAATGAAGCACAGCTTAACATACTAAAGGAACTGGGAGTAGACTATATTCAAGGCTTTTATTATGGAAAGCCAGTGCCGGCATATGAATTTGAAAAACTAAACTTTAGGGGGAGAATTGATTATGAAAATGCTGATAAAGAATGGTAGAATTATTGATCCTGCAAGCAATACAGATGAAGTTAAAGATCTTCTTGTAACAGATGGTATAATTGAAAAGGTTGCTAAAGATATTGATGATGCATCAGATAGCATAATAGATGCTAAAGGCTGTTTTGTAATGCCAGGTCTTATAGACATTCATGTACATTTCAGGGAACCAGGCTTTGAACATAAGGAAACTATAAGAACAGGTGCAAGAGCAGCAGCAAGAGGCGGTTTTACAACTGTATGCCCTATGCCAAACACTAAGCCGGTTATAGATAGTGTAGAGATGGTAGAGTATATCAGGGATAAGGCAGAAGAGGTTACTGATATCAATATCCTTCCTATAGCATCCATAACAGCAGGTCAGGATGGAGAGTATCTGACAGATTTTGAGAATCTTAAAGAGGCAGGTGCGGTAGCTGTAAGTGAGGATGGAAGATCGGTTATGAATGCAAGAGTAGCAAGACAGGCTATGAGACTTGCAGCAGAAGTTGATATTCCAGTGTTTGCACATTGTGAGGATAAGAATCTTGCAGCACGTGGTGTCATGAATGCTGGTAATCATGCAAGAGAATTAGGCTTCTATGGAATCATGAATGCAGTTGAGGATATAATTGTTGCAAGAGATATACTCCTTGCAAAAAACACAGGTGCCAAGCTTCACCTATGCCATTGTTCTACAGAGGATGATGCTAACTATAAGATGAATCCGCCACTTCGTACAAGAAAAGATGTTGATAAGCTTATAGAAGGACTTAAGAGCGGAGTTATAGATTGCATAGCAACAGATCATGCACCCCATCATAAGACAGAGAAGGAGAGAGGCTTTGTAGATGCACCATTTGGCATAACAGGACTTGAAACATCAGTAGCACTTACAATAACAGAGCTTGTTAAGAAGGGCGTGCTTACACCGCTTCAGATGGCAGAGAGGATGAGTTACACGCCAGCTAAGATTATAGGAATAGACAAAGGTACACTTCTTCCAGGAAAAACTGCAGATATTACCATAATAGACCCGGATAAGGAGTATGTTATAGACAGCAATACATTTGCATCTAAAGGACATAATACCCCTTTTGATGGAAAGAAGGTATCAGGGCAGGTAAGATATACTATAGTTTCAGGAAAGGTTGTATATTCTAATAACAATGGAACAGAAGTTATTATTGATAAAGATGTTCCAAAGTTGTAGAATAATGTGAGCGTACAGCTAAGAAACATTTTAAAAACTAAAAAGAAATAAAAAGGAGATTGTTATCACATGATAAACAAGTTAGTAGATAAGATTGTAAAAACTAATGCACCAGTAGTTGTTGGACTTGATCCTATGATGAAGTTTATTCCTGAGCATGTTCAGGCAGCAGCATTTGAGCAGTATGGAGAAACTTTAGAGGGAGCAGCAGAGGCTATATGGCAGTTTAATAAGTCTATCATTGATAATATATATGATATAGTTCCAGCAGTTAAGCCACAGATTGCCATGTATGAACAGTTTGGCATAGAAGGTCTTAAGGTGTTTAAGAAGACAGTTGATTATTGCCATGAAAAGGATATGGTTGTAATAGGTGATGTTAAGAGAGGCGATATTGGTTCAACATCAGAAGCATATGCTGTAGCACACCTTGGAAAGGTTAAGGTAGGCTCTAAGCTTTTAACTCCTTTCGATGAAGATTTCGCAACAGTTAATCCATATCTTGGTTCAGATGGTATTAATCCATTCATAAAGATATGTCAGGAAGAGAATAAGGGTATATTTATACTTGTTAAGACTTCTAACCCATCAAGTGGAGAGTTTCAGGATCAGCTTATTGACGGCAAGCCACTTTATGAGCATGTTGGTGCAAAGGTTGATGAATGGGGAAGCCAGTGTATGGGTGATACATACAGCAATGTAGGAGCAGTTGTAGGTGCTACATATCCAGAGATGGGCAAGACATTAAGAAAGGTTATGCCTAAGGCATATATCCTTGTTCCGGGATATGGTGCACAGGGAGGAAAGGCTGAAGATCTTGCAGCATTCTTTAATCCAGATGGACTTGGTGCTATCGTAAACAGTTCAAGAGGTATTATAGCAGCTTATAAGAAGGATGAATATGCAAAGTTTGGTGATAAGAACTTTGGTGAAGCCTCAAGACAGGCAGCACTTGATATGATAGCAGATATTAATGGAGCACTTGGAAAGTAATATTAAAAACGATAGTTTCGCTGTGAGCATATTATACATGCTGATGGTTCAGAGTTATATTTAACGCAGAAGAAAGCGGCAGTATCAGTTGTAATTGCTGGTAAAGCCGCTTTTTTGGAAGTGTTTAAAGATGATAAAGAAATAAAAGATATGCTGATATCAATATATTCAGGAACGAGAAGAGAGTATGTAAGTGATTAAAGCTCATAGATACATTATGTTAATATATCTATAAGTGGAAAGGAAGTTCAAACAATGATATTAATAAAGAATGGCTACGTAATAGATCCAGCAAGTGGCTTTGAGGATTATGCTGATATTGTTATAGAAGCTGGAATAATAAAGAAAATAGGCTGTGTTGACGAAGAATCAGAAGCACTTGATGGGGAAAATGCCATTGATAATTATGAGCAGGTTATTGATGCAAAGGGTATGATAGTTGCTCCGGGACTGATTGATACACACGTACATTTCAGGGATCCAGGTTTTACATATAAGGAGGATATTGAAACAGGAGCTAAGGCTGCGGCAGCAGGCGGATTCACTACGGTTATGTGCATGGCTAATACGAAGCCGGTGATAGACAATGTTGAAACACTTAAGTATGTTCTGGATAAGGGAAAAACTACACCTATAAATGTATATTCAGCAGCAGCGGTATCCAAAGGCTTTAAGGGCGAAGAACTCACAGACTTTAAGAGTCTTAAAGAGGCAGGAGCATATGTTTTCACAGATGATGGAATACCACTTAAGGATGAGCTGTTAGTAAAGAAGGCTATGGAAGAGGCGAAGAAGCTTGATATGCCACTCAGCTTTCATGAGGAGAATCCAGCATTTATAGAACAACAGGGAATCAACAAGGGAGTGGTATCTGATAAGTTAGGCTTAGGAGGTGCACCGGCACTTTCGGAGTATATTATGGTTGCCAGAGATTGCATGCTTGCACTTGAAACAGGCGCTACCATATGTATACAGCATATAAGCTCAGAAGTATCAGTTGAACTTGTGCGTACAGCAAAGAGGCTGGGTGCAGATGTACATGCAGAGGCTACACCTCAGCATTTTTCATTGACAGAGGATATAGTGCTTGAAAAGGGAACACTTGCGAGGGTGAATCCGCCTATAAGGACAGAAAAGGACAGACAGGCTATAATAACTGCGTTAGCAGATGGAACTATAGACATAATAGCAACAGACCATGCGCCACACAGCCGTGAGGAAAAGGACAAGGAGTTTAAGGCGGCACCTAGTGGAATGACAGGTCTTGAGACATCCCTGGCACTAGGAGTAACTAAGCTTGTAAAGACAGGAAGGCTTACAATGAAGGAGCTTCTTTCTAAAATGACAATAAACCCTGCAAAGCTTTATAAGATGGATAAAGGATATATCAAGGAAGGCACAGCAGCAGATATAGTTATCTATGCACCTGATGAAAAGTGGATTGTAGGAGAAAGCTTTGCATCTAAAGCCTCCAATACACCTTTTATAGGTCAGGAGCTTTATGGTAAAATAAAGTACACAATATGTAATGGAAATGTGGTATATTGCGATTGCTGATAAAAGCATGGATATTTATAAGTGCCTGCGCGCACCCGGCACACAACCAATATACGAAAAGCGTGCGCAGAAATGAGGATTAATATGTCATACAGAGAAAATGCTGCCATAATCAGTACAGCCTGTCTTGCAGACGGTGTATATGAAATGTGGCTTAAACAAGAGAAAATAGCAAAGGAAGCAAGACCAGGCCAGTTTATATCAGTATATTCAAACGATGGCTCAAGACTTCTGCCAAGACCAATAAGTATATGCAGAATAGATGATGATAAGCTAAGAATAGTATATCGTATAGCCGGAAAGGGAACAAAGGAGTTCTCACAGATGAGTAAAGGCCAGACTCTTGATATCCAGGGACCACTTGGTAATGGATATGATATAAAAGCGATATTTGAAGAGGCAGAGAATGTCAGTGTACACGAATGTAAGGATGGAGTGTGTACATTTAAGAAAGAATACAGACCAGTTAAGAAGGCAATTCTGTTTGGCGGCGGCATAGGTATTCCACCAATGCTTGAGCTTGCAAAGCAGCTTGAATGTGATACAGAGGCTGTATTGGGCTACAGGGATGGACAGCTTTTCTTAAAGTCAGAGTTTGATGAATATTCACACGTAACAGTTGCAACAGAAGATGGAAGTGTAGGAACTAAGGGCAATGTTCTTGATGCGGTAAGACAGAATAATATTACTGGAGATATAATATTTGCATGTGGTCCAACACCAATGCTTCGTGCTATTAAAGAGTATGCTTTAAGCAATAACATCCCTTGCTATGTATCACTTGAAGAAAAGATGGCGTGTGGAATAGGTGCGTGTCTTGCGTGTGTATGTAAGTCAACAGAAAAGGATGAGCATTCACAGGTTAATAATAAGAGAGTATGTAAAGAAGGACCAGTATTTAATGTTAAGGAGGTAGAATTATAATGGCAGCTAAAGTTAATCAGCTTAACCCTGCTGATGTTAATATGAAGGTGAATATTGCAGGCGTAGAATTCAACAATCCTGTAACAGTAGCCTCAGGAACATTTGGCTCTGGTATGGAATATTGTGAATATGTGGATTTAAACAGGCTTGGAGCTGTTACAACCAAGGGCGTAGCGAATGTGCCATGGCCAGGTAATCCTACACCAAGAATTGCAGAGACATATGGCGGCATGATAAATGCTATCGGACTTCAGAATCCGGGACTTGATACATTTGTTAAAAGAGATATACCATTTCTTAAGCAGTATGATACTCGTATAATTGTAAATGTTTGTGGAAAAACAGAAGAGGATTATGTCGATGCTGTTGAAAAGTTAGGTGAGCAGCCAGTAGATATGTTAGAAATCAATATATCATGCCCTAATGTCAAGGAGGGCGGCATAGCCTTTGGACAGGTTCCTGCTATGGCAGAGCGTATAACAAAGGCAGTAAAGAAGGTTGCAAAGCAGCCGGTTATTATGAAATTAAGTCCTAACGTTACAGATATTACAGAAATGGCAAAGGCAGTAGAAGCTGGTGGAGCTGATGCTGTGTCTCTTATTAATACTATAACAGGCATGAAGATAGATATTAACAGAAGAACATTTGCGGTAGCAAACAAGACAGGAGGACTTTCAGGTCCAGCTATCAAGCCGGTTGCAGTAAGAATGGTATATCAGACAGCTAATGCAGTAAAGCTTCCAATCATAGGCATGGGTGGAATCGCCAGCGCAGAGGATGCACTCGAATTCCTTATGGCTGGTGCAACTATGGTTTCAGTTGGTACAGCTAACTTTAATGATCCTATGACTACTATAAAGGTTATTGATGGAATAAAAGATTACTGTGCACGCAATGGAATTGCAGATGTTAAAGAGCTGATAGGCTGTGTCAGATAATATTATAGCTAAAAGCTATAACGTATAATAAATATTAGGAATAATATTTACTATTGACCTACTAGGTTAAAGTGTGTATTATAATGTCAACGACGAAATAACATATCACAATGATATGTAAATAACAACTGACAACTAATATTTATTATATGGAGGATATCATTATGGCAAAAAAACATTATGAAGACAGAAATCTTAAGTTTGAAACATTACAGTTACATGTAGGACAGGAACAGCCTGATCCAGTTACAGATGCAAGAGCAGTTCCAATCTACCTTACATCATCATATGTATTCCATAACAGCCAGCACGCTGCTGACAGATTTGGTCTTAAAGATGCAGGTAACATCTATGGACGTCTTACTAACCCAACAGAAGATGTATTTGAAAAGAGAATCGCAGCACTCGAAGGTGGTGTGGCAGCACTTGCAGTTGGTTCAGGAGCAGCAGCACTTGCATATGCTTTCCAGGCACTTGCACATGCAGGCGACCACATTGTAGCAGCTAAGAATATTTATGGTGGAACATACAACCTTTTAGCACATACACTTCCAGATTATGGAATTGAAGCTACATTCGTAGATCCATTTGATTATGATGCTATTGAAGCTGCTATCAGACCTAACACAAAGGCAGTACAGATTGAAACACTTGGCAATCCTAACTCAGAGGTAGTTGATATAGAAAGAATAGCCAAGATTGCACATGCACATAATATTCCACTTGTAGTTGATAATACATTTGCAACACCTTATCTTGTAAGACCTATCGAATATGGTGCTGATATCGTAGTTCATTCAGCAACTAAGTTCATAGGCGGACATGGTACAACACTTGGTGGTGTAATCGTGGATAGTGGTAAGTTTGACTGGGTTGCAGCAGCGGATAAGTTCCCATGGTTAGTAGAGCCAAATGTATCATATCATGGTGTTAGTTTTGCTAAGGATACAGCTCCAGCAGCATTTGTTACATATATCAGAGCAATCCTGCTTCGTGATACAGGTGCAACTATTTCACCTATACATTCTTTCATCTTCCTTCAGGGACTTGAAACATTATCACTTCGTGTAGAAAGACACGTTGAGAATGCATTGAAAGTAGTTCAGTACTTAAAAGACCAGCCATTAGTAGAAAAGGTTAACCATCCATCTATCTCGACTAATGCAAAGCAGCAGGAGCTTTACAAGAAGTACTTCCCTAATGGTGGTGGTTCTATCTTCACATTTGAAATCAAGGGTGGAGCAGCAGAAGCACAGAAGTTCATTGATAATCTTGAATTATTCTCACTTCTTGCAAATGTAGCCGATGTTAAGTCACTTGCTATACATCCAGCAAGCACAACTCATTCAGAGTGCAACGAAGCAGAACTTCTCGACCAGGGAATTAAGCCTAACACAATCAGACTTTCAATCGGTACAGAGAATATTGACGATATCATTGAGGATCTTGATGAAGCATTTAAGGCTATTCAGGAATAATTAATAAGAATATGGTTTTATGCCGGCCATATATGATATTTCTTCTAGTAAATAGCAGTATACACGGATATTATGCTATGTGATAATCGAAAGATTGTACATGACATATATCCGTGTTTTATTAATGTCTGAAATAATAGAAAAGTGTTGAAACTTTATCATTTAAGTGATACATTTTATATAGAGTTTTACAAACAGATACGAAGGGAGATTTTATAATGATTTACGCATCACTTAATGCAAAAGAAGGAAATTATCAGTATCCAGCAGCAATAAAGACAGCACTTGACTTTCTTGCTAAGCCAGAAACAGCAGAGCTTCCAGTAGGAAGATACGAGCTTGATGGAGATAACATTTTCGTACTTATCCAGGATCAGACAACAGCTCCAGTAGAGAATAAGAGAGCAGAAAGCCATAGAAATTATATTGATATCCAGTATCTTTTCACAGGAAAGGAAGTACAGGGCTATGCACCACTTCTTCCAGGTGTAACAGGTGAAGAACCAGCAGGTAAGGATAATATTTTCTATGCAGATGTAGAGAATGAGCAGTTCATAACATTACATCCAGGTGAATTCACAGTATACTTTACTAATGATATTCATCGTCCTAACTGCACAATGGATGAACCAGTTAACATTCATAAGGCAGTTGTTAAGATTAAGGAAAGCCTTATAAAGTAATCAGTTTAAGAATGGTTTATTAGAAACTATTAAAAAGTAAATTAAATTAGTGGATGACAGAAATAGTTTTTATCATCCACTAATTTTTATTAATCTTTATACTCAATGCCAAAATAATCAAGATAAGTCTTAAATCTATCCTGAGCGGTAAGACAGGTATCAACTAAATATCCCTGTTCGTTTTTCCATTCCTTTAATCCACGGTAATAAAATTCCTTTATATCATCTTCTATAATAAATGGAGTTATGCCATTGCGAAGGCATTCCTTAAACATAATTAATCTGCCAACACGACCATTGCCATCTTGAAATGGGTGTATTTTTTCGAATTCATAATGAAATTCGATTATTTCTTTTAGAGATTTTTGCTTTATATTATTATAACTTTTAAGTAAAGCCTTTAATTCTTTGCATACATTTTCAGGCTTTGTAGTTGGCATGCCACCGACTTCATTTTCAATCCTTTTGTAATCACCGACAGCAAACCAGGATTTCCTGCTATCAGAAGTACCTGACTTTAATATCAGATGAAGCTGCTTGATAAGAGATTCACTTAGAGGATAGTTGGCTAAATCAATGATTAAGTCAATACACTTAAAATGATTAGCGGTTTCAACTATATCGTCAACATTGATGGTTTCATTCTGTATGCCTATTGTATTAGTTTCAAAAATATATCTTGTCTGATCGTGCGTCAGACGGCTTCCTTCCATATGGTTGGAGTTGTATGTCAAATCAATCTGTGTCT
>OGEP01002869.1_pt1 | contig 14233 bp, 9 predicted proteins | sample 1570721 | NCBI WGS metagenome assembly OGEP01 (sample SAMEA2582131, study PRJEB24529) | metagenome | biome: Human gut stool | place: China | collected 2011 | reverse complement strand
AAATGTTTTCCCTCATTATTTCAAGTGAAGATTTGGGTAGTGTGCCAAGTGGAATTGACAATGTTCAAATAGGTCAGGCTGACAGAATCAGAACAGATAATCCTAAAGCTGTATTTGTTTTGGGTGCTAACGAAGGTGAATTTCCGCAGGCAGTAAACGGCGGCGGTCTATTATCAGAGTCTGAACGCAGAATTATGCTTGATAATGATTTTAAACTTTATTCATATGGCGAAATTATTAATCTTCAGGAAAGATATTTTGCATATATGGCATGCTCTTGCGCAAGTGACAAGCTTTATATTTCTTATCTTAAAGGAAACGGTAAGGACTATTCGCCGTCAGAAATTGTAACAGATATAGAGCAAAAGTATAAAGCTTTTAAAGAATACGATTTTTCTTATTTTAAAGATATCGACCTCGTTGAAACTGATAAAAACGCATTTGAACTTATGAGTGAAAGATTTTATGAAAATACACCTTTTTACTCATCGCTCAAAGAATATTTTAAAAATGACAGCAGATATTCATCGATTGAATATATTGCCCAAAACAAACCTTTGATTATTAAGGATAAAAAGAAAGCAAAAGAGCTGTTTGGAAAAGATATGTATATCTCAGCCTCAAGAATTGAAGATTTTTATAACTGCCCGTTCAGATATTTTTGCAAATTCGGTCTTTCGGCTAAGAAAAGAACAAAGGCTGAGATTGATCCGATGCAACGTGGCACTCTTATACACTTCGTTCTTGAAATGATTTTATCAGATGTCGGAACTAAGAAATTATCAACTCTTGATTACGCTCAAATTAAAGAACTTGTTGATAAATACATAACTAAATATTTTGAAGATAAAATGTCATTAATTAAAGGTCAAAACAAGCATTTTGATTATAATTTTAAAAGATTATCAAAACTTGTTTATGATGTTGTTATGCATTTGTCAAACGAATTTAAAAATTGTGATTTTGAGGCTAAAGCCTTTGAATTGTCAATAGATAAGGACGGAGAAGTTAAACCGCAAGCATTGCCACTTGAAAGCGGAGGAAGTATTCAAATAAGAGGTTCTATTGACCGTGTAGACGTTTATGATTTTAACGGCGAAAAATATGTAAGGGTTATTGATTATAAGTCAGGAGTTAAGAAATTTAAACTTTCAGATATTTTAGATGGGCTTAATTTGCAAATGTTTGTTTATCTTTTTGCTCTTTGCGATGACAAAAATGCTGCGCTTAACGGTGTTCCTGCAGGCGTTCTTTATATGCACGCTGCAAGAAACATACTAAATTTCAATTCGCCGATTGAGGCAAAAAATAATTTAGAAAACAAAAAAGAATCAAGATTTAAAATGAACGGTATTGTGCTTTCTGATAATGATAATGCGATTGCAAAGGCAATGGAGCATGAACTTGAAGGTAAATATATCCCTGTCAGTGCAAGTACAAAGGGCGTAAAAGGTGATTTGATAACGCTTGAACAGCTTGGATTACTCCATAAAAAAATAAATTCACTTGTTAAAAAAATGGGAAATGAACTTCAAAACGGTGTAATTGAGCGTGCACCTATAAAAAATTCAACGCATTTAAACACCTGCGATTATTGTGACTATAGTGATATTTGTGCCAATACTAAAGCGATTTATTATAAAATCGGAGCAAATTTGAAAGATGAGCAAGTTATTGAGAGCTTAAACAAGGAGTTTGAAAACGATGCCGGAATGGACAACACAACAGAATGATGCTATTAATGCAAGAGGCAGAAATATTCTTGTCAGCGCTGCCGCAGGCTCTGGCAAAACTGCTGTTCTTGTTGAAAGGGTAATCAAAAAAATAACTGATAACGAAAATCCTGTTGATATTGATAAGCTGCTTATTGTTACGTTTACCAACAATGCCGCCGCTGAAATGAAATCAAGAATCACTAAGTCGTTAAAAGACATTTTGAGAAACGAGCCTTTTAATAAAAATGCATTAAGGCAACTTAATTTAATGAGCAATGCGCAAATTTGCACTATTGACTCATTTTGTATAAGACTTGTCAGAGAAAATTTTTTCGAACTTGGTATTAATCAAGATTTTACAAATTTGGACGAAAATGAATCAAGCCTACTTGAAGATAACATAATAAATAACATTATCGACGAGCATTTCGAAGAAAACGATGAATTATTAATTAAGGTTTTGGAACATTTTAATAAGCCTGACAGCGAAAAGCCTTTTATAAATGTTATTAAAAGGATAAGGAGATTTATTTACGCTCAGCCTTTCCCTTATCGCTGGGCATATAATATGGCGGAGCTTTACAATCCTGAAATACCGTTTGAAAATACAGTTTGGTATAAATACGTTATTGATGAGGCAAATTATCTTATTTCGCTTGCCAAACAAAGTGTTAAAGACAATTTTGATTTGCTTAAAGAAATCAATGATGAAAAATTGTATCAAAGTTTTGAAGCAACATTTCAAGATGATGCTAAAATAATTGATACTTTTAGCGAAAAAATAAACTCTTCTTGGGATGATACGGTTGAATTAGGAATTCCTAAGTTATCAACATTGCCAAGAACAACTAAACTTGACAAATATATTGCAAACCTTATTAAAGCAAACAGAGAGGCTTATAAGGGTGTTTTGACAAAAAAAATACCGCCGCTTTTTATTTGCTCATCAGAAGAATATAAAAATAATCTCAAACAGCTTTATTCTATTATGATTAAGCTTATTGATATCGTTAAAGAGATTGACAAGCGCTTAATGGAGGAAAAAAATGAAAGAAATTCATATACTTTTTCCGACACAGAGCATTTTGCCATTAATCTTTTATTTGGCATTGATGGGGATAAAATCGTTAAAAAAGACCTAGCTAACAGGCTTTCAGACGAGTTTGAAGAAATACTTGTAGACGAATATCAGGATACAAATGAAGCACAGGACTTGCTGTTTACATATCTATCAAACGGTCATAATTTGTTTACCGTAGGTGATATAAAGCAAAGCATTTATCGCTTTAGGCTTGCTATGCCTAATATTTTTAATGATAAAAGAAAACGCTATGCGCTTTATGATGAAAAAGACAGTAATATAAGTTCTAAAATCATTTTAGATAAGAATTTCAGGAGTTCAAAGGGTATTTGTGACTATGTAAACTTTGTTTTCTCTCACCTTATGAGTGAAAAAGTAGGCGAAATTAATTATGATAAGCAGGATTGGCTTAATTACGGCGCAAAATACGAGAAAAATGATGCTGTTTGTGCTCAAATCAATATAATTGATAAGGTAAAGGGTGAGGAGACAAATAAGCTTGAGGCGTTGCAAATTGCTAAGCTTATAAAGGAAAAGGTTGAAAACAAAGAGCAAATTAAGGATGGAGACACATATAGAAATATAAGGTACAGCGACTTTGCAGTTCTTTTCAGAAAAATGAAAAATATTGTCGAGGATTATGTGGAAGTATTTACAGATATGGCAATACCTGTTGTATGTGATAATTCAAGCAGCCTTTTTGAAAGCAATGAAATTAAGATAATATTATCATTTTTAAGAACAATTGATAATCCTACTAAAGAAATTTCGCTTATTTCAACAATGATGTCGCCGATTTACGGCTTCACACCGGATGAACTTGCCGAAATAAGAATTGAAAACAAATATAAAAATTTCTATTTTTCTTTATCAAATTCAAAAATGCCTAAAGCAGTAGCTTTTGTTAATGATATTAAGGATTTGAAAAAACTCAGCGTGACTATGTCCGTTTCTAATTTTATAAGATATCTTATTGAAGAAAAGGGAATAGTTGCATTTATAAACGCTATGGGAAACGGCGAGCAAAGGTATCAGCATATTTTATCCTTAATTTCTTTTGCGCAAAGATTTGATGCAGGTGTTAATATCGGATTGACATCTTTTATCAGATACGTTGATAAAATTATTGAATCAAATTCAAGTGTTGATTCAAAGGCATCACTTTCAGGAAATGATGACGCTGTTACAATTATGACAATTCACCATTCAAAGGGCCTTGAATTTCCGGTGTGCATTTTAGCCGGTACGTCAAAAAGGTATAATACAGACGAGCTCAGCGATGATTTACTGATTAATACTAAATATGGATTTGGCGTTAAAATTCATAATGAGGAAATGATGTATAATGTTCCGTCACTTCCTTATGCCGTTATTAAATCAAAAAACGCAAATGAATTAATGAGCGAAAATTTAAGAGTACTATATGTTGCTATGACAAGAGCTAAGGAGCAATTTATTACATTTATCTCATGTCAAAACTTAGAAAGCAAAATCAATAAAAAGCTTGTTGCAAATCTTGTAGGCGGAAAAATAACTCCTTATACCGTTAATTCCTGTACCGGTGACGGCGATTTGCTTCTTCTTTGTGCACTGTTTCATAAAGACGGTAAAGTGTTAAGAGATTATTCAGAAATACCTCTTTTACCGGATTTGGCGAAATTTGATATGAGCATAAGTATTATTGAACCTGAAGAATACAGTGAGAAAGTTCAAAAAGAAGTTATAGCAGAGCCTAATAAGGAGATTATTAAAGAAATAAGCGATAAGCTTTCATATAAATATGAATATTTACCGCTTTCGACCGTTGCATCAAAAATGACCGCTTCATCTCTTGACGACAGCGACAATAATTTTGAATTTATTACTTCTTCCAAACCGGCATTTATGAACAAGGCTGAAATGACACCTGCGCAACGTGGCACGGCTATGCATACATTTATGCAATTTTGTGATTACGAGAAAGCTAAAGATGACCTTGAAACGGAAATATCGAGGCTTCTAAGTTGCGGCTTTATATCAAACGAGCAAGCAAATGCCCTTGACAAAGCAAAGCTTAATTCATTCTTTTCATCAACTTTTGCAAGCAGAATGTTTAATTCAGATAATATTTATCGTGAAATTAAGGTTTCTACCTTCGTAAAAGCAAACGATATTTATGATATCAAATTTAACAACGATATACTTGTTCAAGGAATTGCCGATTGCGTTTTTGAAGAAAACGGCGAACTTATACTTGTCGATTATAAAACCGATAGAGTGAAAAATGAAAATGAACTTCTTGACAGATATAAAAAGCAAATAGCATTTTACCGCATGGCTATTGAAAAAACGCTTAAAAAGCCTGTTAAAGAAGCGGTTTTATATTCTTTCTGTCTTGAAAAGGTATGTATATATAAATAATTTTAAAAAATACTTGCATTTGCTCGCAACTTGTGGTAATATATCAAAGCGAAATGTAGAAAACCAGTAAAGAGGTGAAAATAAATGAAGGACGGCATCCATCCAAACTACGATACTTGCACAGTTAAGTGTGCTTGCGGCGCTACTTATGAAACTAAGAGCACTAAGAGCGAATTGAAGGTTGACATCTGTTCAAAGTGCCACCCGTTTTATACCGGTAAGCAGAAGCTTGTTGATACCGGCGGACGTGTTGACAGATTCAATAAGAGATATGCAAAAAAAGGCTAATCTAAAAAATTAAGGCAACGGTATTTTATCGTTGCCTTGTTTTTTGTCGGTGAAATATGAAAGAATATAAAACAGTTGAATTTGAGAGTAAAGACGAATTTGTTGAAAAGAAATCACGCTTTATAGGCTATGTTAAGCCTGTTAAAACGCAGGAGGAAGCAACGAATTTTATAAATTCAATAAAGTCAAAGCATTGGGACGCTACGCATAATGTTTCCGCATTTGTGCTGAGGGAAAATAATATTCAGCGCTCAAGTGATGACGGTGAACCGAGCGGAACAGCAGGTGTTCCCACGCTTGATGTACTGCTTAAGGAAAATTTAGTAGACGTTTGCGTTGTTGTAACCCGTTATTTCGGCGGAACGCTTTTAGGCGCCGGCGGTCTTATAAGAGCGTATTCTCATTCATCTAAAATTGCGGTTGAAGCAGGTCATATAATTACTATGGCGCCGTGCAAGGTATTAAGCGTAAGCGTTGATTACAGCTTCTATGACAGGCTTAATATTTTGCTTTCCGAGTTTAATGCAAATATTGAAAACAGTGAATTTACAGATAATGTAACGCTAACTTTTTCTGTAAGAGAAAATACAGTACCTCTTCTTCAGGATAAGCTCACGCAGCTTAGCAACGGCAAATATATACTTAAAGAAATCGGCGAAAAATTTGCAAAGGTTGAATAAAATTAGCAAAACCTACCAATCATTAAGTTGAAAGGTAGGTTTTTATTTTGAAATTCAATAAGCTTTTTATCCCGATTTTTTTATCATTTGTACTAATTTTAGGTATCACTCAACCTGTTGTGGCAGCGGTTAAAACAAGCGAGGAAATAAGCAATAAGGTTTTCAGGCTTCATATTCTCGCTAATTCCGACTCGACAGAAGACCAAAATATCAAGCTTATGCTTAAAAATTATATTCTTGAAAATACGCAGGATATAATCGGCGGCAAAACTCTTGACGAAGCAATCAAAAATGCTAAAAACAATACTAAAGAAATTACCGATATGTGCAACGATTATTTAAAATCAAAGGGTTTAGAGTATAAGGTCAAAGTAAACGTTGTTAAAGAATATTTCAAAACCCGTGTTTATGACGATTTTACGCTTCCTGCCGGCAAATACAATTCTCTTAAAATTGAAATAGGTGAGGGGAAAGGGCACAATTGGTGGTGCATTGTGTTTCCGAGCGTTTGCCTTTCAGCCTGCAGTGAATCCATGAGCGATTATTTAGACGATGACGAAATGAACCTTGTGTCAAACACTTATTCGCCTAAATTTAAGGTTGTAGAGCTTTATGAATCCGCAAAAGAAAAAATTAAAAATATGAGATAAATTGCAGTTTAATTTTTCTTGAAAACATCAAGCATATGCTGTGAAAAACCGACTAAATCTTCACGCTCGCATATGATTGATAAGAACTTCATATATTCCTCAAATTCTTTTTTATTTAGCAAATTTAATTTGTTTGAATATAAATATGACAGCATATCTACACCTACAAAATGCAGTCTTGTCACATCATAATTTTTCATTAGTTTGTCAATATCGCTTTTTCTGTATAATTCAAATATTTCATCTGGTGATGATACTGTATGAAAATTTTCATCAATCCTCTCATCTTTAATGTACTGCATAATTTTTTTATTATAAAATAGCTTATATACACAAGTGTCATTATTGCAATATGCTGAATATATAACGCCACCTTTTTTAGTAGCTCTTATAGCTTCGCTTAATGCCTTGTGCTTGTCAATATCATTAAATAAGTGATACATCGGTCCGAGTAATAAAACTATATCGTAAGTATTATCCTCAATAAAAGATAAATCACAAGCGTTACCCTCAATAACTTTGATTTTATGTTCTGCTTTAATCTTTGATTTAAGTATTTCTATATTATGTGGGACAAGCTCAACACTTGTTATATCATATCCCATATCTGCAAGCGCAATCGAATATCTGCCGGTACCTGCACCTATTTCAAGAATTTTTGAATTAGGTGTCAGGTACCTTTTTATGTATTTCATAGTTATTAGATATTCCGGTAAATGCGTTTTGCTTTTTAATCTGTTATCTTCGTCATATTTATTATAAAATTCAATTACTTCTTTCATTATTCTAACCTCGTTTCCAATACTGTTCTTTGTTCTTTCATTCCAAGTGATTTATAAAAGTCAAAAGCACTTTTATTAAATTGCCATACTGTTAAGTCAATCCTTTTTGCTCCTATATCTTTTGAAATTTCCTTAATTTGTTCAAAAAGCTTCGTGGCAATGCCTTGACGTCTGTATTCGCTTAATACAAAAATATCATCAATATAAATTGACTTTTCAATTCTGTTTTTAATTGTCGCAAGGCAAATACCCGCAATTTTATTATTAACAACAAAGGAAATGCTGACTTTCTCTTTGTTTTTTAATAGTGATTTATATTCCTTGACAGTAATCGGGCATTCATTTTCTAAATAAAAATCAGGTCGATTTTCCACGTGCATTTTATGAAGCTCTGAAATAATATTTTTGACAGCCTCATAATCATTACTTGTCAAATCTTTAATCATAATTTCACCTCAATTTATACCATAAAAGAATGTTTTAATTTCGTTTGATGCAGGATAATTTAATTCGTTTATTTTATCGACGACTGCTTTTGAATTATATTTAATTTCTTTTGCATAAATATTTATATTATTATTGGTTAATTCCAATATTCCGTATCGTGCTATGTTTTTATCTCTGCCCGGGCAACCAAGTGAACCTACATTGATATATGTTTTATTTGAACAACAAATATTTTTATTATGTTCGTGACCGTAGATAATTATATCGGCATTAACATTATAAAATATTTTATCTAAATAATTCGGTGTGGGAGTACATCCACATTTCACATAGTTGTTTTTCATATCAAGCGCGTAATGCATAACTGCTATTTTTTTACCATCTGTTTCAAGTGTTTTTATGTATGGTAATTTATTTAAAAAGGTAATTGAAGAATCAGATAATTTGCTATGCTCCCACTTATGATGATACATTTCGTCAATATCCATTCGTTCTTCATTAGGAAAGTCATTTGGTAAACCTTCAATTAAATATTTTTCGTGATTGCCTTTTACAGCAATAAGGTTTTCAATTTGCATAACTTTTTGTTCTGTTTCTTCGGGATACGGACCGATTCCGATAATATCACCACTGCAAATTATCATATCACATTCGTTTTCAATTTTATTTAATACAGCTTCTAAAGCAATTAAATTATTATGTATATCGTTTACTATTCCTATTTTCATAATTTTACTCCAAATTCTTTAAATCTAATATTGTAGCATAGTGGGGGATTGTGAACTTTTTAGGGTATGATGAAAGCATTGCCTTATGTTCAATTTCCCATTTTTCGATTTCTTCGTCACTTAATGCACCCGTTCCTATTCCTCGGCAAGCTTTAATTCTGCCGTGCCAGCTCTCACGGGTAAAATTGACGTCTGTATCAAATGCGATTTTATTTGACACCTTAAACATATTGCCAAGCAAATCGGGTGTTTTAATATCGTATCTTGTAGTTCCTTTTCCTGTCCAAGACGGATTATATTTGAGTATAAGTTCCTCGCTTTTTTCTGCAATTTCACTTTCAAATGGAAGCCAAACCATAAACATAATTAAAAGATGACCGCCGGGCTTTAACCATTTATATATTTTAGGAATTAATATATTCTTGTCAAAATACATAAAGCACTGGCAAGCAGTTATTACATCAAATGAATTTTCTTCAAAATCAAGCTTTTCAACAGGCGATACAATATAATTTATATCCAAATCTTTACTAAGTAATTTTGCATATTCTATTTGGTTTTCCGCTATATCAATACCAGTCCATTTGGCGCCGTATTTATACATATTTCTCGGAAGCACACCTGTTCCTGTCGCAAGGTCAAGAATATTTTGTCCGTTTTTACAATAGCCTAAATCTATAATCCTTTGATAAAATTCTACCGGATAAATATCCCTATATTTTGCATAGCTTTCACTTGCCTTGCCCCAATCAAATTCCTTGCCGTAGTCAATGTTTTCTCTTTTCATTTAAATACCTCCTAAAAAAAATAACTGCTGACAAACAAACGTGTTCGTCAGCAGTTTAATTTATGCTATAAAAATCTAATTACCGCTATTGAACACAACGCAAATAAGCCCAAGCATAATGCTTAGGTTGTTTATACATAGCGCTGTTGTTCAATTTCGTAATCAAACAAGTCATAATAATTACCTCTTTTTTAAAATAACATATACTTTGCCCTTTGTCAAACAAAAAATGAATAAGCTCTGTAATATTGCTAAAAACGTTTGCATAAGTATTGATAGAAACTGTAAAGGAGATTCGTTATGGAGCTAAGCAAAGAATTTAAAGAAATGAACTGTAATGAAACAAGAGAAAGAATAAACGAGAGCTTTGACGTTGACTTTCAGCTTAATTTGCCGCAATATCTTGATGATATTGACACTCTTGTAAAATGTTGCGTCAAAAACGTTGTCGCCGATTATGACTTGTCGTCATCGTCAATTATTATTTACGGAAAAAGTATAATCACGGTTATGTATAAAGCAAGCGACGGCTCTACACTTTCCAATATATTCGAAGAAGAGTTTTCAAAAACGTTTGATATAACGTCTTGCGATTATCCCGATTTTGCCGAGGTTAATGTTTTTACCGCTTATTCAAACAGTCGCCTTGTAAATCAGCGCAGAATCGACGTTCACACGGCTTTGAATGCTCAAATAAACGTTTTTTGCAAAAGATGTACCCATTGTCTTTCCTCATGCGAAAATGCTTTCATCAAAAACAGAGAAAAAAATGTTTTAAACATTAAGGCAACAGGCGTATCGTCAGTCGATTTTGACGAAGTTTTTTCACTCGGCAAAAATGACAGTCAAATAAAAAATATAATAAATACATATATTGACTGTTCGGTATCGGATAAAAAAATTATAAAGGATAAAATGCTTGTAAAGCTTGATTGCGAGCTGTCGATTGTTTATTGCAACGAAAGTGGCAAGAGCGACAAGATAAAATACAATTTCTCAACAAGCAGAATTATTGATATTGCAAATTGCCTTGAAACTGATTATTCGATTATTGACGCAAGAGTTTGCCAGCTATATGTTAAGCCAAAGGTAAATAATGACAACAAGCTTTGTGATATCGAAGCTGTCGGCAGAATTGCGGTAAGCTATAAAATATGCTCAATTGAAAAAGAAAGTTTTTCCGTTGATTCGTACATTCCGCATTTTAAAACGATAAGTCAAACCGATAAGCTGTCGATTAAATCTAATCCTATTTATTACTACGATTCAAAAAGCTTTGAGTTAACTTTTGAAAATGATAAAAGCATTGTTGAAATTGTTGACCTAAATGCGCAAATAGTAAAGGTAAATGTTATATCGTCAACACTTAATTGTGCCGTGCTTTTAAGATTTTTCTATTTAGACGAAAGCTCACAGCTTTGCTATTATGAAAAGGAAGAAATTTACAGCCTAAAGCTTAATGATATTGAAATGAACGGTGAAGCGGGAGTAAATCTTTTAAATTATGATTTTGTAATAAATAATACAAGCAAAATCAATTTAAGGCTTAGTATTGATTATACTGCTTTTCTTTATCAAGAGGAAAATATCGAGTATATAACGGATATTTCAACCGAGGAAATGCTTGATGATTCAAATGCACCGCAGCTTACATTATATTTTGCAAAGAAAAACGAAAGCGTATGGGATATTGCTAAGAGCTTTTCAACCGATTCAAAGCTTATTATTGACGAAAATGAATTAACATCGGATATTATTGATACCGGTATCCAGAATGGCGGCGTTTCACACTGTATGCCGCAGGCAGTCACAAAGGAAGAATTTGAACTGGCAAAGGTTTTTATGACAGAAGATGAGGTCGCAATATGGGAAGACAGTTACCGGGAAGACGGTGATGTGTACCGCTTGGATGTGACCGATGAAAAGAAGCTGGATGAATATGATGATGAATTTGTGACAGCATTTATTTTAAACAATCAGACATCGGCAGTAGAGGAATCTGCTTTTAAACAGCAGATTGCCGCACAGTCCGGTCAGGACCCTTCACAGCTTGAAAATGTTCCGGTGGAAATGCTCGGACAGCAGATGGGCATTGAACTTTCAACCTTTAAAAAAGAGATTGAAGATGTTGACGGCAATGTAGTACTTGCAGACTGTGTGGATATGCGTCCGGTCTTTCAGATGATGCTTGCACAGGGCAGAATGACAACGGATGATATTGTTTCCATGCGTGACACGTTGCAGGAAAAAATGGAGAGCATGGGCAGTTCCCTGATTCTTTCCATGGGTATCTCTTATGCAAAGAACATGGACAGTGCCGCCGGTGTAGATATGGATAAGTTACAGACTGATTATCTGTGGGCATCAGGCATTAAAATGGTGCTGATGGCACTGTTAGTTGCAGTGATTACCGTATGTGTCGGTATGCTTGCGTCGCGTGTGGCAGCCGGTGCAGGACGTGATCTGCGTGGCAGCGTATACAAAAAAGTCATGGGCTTTTCCAGTGCGGAAATGGATCGTTTCTCAACGGCATCCCTGATTACACGGACCACCAATGATGTACAGCAGATTCAGATGGTGATTGTATTATTACTGCGTATGGTATTATATGCGCCGGTGCTTGGTATCGGCGGTGTTATCAAGGTATGGCAGACAGGTGCCGGAATGGGCTGGGTAATCGGTCTTGCTGTTGCGGCTATTATGGCACTCGTGCTGTTTTTAATGGTTGTTGCCATGCCGAAGTTTAAATTAATGCAGAAGCTGGTTGACGGTGTCAACTTAGTTTCAAGGGAAATTCTTACCGGACTTTCTGTTATCCGTGCATTCGGAAGGGAAAAGAAGGAAGAAGAACGTTTTGATAAAGCCAATAAAAAGCTGACAAAGACGATGTTATTTACCAACCGTGTCATGACATTTATGATGCCTTGCATGACCTTTATCATGTACGGACTGACGGTTCTGATTGTATGGGTTGCGGCACATAAGATTGACAACGGCAGTATGCAGGTGGGTGCAATGACAGCATTTATTACGTATGCAATGCAGATTGTTATGTCCTTCTTAATGCTGACGATGATGTCTGTTATGCTTCCGAGAGCGGCAGTTGCGGCAGACAGAATTGATGAAGTATTAACTGTAAAATCTGAAATTGTAGACCCTGAAAAGCCGGAAACACTTGAAAAGAAGGAAGGTGTTGTACGCTTTAACCATGTAAGCTTTAAATACCCGGGTGCAGAACACAATGCCCTTGAAGATATTGATTTTGTGGCTGAACCGGGTAAGACAACGGCGATTATCGGCAGTACGGGCTGTGGTAAATCAACGCTTGTAAACTTAATACCAAGACTTTACGATGTTACGGAAGGTTCGGTGACAATCGACGGACACGATATCCGTAACATTACCATGAATGAACTGCGTGATGAACTCGGCTTTGTGCCGCAGAAAGGTGTGCTGTTTTCCGGTACGATTGCAAGCAATCTCCGTTATGGCAGAGAAGATGCAACCGATGAAGAAATCCGTGAAGCGGCTGAAATTGCACAGGCATCGGATTTTATTGAAGAAAAAAGTGCAAAATATGACAGTCCGATTGCACAGGGCGGTTCTAACGTATCCGGTGGACAGAAACAGCGTCTGTCGATTGCAAGAGCCATTGCAAAGAATCCGAAGGTCTTCATTTTTGATGACAGTTTTTCCGCACTCGATTTAAAGACCGATGCGGCACTCCGTAAGGCACTGGCAGAAAAGGTATCCGACAGCACGGTTATTATCGTTGCACAGCGAATCAGTACGGTGCTTCATGCAGAGCAGATTCTTGTCATGGATGAAGGCAGAATCGTCGGCAGGGGAACACATGAAGAACTGCTTGCAAACTGCGAAGTATACCGCCAGATTGCAAAATCGCAGATGTCAGAAAAGGAACTCGGACTTGCGGGTGATACAGAAAGGGAGGAACAGTAATTTATGGAAAATAAAGATGTAAAAATGCCTCCGAAGACAAGAGGACCGATGAGAGGACCAGGCAGAGGTATGATGCCAGGAGAAAAAGCCAAAGACTTTAAATGGTCTATCGGCAAATTACTTGCGTATCTTGGAAATTACAAAATCGGCATTATCGTAGTGATGATTTTTGCGGCGTGTGCGACCGTGTTTAACGTTGTCGGTCCAAAGGTTTTAGGTAAAGCCACGACAGCACTTTCCGAAGGGCTGATGAATAAAATCAACGGCACCGGCGGCATGGATTTTAACTATATCGGAAAAGTCCTTTTATTTGTGCTGGGATTATACAGCATCAGCGCCGTTTTCAGCTTTATACAGGGCTGGATTATGACGGGGATTACACAGAAGCTGTGTTACCGGTTAAGGAAAGAAATTTCCGAAAAAATTAACCGTATGCCGATGAAATATTTTGAAAGCAGAACTTACGGTGAAGTATTATCGCGTATTACCAATGATGTAGATACCCTCGGCATGGGTTTAAACCAGAGCATTACTACGATTATTACCGCTGTTGCAACCATGCTTGGTGTATTGGTGATGATGTTAAGCATTTCACCGCTGATGACACTGATTGCAGTCATTATTCTGCCGGTGTCAGCCGGACTGATTTCATTTGTTGTAAAGAAATCACAGAAATATTTTAAGACACAACAGGAATATTTAGGCCATATCAACG
>OGEP01002865.1_pt1 | contig 14245 bp, 17 predicted proteins | sample 1570721 | NCBI WGS metagenome assembly OGEP01 (sample SAMEA2582131, study PRJEB24529) | metagenome | biome: Human gut stool | place: China | collected 2011 | reverse complement strand
GCATTTTAATGCCGGAGGAATCGCGAACTGAATCTATTCAGTTCTGCGATAAGGACAGTTTTGTGACGCCTGCGGCACAAAACTGTTGTGTGAAAATCTTAGATTTAAGGATTTTCACACCAATCTCCATTCTGAGCAACTTGTTGCGAAACGGCGATGAGAAATTCGCGAAGGCGATTTCTCATCTGCCATCATAGCTATTTGTTTTGCTCCGAAACAAATAGTTCTATAATGCAAAAAATCCCTCGCAATCATGCGAGGGATAAAGGACTGGGCTTGAGGGACTCGAACCCCCACAATGCTGGAATCAGAATCCAGTGCCTTACCATTTGGCGAAAGCCCAATGTCGTTTGCCGTATGTCGTAACGACAAGATGTATTATATAATAACAAAAAACAAAATGCAAGCACTTTTTTCATTTTTTTAAAATTTTTTGTTATTTTTTTGCAATTCCAGTATTCATGCGGCTTCCCGGCATTTATTTCTTTGTTATTTTTTAAAATGTCATCAAAACCGGAAACCCTTCCCGGTATTCCTTTACAATGTACGGATGCTCCTTCGCATATTCATAAATGGTTTTTCCAAGTCCGTCTTCAACCAACGCCTTCATCTGTTCCAGCGGCACCTGATTGATTGCCGGACAGGTCGGTGTCAGTGCAATGACATACTTTTCATTTTCCTTCATAATCCGGAGCGGCCATATTTTACAGTCAAACGGCTTTTCTTCATTATTTAACGTACAGCCCTTATGCGCATCCAGAAATTCACAGGCGGCTTCCTCCTCGGAATCCTGCGTACGATATTTCCCTGTTAAATCCATCTGACCGTATTCTTTTCCCGAAACCGTCTGCTTTTTAAACACAACCGGACTGCCCTTCTTTTCCAGTGAATCCATAACCTCTTTCGGAAACAGTGGCGTTTCCCAAAGACTGCATCTTCTGAACGAACAGCAGAAACGGCACTCGGCACACGTTTCTTTTTTCAAAACTTTTGAAAGCATTTTCTCTCCTTCTTTCCAATCAGACCCGCAGATTTATTCTACAATGTCCTGTCATTTTAAATGTGCATTATATTTCTTAACCAGCATTTTAGGATGGTAGGACATTTTTGCCTTACGAAGCCCCTCAATTCCGATATCTTCTTCGCGATTCAGCCATGTGCAGTTTAACGTCTGTGCAAACAGCCTGTTAATCGCCGCATATGCACCATTTGTCACACATTCACCGACCGCCTTTTCAAAATGAATATCACACGTATCTTCATTAATATAAGAAGCAACCGTCATCGCCGCCGGTGTATCATTGACGTATAAAAGCCCGCCTGAAAGCTCTAACTGTTCAAAATGCTCCAGCGCTTCTTTGACCGCCGCATATTCTTTTTTCTGCGACTCGTCTTCTTCCTGCAAATGTTCATAATACCACATATCTTCCACAAGCACCGCATCCTGCCAGTTTGCCGCGCCTATCTGCTCAAAGCGGTATTCCGGATACGTCCTTACAAACTTTGAAAAATGATTTTTCTTCTTATGAAATGCCTTTCCTGCCAGATTTGCCAGTTCTTCCTGCGAATAAATGTAGTCGCTGTCCCCCGGATTGCTCTCAAATACAAATGTATCCGGGAAAACCTCCTCTAACATCTGCTTTTGTTCTTCCGTGAGCAGACAGAAGCACAGCGGCTCCCTGCGTTTTTCTGCATCCTCTTTTAATGCTTGCAGTGCTTTTTCCGGGTTGCCTGTGCCTATCGGAAAGGTATATCCCTTTCTTCCGTAATAGCCGTTGTAGTGCCGCAGTAAAAAGCCTCTGTAACTGCAAATCTGTATGTCATATTTTTCACGAAGCAGATACATATTGGCAAATGAAACATCACTGCCCATATTCCCTGATTCCGCAATTATTTTCCGAATCCAGTCACCATCGGAAATGGAAGGTGTTGACCATTCAAGCATAACCTTAAAGCTTCTCCGTTCTATCATTATTAAGCGTCTTACGCATTTAATATCCATATTTTGCCCTATTTTAGCATATCGACCGGCACTTCACAACCAACGCGCCATAAAATTTCTCTAAAATCCGTCAAATACATTGACCCTGCATTTTGTTTCCAGTAAAATAGATTATTAGCATATCGAAAGGAGCTCTTAAAAAACGTATGAATAAAAAAAATATTTCACTGATTTTAATTGGCATTTTACTGCTTGTGTTACAGTTCTATGTCCGGGTCGGCAATGCCACGATTGATGTCTTTTCTGACGTCATCGGCTTTATCCTGATTGTCATTGGTATTTTACCGCTTGCCCCACGTAATGTGTTATTTAAAAAAGCAAGACTTGCCGCTATTTTAGGAACGGCTGCCGCCGTTATCGGTCAGGCACTGCTTTTTAAGGACTGGGGTGACAGCGCTTCTCAGATGCGCACAATGGCTGCCGGTCTTTCTACTATTTTTACAATTTACTTTACTTATTATTTTACGGAAGCCATCATATTAGAAGCAAAATTTCAGGAAAAATCTGCCGCAACACGTTCTTTCAGAATCGTATGGCTGTTGCTGGGGGCATTGGTATTTATTCATTATATCGCATTTATGTCCAATATTTCCCTTGCCTCGATTCTTGTCGGTGCAGGTTCCGGCATTTGTGCCATTTACTACTGTTCAACCATGCTGACTGCCTGTAAGCAGCTTTATATGGAAGGTCTTCCTACAAAGCATATGGACATTTCCGCAGAAAAAGCTTCAAAAAAATAAGTGCGGGCAATTGCTGTATTTACATTCTTCGTTTCTGTCTGTACCACATTGACAGATACAGCTGTTGTAGATAAAATAAGCACATAGAGATGGAGATTAGAAATGAAAAAGCTTGAAATTATTATAAGACCTGAGCGTCTTGACGATTTAAAGACAATTTTAAACAGCTGTAATGCACACGGTCTGATGATTACCAATATCATGGGATACGGAAGCCAGAAAGGGCATAAACAGGCTTACAACGGTGTTGATTTTGGCGGTAACCTGCTTCCGAAGGTTAAGGTTGAAACGATTGTCGATGATGATACCGCAGAAAAGATTATTGATTTAGTTATTGAAGAAATCAATACCGGTCTTTACGGCGATGGTAAAATCTTTGTCTACGATGTCTGCGATGCGGTTCGTATCCGTACCGGCGAGCGCGGTGTTGATGCATTATAGTACATTTTTTTAACAGAATATATTTTACGATTATCAACGGGGATAATTACAGACTGTTTCGACAGAGTAATTATCCCCTTTTTGTATATTATTTTCGTTATCTGTATCCCATAACCGTACAGATATAGACGGAATATTTTATTCCAAAAAAAGTCCCGCAGGATACTACCCAATCCTGCGGGACTTTTTATTTTGGTCTTTTACTGCTTTCATTTTCACTGTATTTTACTTTTACTTACAGCTCATCTGTATCCGCTTCATCTTTTTTCACATACTGCTGCAAAATTCTTGAAAAAATAAATGAATCAATATAAAAAATCAATGGAATCGATATAAACATGATACCGACATACTGCATTGTAAAATAAATCAGTCCATATGTAGCAATCATCATGCTGATGGTCTGTGGCAGATGGTGCATGCAAAGCACCAGTGCATTCTTTATCGTTGCAAATACGGTATTGTCAAACTTTGCAAGCACCGGAAATACATACAGCACAACCGCCGCCAGCACAATTAAAATACCGATTGCCGCAAACATCAGCAGCTGTACCAGCGTACCGCCGCCGTCTGCTGCCCATTTTGCACAGACATTAATGTCTACCAGAAGGATTGCCGCAAACGCTGCTAAAATCAGTTCAATCAAAATACTCTGCTTTAAATTCTGCTTAAAGGATTTAAAAAATTCCTTCCAGACATAGCCTTCTTCATCTCTTGCCATTTTCAAAGCCGCATAAAACACCGCCGTCAGCGATGCACCGATTGTAATAACCGGAATACTGCACACCATCGCCAGCAGGGTCAGAATAATAAAATCACCGGCTTTGGTGAGTGTCTTAAAAAATTTACCGTTTATGTCAAATACGCCCATTCTTCTACCTTTCACTCTCTGTATTGATAACATGTATGATTATATATGGATACTGTCGAAAAAGCAAAGCATTTTTCTTACTTTTTCATTAAATATTTCTAAAAGCAAGTGCCTTTTATACAAATTTATGTTACACTGACTAATGTCTTTCAAAACGAAACTGTAAACATTTGCAGAAAGGAGTACTATGAAGCCATTTTTTAAAAAGAAACCTGTAAAAGAACAGATGACTCCGTTTAAAGATTTGACTTTCTCCGAAAAAGTCCACTATATCTGGGAATATTACAAATATTTTATGCTTGCGGCAGTACTTGTAATCATTGCTGTTGTAAGCTTTGTCATCTCTTTTCAGCGTAACAATTATACAACCGCTTTCAGTATGGTTATTATTGACGGTAAAATGACCGGCTACGATACCGGAACCGATGCCATTACGACCGGTTTTACCGGATATCTTGGCATTGACGGCAAAAAGGACCGTGTGGAATGTGATTACAACTATTCCCTGATTCCAAAGCTTTTAGATCAGGATGTCAGCGCCAGCCAGCAGAAAATCTACACACTGGCATCCACCGGCTCGATTGACGGTTATATCGCAAGTCCTGATTATATCGATTACTTCTCTACGGATAAAGAGCCGTTTTTAACGGATTTAAGAGAAGTTTTAACCGATAAAGAACTGGAAACCTTAGCCGGTAAAATCATTTACTATACCAAAGAAGACGGTACAAAAATTCCGATTGCACTGGATTTAACCGATACCAAGATCAAGACCGAAACGGACTTTACCATGGATAATCCATGCTACGGCATCGTTGTAACCGCGCCGAACTTAGAAAATGCCGTTGCCTTTATCCGCTACGCATTTGACTTATAAATGTACAGATTCATTCCGTCAATATCCTCCGCAAAAACTGTAAATCCCAGTTTTTGTGCGAGGCTGATTGACGGAATATTTTTTTGATGACAGCATAAAAATAAATAACTGCAAAGCTCTCGCTCCTTTACATAATCAAGAATTGCAAGACATGCTTCTTCAGCATATCCCTTTCCCTGCCACGGCTTTCCGATAAGATACCCCAGTTCTTTTTGTAATTCTCCGTCAATTTCGCGGTTTTCAATCCCCGCCCGTCCGATAACTTTATTGTCTTCTTTTCTAATCACCAGCCATAAACCATGCTCGAAAAAGCCGTACATATTTTTGATGTACTGTCTTGTAAATTCTTCTTCCTCAGCCCTTTCATACAGCGGTTCAATATACGGACAGTCCCGCAGTGTATCATAGACCTCGTACAGACTGTCTAAATCCGCAAGCTGCATTTCCCGTAAAATCAGCCTGTCGGTTTCTGCAATCTCAAGTTGAAGTCCGTAATATCTGCAATAAACGGTTTCCAAGTACATTTTGTCGATTGAATCGGTATTTTCCACGACATATTTTGCACTACCCCTGTAATCAAAGCCGTAACCGATTGACGGAATATTTTTTACAACTTCGGGCAGTTCCGTATCCTGTAAGTCTGTTAAAAGCACCCGCCCCGCCAACGGTTGTAACCGTTTCAACCGCTTATTAAATGTTTCAGACGGTCCTAAGGACTGCAGCTGCTCCCGGCAGAGAATTTTTAAGTCCCTTAGTTCCGGCTGTCTGCGCAGTTTTTCACATATCTTATATTCTTTTTCTTTATCCTGCATGATGACTGCGATTTCCCGCACATTTTTCTGCATATTTTTTATCCACTTTCTTATTTTCTCAATCTTTTTTATTTTTTGCCGATACACATAATATATATATATGATATCAGGGTCAAAGGGTTATTCACCCACATGAGCTTGCTCATAGGTGGGTGAATAACCAACACAAACTTATACCGTTATAATATCAAAGATAAGGAGGACCTGCAAATGTCATCTGCTTTTATAAATTCACTGGGCAGCAGCTTTGGCAGCCTTACAACAACACAAACGAAATCACAGTCAAGAACGAAAAAGAAAACTACGCAGTCCGGTAAAATTGTCGTTAAAAAGAACATGACCGCACAGGGGTATCTGATCCGCATGGCAAATGCCAAATCCCCGGCACAGGTTGCCGGCATTATCCGTGCCGCACGCGCCGATGCCAACGCCATGAAAAATTCAGATGCAGGAAAAACAGCCATTGCCGAAGCCCAAAAAATTGCCGATGCGATTGAAAATAAAGGGACTTTAAAAATCAGCCGTTTAAAAAAGGAACAGCTGCTCCGTCAGAAAAAACAGATTGAAGAATCCTGCGGTGCAAAGAAAAAAGCCGCTTTGACGTCCAAACAGCTTAAAAAGAAAAAACGCGCCCGCAAAGCCGAGGAACGCGCCGATGCCGCAAATGCCATAACACCGTATAAAAAACAAACAGAGGAAGACAACGAATCCAATCCCTCATCTTCCTCTGATATGACTACGCCCGGCAGTGTCATTGACGTTGCGGTTACGGCTGATACCGGCTGCGCACCCGCTGACGCTTCAAGCGTTGATGTCAGTTTATAAAATTTTTTTATCTCTGTACTTCATTTCCGCTTTCAGAAAATGCGAGCTGGCTGACTTCATCTGCCGTAACAAGGTTGAAATCACCGCTTACGGTATGCTTTAAGCAGCTGGCTGCATTTGCAAATTCAACCATTTTCTGAGCATCGTACTTCTGTAAGCAGGCATAAATCAGACCTGCACAGAACGCATCGCCCGCACCGATATAATCTAAAATGTGCATGAAATATTCTTTGCTGTAATAAGCCTTTCCGTCTGTATAAATCATAGACTGTAACTTAAAGGTTGTGATAGAAGTTTCTGTACGCCAAACTGCTGCCACCATTTTAAACGGAAAACGCTTCATGAGTTCTTTTGCAATATACTCGTTCTTTTCTGTGCCTTCTCCGACCGGCTCAAGCTGGAAAATACCAATCGCATCGTCTTCATTGGCAATACAGATATCTACATACTGGCAGATTTCCGTCATAACCTTGTTTGCCTTTTCACCGCTCCAGAGCTTGCTTCTGTAATTTAAGTCACAGCTGACGGTCATTCCCTTTTCCTTTGCTTTTTTGCAGGCTGTTAAGCAGACCTTAGCCAGTGTATCGCTGATTGCCGGTGTGATTCCTGAAAAATGGAACCATGTTGCATCTGCAAAAATGGCATCCCAGTCAAAATCACTTTCTTCTGCCAGTGCAATCGCTGAACCGCTTCTATTATAAATAACGTTTGATGGTCGCTGGCTGGTCTTCTTTTCCAGAAAATAAATACCAATCTGGTCGCCGCCGCGTACAATCTTACTGATGTCCACACCGTACTGGCGCAATGCATTGACTGCACTCTGACCGATTGCATGTTTTGGAAGCTTGGTTACATAAGCCGCATCCACACCGAAGTTGGATAAAGAAACGGCTGTGTTGGCTTCTCCGCCGCCGTATACGGCTTCAAACGAATGACACTGTGTAAAACGCTCACTGTTTTCCGGTGAAAGACGCAGCATAATTTCACCAAATGTAATAATTTTTTCCTTCATTTTATTCTTTCTCCATTTTCTATATATTGATATGAGTGTCAAAATACCTTTTTCCACTTATTTCATTTTGTGTCGTATTATAGCACATTTTTTGATACATTGTATAGTACATTTGCAAAAAATTTACGTTGACTTTTATGCAATGACTGGATACAATAACGAATATACTTGATATTCAGAAAGGAATTATTATTATGGCAAATCAAAATCCAGTTGTTACATTTACAATGGAAAATGGCGATATTATGAAAGCCGAGCTTTATCCGGAAGTTGCACCAAACACTGTCAACAACTTCATCAGCCTTGTAAAGAAGGGCTTTTATGACGGATTAATTTTCCACAGAATTATTGCAGGTTTCATGATTCAGGGCGGCGACCCGGAAGGTTCCGGCATGGGCGGTCCGGGATATTCTATCAAGGGCGAATTTAACACCAACGGTTTCCAGAATGACTTAAAGCATACAAAGGGTGTTCTTTCCATGGCGCGTGCACAGCACCCTGATTCTGCCGGTTCACAGTTTTTCATTATGCATGAAAACGCACCGCACTTAGACGGACAATATGCGGCATTCGGCATGCTCACAGAAGGCGTTGACGTCTTAAATAAGATTGCCGAAACCGATACGGACTGGAGCGACAGACCGCGCAATCCTCAGGTGATGAAAACGGTTACGGTTGAAACTTTCGGTGTCGATTATCCGGAACCGGAAACACTCTAATCGTTATTGCACATTTTAAAAATTGATAAATTAATAAATTGAACCCGGCAGAATTTCAAATGTATCCGATACATTAAAACTCTGCCGGGTTTTTATTCTGTTTGGCAGGATTTGATAGTCTTAATAGTTTTACTGCATCCATGTCTGGCTTTTTTTCAGTGTAATAATTAAAGTTCACTTTAAGTCAAGCTTTTTACTTAAATTTTACATTTTTATTATGATGAGCTTTTTGCTGGAATGTCCAATATCTATTGTGCATATGGTTGTATGTTTTTTATGTATAGCAAAAGCGGTGCCGCATAGACATTTTATCTATACGGTACCGCCCTTTTTTCTTTTATTACATTTACAATACCCGTGCGCCGTTTATTCCATAGACACACACCAGAATGTACAACACGTATCTGGGAATACACACTGCCTTAAAAATCCCCCTGATTCAGAAAGACTGCTCACTTAATATCCTTTACAAACTGCTCCAGCTTTTCCTTATTATCCTTTGCCTTATCACTGTGACGGTCTGCGAGGGCGACTTCACTTTTTAAATTTTTAAGTTTCTTTGACAACTGTGCAATACATCTGTCATTGTCCCCGCCGCCGCTGAATGTAAAGACAGCATTTATTCTATCAGCCACTCCGTACTTTTTAATAAAGGTGTTTACCGGAGATGCCGGTAAGCCCGCCCATATGGGTGTTCCCAATATAATTTCATCGTAATAATCTATATTATCGGGAACGCCTTTTATTTTCGGTGTTCTTCCAAATGTGGACTGCATTCCGCCGACAAGCATTTTCGCCGCCGGTTTTCGCGGAAGCGGCTTTGCCAAATCGATCTCAAATAATTTTGCGCCCAGTTTTCTTGCAATCTCTTTGGCGGCTTCTTTTGTATTTCCTGTTAATGAATAGTAAATAACTGCTTTGCTCATTGTGTTGTTCTCCATTTGTTCTTTATTTTATATGATTTGATAAACTTGAAGTTTTGCATACGTTATTCTTCTAATATTTTTGTAGGGTTCGCATCCGTTACAAATATCATACTATCATAAAGCACCGCAGGAGGTTGAAACATTCGATAACTTGGAGGAAGAAGTCGCATAATGATTGAGTAGCTTTCTCCAAGTGTTCCCATATAGGTGTATTCAGAAGCCTGCCTACCCAGTTCAGAATTTTCCGGGACTTTAGTAAAATCCAACCAACAAATATCAAATCCCGCCAGTTTTGCCGCCTTTGCTAAAGGGTCATGGGAATAAAACACCTGAATTGTACGCTTTTCAGGCGAACGGGTCGGCATATTGCAATGGGTTTTATAAAAATCGGTACCAATGACATAGTAACCGTTTGCTGCGTCCTTGGAAAGAAGTTTACCCATCGAGTCAGAACTGCCCCATTTTGCGACATGGCTGTTGTGACCTGTCACAAAGATTTTTTCATGCCCATTTCGCTGCTCCTGCTGTAAAATCCACTGTACATTTTCTGCCATAAATTGATCTCTTAATGTAGCACCATCAGCATTTGTCAGAGTTTGAAGCTCGGAATGCTGCATTAAAATATCTACAAAGTGAATTGCATTTTCCGAACCGTTCTTGCTTTCCAATTCTTTCTTCACTTGTGTAAGGGTTTCAATTCGAGTAGATAAATCGCATTCACTACTCCAGTTTTCACCTTCCACAAGTTTCTGCAAGTTTGTTGTGTCCACTTCCAGTTCTTTGCAGGATTCTTTCAAAAACCTCATGCTGTAAGAAAGCCTCTGCATATCAAAACCGTAAAAGCGAAGGTCTTCGCCTTCCAATGCACTTTCATTGTACTGGCGCATATAGGAGATAAGTTCTGCCATCTCTTCCGTTCTATAAATGGAAAATCCAATCGCTGCGGCTGCTTCCTGTGCTGTCCCCTCACCGCCGTGTATATATCGGTTTACCTGCTCGCAACCGCCGTAGTCACCTTCAAGGGCAAACGCCCTAACACCATTATTTTTTACCATCAGCTTGAACACTTCCAGCTTCAACTGCTGAAATTCTGCATTTCCATGAGTAGCTTCTCCCAATGCAATTATTTTTGCACTTTCAGGCACGGTTATATTTTCCACGGGTTCAGCATAAGCTAAAAACTCTTCTGGATTCACATTTTCTCCTGTGCCAAAACCTCCAAAACGCATAAATACAAGTGCCGCTAAAGCCATAACACCTAATAATCCAAAAACGATATATCTTATCTTAAATCTTCTTGTCTTTTTATTCTTCATATCTGATAGCCCTTTATAATGAATCAGTTGTCTTACATCCGTTTTCCACGCTTATTGTACTTCACGTAATAGTTCTTCTGCCGTAGTGTTGAACAATTTTGCAAGTGTAAGCAGATTGGAAGTGCTTGGGTCAGATGCTCCGGTCTCCCATTTAGAGACAGCCTGCCTGCTTACGCCGATAGATTCTGCAACAAACTCCTGCGTCATCTTACACTCTTCACGATGCTGCTTCAAAACCTCACCGAGAGATTTCTTGATGCTGGACTTTTCTTTTCTGACATTGCCTGATTTGACATATCTACTCAATGCTCTTATGAGGAAAATTCCCACAGTGATAAATGCCGCTAGCTTCATTTGTGTCATTTTTCTTTTTTCACGTAAATCTCTTATATTGTATATTGTCACAGGCGTATGCAATTACGCAACCAGCAGTTGCAACTGTATTTTCTGGCTTTTTTACTCCTGTAACAGCCAATCGGCTATATCATGAATTTCGATTCCTTCATAGCTATATTTGGGATGCTTGGTTCTGGCAATAATCATTTTCGGATAAGCATCTCGAATCTGAAGCAGAGCATGGGAGTACTTGTTGCTCTTTTATCAAATTTTGTGTATATTATAGTAATTGTAGTGGGATACGTAGCGTGCAGATGTTTGAGGCATTTTGGCGATCTGCGATGATGAACCCAGGGCTGTACTCTGTACGGTGCAGGAAACTGTGGTTGTAAGACAGTGTAGATTATAGATAGCAGAATAAATTATAGATAGAATTATAGATAGAAAGAAGTTTCAGGATTAAATATGGCAGAAATAAAGAACTCGGAATCAGATATGAGCACTCAGCAGAAAGCTGAGCTGGACAAAGAGAAAAGAAAAGAAGAGAAGAAAGAGGCAAAAAGAGCAAAAAGAGCAAAAAGGCAGCACTACAGGGAACTGAATGAGCCACCAAAACTCACCGTGCTTGAGGAAGTGGGAAATGCAGTCACCCATGGAATAGGAGCAGGACTTGCCATAGCCGGCTTTGTCCTTCTTCTCCTGAAGTCAGACACAGGGCTCAAAGTGATGGCATCGTGTTTTTATGGAATATCACTGATATTGATGTTTCTTATGAGCTGCCTGTATCACTCATACAAATCCGGGCTAGCAGTCAAGCGTATCTGGAGAAGATTTGACTATTCCTCGATATATCTGCTGATAGGCGGAACATTTGCTCCGATGTACCTTGTGTACTGGGAAAATGTGCTTGGAATAGTGTTGTTCTGTGTGCAGTGGGCACTCATCATAGCGGGGATCACCATCATATGTGTGTTCGGACCAGGCAGGTTCCGACCGATACACTATACGCTGTACTTCGTCATCGGATGGAGCGCCATCATGTTCATTCCAGACTGGTTCAGAAATGACAAGCCGCTTTTGGGATGGATCGTGGGCGGTGGTATTGTCTATACGCTCGGCATGATTCCATTTGTGAAGGACACCAAGGGGATGCACTTTATCTGGCATATCTTTGTGATGCTGGGAGCTGCGCTGCATTGGTTTGGAATGTACCTTTATGTGTATTAATAAAAGATAGATAAAAATGGGCCTATTTTCACAGTCCATTTTTCTGTTGCTAGAAGTTGATTACAGACATAAACAATGGTATCCTTTAGTCAGTTATAAACATGATGAGTAAATATTATAAATGCGAGGAGAAAATGCTATGGATAGAGTAGAGAAAATGCTTGGAAGAATGAAAGCAAGTAAATTATACAGATGTGTGGATTGGGATCCGGAGGGTAAGGCGAAGGATCTGGTAGATAAGTTCAACAGTGCTTCGAGGTCTGAGACTATGACAAGAACCGGAGAATATCTTGGAAAATTATTTGCACACATGGGAAAGGAGTGTTATATAGAGCCACCTTTTTATTGTGACTATGGAACCAATATACACGTGGGAGATTATTTCTATGCAAATACAGGGCTGATAGTTCTGGATCAGTGTGATGTCATCATTGGAGATCATGCATTTCTGGGACCAAGGGTCAATATATACTGTGCATGTCATCCGATAGATGCGATGATCAGAAATACCGGTGTGGAGCTTGGCAAGCCGGTTACAATAGGCGATAATGTATGGATCGGTGGCAATACGGTCATCAATCCGGGTGTGACCATAGGTTCAAATGTTGTCATAGGCTCAGGGTCGGTTGTCACAAAGGATATTCCGGATAGTGTGATAGCGGCAGGAAATCCATGTAAAGTCATAAGAATGATAACAAATAAAGATAAGGAATATTGGCTTAAGCAGCTAGAGGAATTTGAGGCAGACACAGGTGAGCAGGTAAAGCTGGAGCAGGACTGATTCAACATTGCTGCTGTGAGTTGAGATTCCAAAGCGTTTTTCTATACCGCACATCCTAATGAAGAGCCAATAAAAGCTATAAAAAAGATGAAACAGACTGATAACTTTAAGTTCGACGAGGCAAATGTTATGAATGAATTAGTATATAGAAATCTATCAGAAGATGCAAAACGACAAATATGTGCATGGAAATATGGCGGAGAATACGATTTGTATAATCTTCCTTCTTATGAAGAAATGCAAGTTCGACAGATAGGATTCATGAATCCCAAAAGTGAAAAAAATTATTATGGTTTTTGGGATGAAAGCATATTGGTAGGATTTGTCAATATATTGGAGGAAAAAGAAGAGGTATTTATTGGAATAGGCGTAAATCCTGATTTTTGTAATAAACATTATGGTCAACGAATGCTCTTGATTACTTATGAGATTTCAAAAAAGTTATATCCTGACAAGCCGTTGTATCTGGAAGTTCGTACATGGAATATCAGAGCGGTAAAGTGCTATCAAAAAGCAGGATTTAGGATTGATGGACAAGCTTATGAGTTGACAACAGGAATTGGTACCGGAACATTCTATCGAATGATAAGAGAATAGGAAACAGCACATGAAATATGATAAGATAGTGGAAGCAATTTTCATAGAACGTCCCAATCGTTTTATTGCGCGGGTAAAGATTGGCGGAGCGGACATATACGGCGGAGGCACGAAGCTTTCGGATAAGCAGCTCTCCGAGTTCAGGAGAAGAAATATAGGCTTTGTATATCAGGACTACAACCTTTTCCCGGAGTACACGGCATACGAGAATATAGTTTTTCCTGTACATCTTGACAAAAGGCGTGAGGACAGGGAAGAAGTGACGGAGATTATGGAAAGGTTAGGCATTGAACATTGCAGGGACAAGTTTCCGTTCGAGATGTCCGGCGGTGAGAAACAGAGAGTGTCGCTTGCGAGAGCACTTGTCAACAAGCCCGCAGTGATACTTGCCGACGAGCCGACAGGAAATCTCGATGCAGAGACCTCATCCGAGGTCGCAGCGCTTCTTCGCAATGCGTCCGATATGTTCGGGCAGACCATCGTGATGGTGACGCATGACAGGCAGATGGCGGATTTTGCGGACAGGGTGCTGGTGATAAAGGACGGGGTGGTGCGGTAAGGCAGCTTTTTCCTGAAGCAAAGACTGAAATTCGTTAAAATTATTCATGACTGCACTACTTTAGGGAACTTTTATAAGATATTTTATAAGAAAAGTTCCCTAAAATTATATACATGATGTTGAGGTCAAAACATGCTAATTTAATGTACGAGTGTATAACGTATTATATTTATGCATATCAGCTCCGTTGTCCGAAGCAAGATG
>OGEP01002864.1_pt1 | contig 14246 bp, 10 predicted proteins | sample 1570721 | NCBI WGS metagenome assembly OGEP01 (sample SAMEA2582131, study PRJEB24529) | metagenome | biome: Human gut stool | place: China | collected 2011 | reverse complement strand
AGGAGCTGCACAAGATCCTGTAAGCGCCAAACGCCTGTCAGACAAAAAATAAATAAAGCACCCGCAGCATCGCTTCCAGAGGTCAAGAGCCTCTGCGAAGCCTGCTGCGGGTGCTTTTGCTTTTGTCGGCTGGCAGCCGTTATGATTTCAGTACATCTGCAAGGACCTGCAGCAGATGCGGAATATCCAGCGGCTTTGCAATGTGGCCGTCCATACCGGCCTTCAATGCATTCTGACGGTCTTCTTCAAAGGCATTTGCCGTCATTGCAAAGATGGGGATGCCTGCCTTTGCAGCATCCGGCAGGGCGCGGATCTGCCGCGTTGCCTCGTAACCGTCCATCTTGGGCATCTGGATGTCCATTAAGATCAAATCGTACTGCCCGGGGGCCGCCTGCTTCATCTTCTGGACAGCGATCTCGCCATCCTCAGCAGTGTCTACCGCAAAGCCCGCTTCCTTCAGGATCTCCAGCGCGAGCTCACGGTTCAAGGCATTGTCCTCCACCAGCAAAAGTTTCTTTCTCTTGAGCTCGGAGGCATCTGGCTGCGCTGGCTTACAGGCAGGCTCTGCACCGTACGGTTCTGCCAGCACTCTGAGCAGTTCGGAAAGGAACAGCGGCTTTTCGCAGAAGGCGGTCACTCCGGTAGCGCGGGCTTCCTCTTCAATATCCGTCCAATCGTAGGCCGTCAGAATGATGATAGGGCAGCTTTTCCCGATCACCTTGCGGATCTGCCGCACGACCTCGATGCCGTTCATATCGGGGATGAGCCAGTCGATGATGTAGACGCTGAATTCGTCACCCTGCTCCATGGCGTATCGGGTGCGGATCACCGCTTCCCGGCCGGAGATCGTCCACTCCGGCCGCATCCCGATCTTGGACAGCATGGTGCTGACGCTCAGGCAGGTGTCGGTATCGTCGTCTGCTACCAATGCGCGCAGCCCTTCCAACTGTGGGAGCTGCTTGGGCTCCACCCTTTGTCCGCTGAGTGCGAAGCAGAGATCTACGATGAATTCGCTGCCCTTGCCCGGTTCACTTTCGATCGCGATGGTGCCGCCCATCATATCCACAATGTTCTTGGCGATGGACATGCCCAGGCCGGTACCCTGAATGCCGCTGACGGTGGAGCTTTCCTCCCGGCTGAACGCCTCAAAGATGTGCTTCTGGAACGCTTCGCTCATACCAATGCCATTGTCCTTGATGCGGAACTCATAGCAGCCACGGCCCTTGGGCGCACCGTTCTTCTGGGCAATGCGGATGCTGATCGTACCGCCTGTGGGAGTGAACTTGATGGCGTTGGACAAAATGTTCAGCAGGATCTGGTTCAGCCGCAGCGGGTCGGTGATGATGTCCTCGTTCTCCACGTCCATGGTATCAATGAAAAGCGACAGCCGCTTTGCCGAAACATCGGGTTGGATGATGGAGCGCACATCGTGGACGAGGTCCGGCAGATGCACCGCTTTCTCTTCGATTTTTACTTTTCCGCTCTCGATGCGGCTCATATCCAGCACATCATTGATGAGGGAAAGCAGATGCTGGCTGGAGGTAGAGATCTTTTTCAGGTAGTCCAGCACCTGTTCCTTATTATCAATATGGGTCGCAGCCAGCGAGGTGAAGCCGATGATGGCGTTCATGGGAGTGCGGATATCGTGGCTCATATTGAACAGGAACTCCCGCTTGGCACGGTTTGCCGCACCCTCGTGCTGGAGTGCGATCTCCAGTTTGCGGTTCTGTTCCTCCAGCTGAGCCTGATACTTCTTCTCCTGCTCTTTCTTCTGCTGCTCCATCTCCTGCACGGAGCGTCTGCGCAGCACCCGAAGGACCATTACAAGCAGGATGTAACCGGCCAGCGCCATCAAGATCAGCGGAAACGATTCACGGAAGACGGATTTTTCATCCGTATACGCGTAGAGATCGAAAGACCTTCCGTGGCAGTACATTCCAAAATAGCAGCCGGAGCCGTTCCAATCGTGGGTATGGGTCAGCGTTTCGGCCGCCCCGGCTTTGCGGATCTCCTGCACTGGCGGACTGTCCGCAGCATTCTGCCCGATGAGTTCCGGGCGGTTAGAGGCAATGACCTGATTGTTCTGCACGATGAACAATGTGCCGCTGGTCTCAGCCGAGTAACCGTCCAGTACGCTCTGGATGGACAAAGCCGTTCCCTCTATAAATTCTGCCGGGGTATAGCGGTAGGCAAGCAGGATGACCTCTTTGCTTTCTGCCCGGTGTGCCGCAACATCCACGGCAGACCCATCCTCCAGCAGGACCCGCTTCAGGTAGGTTTTTTGCGGGTAAGAGAAAACGTCCAGAACGGCATCATTTTTGAGCGGTTCTCCAAACCGGGCATAGCCGATGCCGTTCGTTGTGGATTCGCACAGGAGCGTACCGTCCGGGGCCAGAACTGAAATACCTGTGAGCCAGAGCAGCTCTGCCTGCCTGTTCAGGCATTCCGGGTCGGAAAGGTCGAGCGCAGGGTCCTGTGCCAGCTGATGCACCGATACCGCCGCGCGGCGGAGCGCTTTGGCCACAATCGTATCATTGTGCTTTTCAAAGCTGGTGGACTGGGATTTGACAAAATCAAGGATCTGGCAGAAACGAGCCTCCGTTGCACGCAGTGCCTGCCAACTTGAGAAAAAAACGACGCCGGCCATAAAAAGCACGCCGATGACCAGATAGAGCCCCCATCTCCATGTATCTGAGATGGTTTTGTTTTTACGTGCCAATGGTGTCCACCTCCAGATACTGCGAAGGATGTTCAAGATACTTGCCAAGGATCTGCTCCAGTGTGCCGTCTGTGCGCATCTGCGCAAGAACAGCGTTCAGCTGGATGTCCAGCCTGCGGCTGTCGTTTTTGGCAAAGGCGATGCCCAGCCCGGTGACCAGCAGCGGTTCTTCGAGGATGCGGAACTCCACGGAATTGTCCTTCATGTATTGCAGGATGGCCGTCTCATGGGCAGCGATGGCATCCACATAGCCGCAGGCCAGCATCGCATACTGCACGCTGCGGTCTTCGGTGCTGAACACCTCGACGGTCTGCGGGATGCGCGGGTCGGAGCCGCTGAGAAAGATCTCCTCTGGCTTGCCGGTGCTCTGCACGGCGATGGTCTTTCCGGCAAGGTCGCCGAGTGTCCGGATGCTGCTGTCGGCATCCACCGCAGCCACCTGACGGCTCACCATGTAGGGTCCCGCCCAGCGGTATACCTCCTCGCGCCCATCCATGGAAAAGCAGCCCCAGATGCAGTCGATGGTACCGCTTTCCACCAGATCTGTTTTTTGCTCCCAATCGATCGGTTCAAACCGGGCAGCATATCCCATGCGGCGGAACGCTTCGGTGGCGATCTCCACGTCGATCCCGGCGGGAACGCCGTCATTGTTCAGATAAATATAGGGCGGATAGGTATCACTTCCCACAATGAGCTGCGGAAGACCGCTGTCCTTCGCGTTGGTTCCGCCGCAGGAAGTCAGACTGCCGACGGCAGCAGAGGCCGCCAGCAGCGTGCAGCCGCGCAGAAATACACGGCGTGAGATTCTGTGTTTCATTTGGGCTTTTTGTTCTCCTGTTTTATTGCATCCATTGCTCAGTTGTGCTGCTGTAATTCTTCTTTCAGGTCAGCCTGAATATCTGTCAGGCACTGCAGCAGCAGCGGGTTGAACGCTCCGCACTCGCCGTTCAGGATCATCTGCACGGCTTTTTCGTGGGAAAACGCTTTCTTATAGCAGCGTTCGCTGGTCAGTGCATCGTACACATCAGCCAGCGAGACCAGTTGTGCGCTGATGGGGATCTCATCGCCCTTCAGTCCATCCGGGTAGCCGCGCCCATCCCAGCGTTCGTGGTGCCAGCGGGCGATCTCGTAGGCCGTTTGCAGCAGCGGCTGCTCTGCAAAATTATCCAGATCATGCAGCATCTTGGCGCCCAGCATACTGTGGGTCTTCATGACCTCGAATTCCTCCGGGGTCAGCCTGCCGGGCTTGTTGAGGACCTTTTCGTCAATGCCGATTTTTCCGATGTCGTGCAGGGCAGAAGCCAGCGGGATCATATCCTGCTGTTCCGCAGTGATCGAGTATCTGCTGCTGAACTCCAACAGACGGTGGAGCAGCAGCTCGGTGATGATACGGATGTGCCGCACATGGGCGCCGCTTTCGCCGTTGCGGAATTCTACGATATGACTCAGTACACCCACCAGCGTATCCGTATTATTTTCACGGGCGCGGATCTGCTCAGAGACCATCTGCACCAGCCGCCGCTGCTTGGCGTACAGCTTGATGGTGTTGGTCACACGGCGGTACACGATACGAGCATCGAAGGGGCGATTGACATAATCACTTGCGCCCAGCTCATAGGAACGCCGGATCGTCGCATCGGAGTCCTCGCTGGAGATCATAATGACCGGGATATCCTCGATGGTGTGGTTGGCATTCATGGCTTTCAGCACTTCAAAGCCGTCCATAACGGGCATATTGATGTCCAGCAGCACCAGTGCAATGTTTCCGGCTTCTGCCTGCAATTTTTCCATGCATTCCCGTCCGTTTTCAGCTTCCAGAATGTGGTAACTGTCTCCCAGGATCTCTGTCAGCATCATGCGGTTCATTGCGGAGTCATCCACAAGTAAGATCTGTGGTTTGTTCTGCAAAAGTTTTTCCAAAGCCGCCAGGTTATGCCCCGGAACCTCCACCATGACGGCATTCTTGCGGCCCTTTGCCTGATACATCAGCCGATCCGCCCGGCGAACGATGTTATCCATAGGGTCGGCGAGGGACTGTATCGTTCCGCCAATGCTCAGCGAGATACGGAAATGCGAATAGCCGGGTACAGATGCCATCTGCGCGGCGGTGCAGATCTGTTCCAGTTTGGTCTGCAAAAAGTCTCCCGGAATGCCGGGCAGAACCAATAAAAACTCATCCCCGCCGTAGCGGATGAGCAGGTCCGACTTCCGGATGCAGGACTGGATGGTGTTTGCCACCGTTTTCAGTGCCATATCTCCGGCGTAATGCCCATAGGTATCGTTGCAGATCTTGAAATCATCCACATCCATCAGTGCGACACCCGCCGGGCCGATGGTTTTGCGGGCAACTTCTTCGTAATAGCGGCGGTTGTAAATTCCTGTCAGCGGATCCCGATAGAGCTTTTCTTCGAATGCCTGCTCCCGTGCAGCGCGCTGTCGGGCTGTTTCGTCCTCCGATACTTTCTGATTTTCGGTCAGTTGTTTCAGCGCCTGCTCCGCTGCGGCAAGAGCGGCTCCCTGTTGATGAAGTTTTTTCAACAGCTGCTGCTCACGCGCTTTGTAATATTCCTCGATCTCGGAAAGTGTATTCACGTTCTGACCCTCTTCTACATCATTTGTGTGTTTCATCTGCGGAAACGCGCTTTTCCGCTATTTTTTAATGGGGGAGGTAACGCGGAAGCGTTTTACGGTCTGTTCCAGTGCTGCAATGTCCACGGGTTTGGAGAGATGTTCGTCCATGCCGGCTTCCTTGCTCTTTTGCATATCCTCAAGGAAGGCGTTTGCCGTCATGGCAAGGATGGGAATGGTTCTGCCCAGCGGGTTTTCACCGCTGCGGATGCGGCGGGTGGCTTCCAAGCCGTCCATTACCGGCATCTGGATATCCATCAGGATCATGTCATAATCGCCGGGCTTGACGCTGGCAAAGGCATCCACGATCTCCTGACCGTTGGGGCAGATGGTGCAGCTTGCGCCCTTGGTTTCCAGCAGCATCTGCAAAATCTCGGCGTTGATGGCGTTATCCTCGGCGCAGAGGAACTTCATGCCGGACAGGGGAGAGGTGGTCTCTTCTTCCTCCGGGAGCGCCTGCGTCTTTTGCACCGTGTCCGCTTCGGTATCAATGGGAAATTCCAGCACCACCTCAAAGCGGGTGCCCTTGCCGGTGGCGCTCTCCACGCTGATGGAGCCGCCCATCAGGTCTATGACGCTTTTGGTAATAGCCATACCCAGACCCGTGCCCTGCACCTTGTTGGTGCCGGAGCGCTCTTCACGGGTAAAGGGGTCGAAGAGGGTCTTTTGGTAGTCCGCGCTCATGCCGATGCCGTCATCCTGCACCACAAAGCGGTACCGGGCGTAGTGCTCGTTCCGGGGCAGCTCTTCCACCTCGAACCGGATGTGTCCGCCGTTGGGCGTATACTTGACCGCGTTGGAGAGGATGTTCATCAGCACCTGATTCAAACGGTTGGGATCGCCCAGCACGTTTTCGTGCTGCATATCGGTTTTTACCGTAAAGGTCTGGCGGCGCTGGCCTGCCTGCTGGCGGATGATGCTGTCCAGCTGGCTGACCTGCTGGGAAAGATTCATCTTTTCCACATTCAGGGTGGTCTTGCCGCTCTCAATGCGGCTCATATCCAGAATATCGTTGATGATGCCCAGCAGCAGCTGACTGGAGGTTTCCAGCTTGTCCAGATGCTCGGCAAGCTTTTCCGGCTCGTGCAGCTCGTTTTTCATCAGAGTGGTGATGCCGATGATAGCGTTCATGGGGGTGCGGATATCGTGGCTCATGTTGGAGAGGAAGTCCGTCTTGGCCTTGCTGGCACGCTCGGCGGACTGCAGCGCCTCGGCGGCAGCATCCTGCGCCCGCCGCATCTCGTCGTTGGCCTGTGTCAGCTGGATGTTATACTGTTCCAGACGGAGGTTCGCTTCTTTTTCAGCCTGCAGCTCCCGCTGCTGCTTTTCCCGCAGGAAGATCCAGCCAGCGAAAACTGCCGCGATGGAGAACACCGTTGCAAAGCCTACAATAACGACCATGACGATATTGACCAGTTTCTGCGTATTCACGGCCACATATTCTGCCGGAACAAGGAACGCCAGCGTCCACTGGGCGTTTTCCATCTGCTTCAGGGCGTAGTAATACTCAGTCCCGTCCAGCACGGCGTTGGAATAACAGGAGCCCGTGCGGGCAAGCCGCTCCTTTGCTGCTGCAAAGGAAGAACCGTGCAGATAGGACATCTGGGAGAGCACGGTGTATACGTTATGCCCCTTCAGCAGCTCGGTATCATTGGCATTGAACAGCTTGAAACCGTTGTTGTCCAGTACATAGACGCTGTTGTTATTTTCGTAGGCATCGCAGCGGAAATAATCGTTCAGCTGGGTCATGCTCTGGGAGATGCCAAAATAGCGCAGGGTGATCTCTTTCTCTTCGCTTTGCAGTGTGATGGGGGTGGGGAGCTGTTTCAGGAACACCATCCGGGAGTCGTCCTCGGTCAGCGCGTTGGAAACATAGCTGACCCGCTGCGGTGCGCTTTCCAGATAGTTCATTTCCCGCAGCAGACCCGTGCGGCCATGCGCGGTATAATAATGTCCGGCAGAGTCCACGGCAATCAATTCGACCTGTTTTTCATGGTAATTGGAAAGCTCCAACAGCTTTTTCAGATAGCGGTAGAGATCGGTATCGGTCTTTAGCGGGGTATAGTACAAATAATTACACTGCACATCCACCTCGTCCCAGTGGTTGTCGATCACATCCTCCAGACTGTGGAACATCTGGTGGGTGACCTCTTCCATCTGGCTCAGCCGCTCGTGGTAGACAAGGTTCTGGATGTAGGTCTGGCTCATGACCAAAAGGGTCAGGATCAACACGATGATGACAAAGCCGGTGCCCCAAAGCAGTTTTTGGTATTTTTTCTTGTTCACATCCAGTATCTCCTGTCCGTTTTATTCAACTCCATGCGGTATCTGCCCGGCTGATGGTGGTGTATGCGCCAAAGAAAGCCTTTGCGGCATCCATGCCCACCACGCCGCTGTCTGTCACCGTTGCTTCGGCAGCCAGCTGGTCGCTCACGCCGCAGATGGCAACCTGATAGGTCTTGCCCACATCCGGCTGCACCGGGCTTACCAGCACATAGGGGTAGCCCTTGCCGTTGCCGTAGGCATCGTAGCCCGTAGAAAGCAGGTCGCTGATCTGCTGCCCGGTCAGGCTAACGGTCTGGATAGTGCGGTTCCAGCCGGTGGGCAGGATCACCGAAAGGTCGTAATCCGTAATGCCCTTGGCGTACAGCTTGGCGGCTACGCCGTGGTGGTTCTGCTCGGTGGGGTTGCCGGGGATCCATGTGCTCAGCGAGACCAGCGCAAGGTCGCTGCCGGTAGCCTGCGCAAAGCAGCGGCCTACCAGCATGGCGCAGTCCTCCTGCGAAAGCTCCTCGGTGACGGTGGTGATGGTATCCGGGGTGTTGTTCACCACACTGTCCTGATCCTCGTCCAGCTGACGGATCACATCCTCCATAGTAGCATTGCCCTTGATGAAGTCCAGCATTTTAAGGCCGGTGGTCACGATGGTGTTTTCCCAGCCGGAATAGATAAAGGGCGCGGTATTGCCCGCATTCAGGGCATCGGCAACATCGGCGTAGTAGGTGCCGTCTGCCTTTGCACCCTTGAAGGGCAGCAGGCTGCTTTTCAGCGCCGTTGCAGGCTGCAGAGCGCTGGTGCCTGCAACGGTGGAAAGTACGCGCATCACCTTGAGCGCATCTTCCAGCTTCTGGGGGTTCTGCTCTAGCTTTTTATTCAGACCGTAGAAACGGTTCACATTCAGCACAAAAACGTTCTGGGTGCCGTCCTCCGAGAGAAACGGCATCAGCCCAAATTTATCGGCGTTGCCGTCTGCCTCCACGATGCCGTTGGTGTTTCCGATCAAAAACAGGGTGTTCCCCTCGGCCATCCTCTGCCGGGTCACGTTGTCGTCAAGAGCATCGCCGGAGTCGTTCAGCATCCCGATATCCTTCCACTTTTTGACATACGCCATTGCCTGCATCATGCCGGGGGTGTTGCTGACGTTTGCCTTACCGGAAAGATAATCCTTCTGCCACAGTCTGCCATCCAGCGTGCCAAGGAAATCGGCATCTGCAATGTTGCACAGATACTGGAAACCGTAGCCCGGATACTGGATCTGTGACAGGCAGAGATCGACCCCGGCTTCCTTGGCCTTTGCAGCCAGTTCTTCCAGCTCAGCAAAAGAATTAGGCAGTTCCCAGCCGTGTTCCCGCAGCAAGGTCTTGTTGTAGGTAATGCCGTAGCAGTTGTAGGTCGAGGGCAGCAGGTAGATGGCGCCGTTATCGAACACGTCCTGCAGACGAGACTCCACATAGTTATCCGTAAAATCGTAGCCGGAAAGATCCAGCAGTTTGTCGGAGACCAGATCGATTTTGGGGTCGTAGTAGGTCAAGGTGCAGACGTCCGGCAGATCGCCCGCCGCAAACATATTCTGCAGGCAGGTGGTGGTGTTATCGCCGCTGTAGGGCACGATCTCAACATTTACTTCCGGGTAGACCTTATGCACCTGCTCAATAAAGGCTTCTACCTCTTTATAAGGTGCCATAAAGGTAATGGCTTCGTGCGCATCGTCTTTTTTAGCCGTTTCGGTCTTACCGCCGCCGCAGGCGGTCAGCGCTGCCGTGGCGGCAGCAATACTGCAAGCCTGCAAAAACGAGCGGCGGGAGATTTTCTTCATCATACAATAATACCTTCCTCACAGTTTGGCTATTCTTACACACCCCACAGGAACTCCCACGCTCGCGGCCTGTCCGCACTGGGCATACGCCGATTTTCCCATAAAATGACATTCTTATTGTATCATTGTAACAAAAGCGTTTCAAGCTGTTTTTAAAGGGTTTTGCATGGAAAAAGACGAAAAACTGCGTGCTTTGCAGGTGCTTTCCGTCCGGCGGAGTTCTGAACCGCAGCAGCCGGAAATAGACTGAGATGACGCACAAAACGACCATGCAGACCGAAAAGAGGGTGCTTATGGAAAACACGGCTTTTATTCTGTACGAAAAATTCTGCTCCGACAGCGGGGAACAGCGCAGGGAACAGTTTAAAAAGGCGTTTGAGCGCTATCTCACGGATGCACTGCAAAACGATACGCCCATACCCTTGCAGGACGGAGCATAGAAGGGAGGGCGATTAAGATGCTGTGCAGGGATACCTGTGCCGGAAACAAAGGGCGCAGACCATGAAAGCGGCAATTTACTGCCGCCTGAGCAAGGAGGATGAAGGGAAAAACGGTGAATCGGAGAGCATCCAGAACCAAAAGTCCATGCTGACCGCGTATGCCGCAGAAAAGGGCTTTGAAGTTTACCAGATCTATTCGGACGAGGATTATTCCGGCATCGACCGGGAGCGCCCGGCATTCAATGCCATGATCCAAGCTGCCAGCGAACATAAGTTTGATGTGGTGCTGGCAAAGACGCAGTCCCGCTTTACCCGTGATATGGAGCTGGTGGAAAAATATCTGCACGGAAAGTTCATCGAATGGGGCATCCGGTTTATTGCCGTGGTGGACCATGTGGATACCGGCGAGGCGGCAAACAAAAAATCCCGCCAGATCAATGGGCTGATCAACGAGTGGTATCTGGAGGACCTGTCCAACAATGTCCGCGCCGTGCTGGACCACAAACGCAGGGAGGGGCTGTTCATCGGCTCCTTTGCACTGTATGGGTATTGCAAAGCCCCGGACGCCAAGGGAAAGCTTGTCATCGACCCGGAAGCGGCTGAGGTGGTAAGGCGCATTTTTGCATTGGCGCTTAGCGGGATGGGTGCGCATAAGATCGCGCAGATCCTGAACAATGAAGGCATTCCCAGCCCGACAGCATACAAACAGCTGCACGGTGCGCAGTACCACGCTGCCATGAAAAAAACGGATTATTCGCTGTGGGGCAGCCCGACTGTTTATCAGATGCTCCATAATCAGACGTACATCGGAGATCTGGTGCAGGGGCGGCACAAAAAGGTGGGCTATAAATCCAAAAAGACGGTCTGGCTGCCAAAGTCCCAGTGGATCGTTGTAGAAAATACCCACGAGCCTATCATAGACCGTGACACCTTTGAAACGGTACAGCGGATGCTGGCAGCGCGCACCCGGAACGGCGTGCAGGGGACGATCCATCCGCTTGCCAAAAAGGTGGTTTGCGGCTGCTGCGGCAGCTATATGGAGCAGACTGCCCATCAGCCAAGAGCGGATGGCGTTCAAAGACGCTATGTCCGCTGCCGGATGCACCAGCGTGCGCCGGAACGGTGTAGCAATAAGACCTGCACTGACCTGAACGCATTGGAAAACACCGTGCGGGAGCGTATCCGAGAATACGCAGAGGTCTATGTTGACCCGGAAAAGGTGGAGCTGCCCCAGCGGGATGACCCGGTGCGGCAGCGGGCGCAGGCAAAGCACAGCGAGCTGAAACGGCTGCAATGCGAAGCAGACCGGCGGCGCAGGGCTTTGCAGCAGCTGTATCTGGATAAGGTATCTGGGTTGATCGATGCCACGCAGTTTTCAGAGATGAACCGGGCGTTTGGGGAGGAAATAAAAAGTGCGGAAAGCCGTATCCGTGGCTTGGAAGCAGAACTGGAACAGCAGCCGGAGGAAACGGACGCCGCTCCGGCGCAAAGGCAGCGTGTGCGGGAGCTGGCACAGGTTTCCCATCTGACCCGGGAGCTTGCGGTGCTTTTGGTGCGGCGGGTTATTGTCGGAACAAAAGACCCGCTGACCAGGCAGCAGGAGATCACGATCGAATGGGCGTTCTGAACCGGAAAACACCCTGTCTGCCCGTTGGGGTATTTTCGTCTGCCCATGTGGGGTAGACCTCACTGGAAGCAACGTTAGCGATATAATCCCGGAAGGATACCGTCACGTTGCGGGCGGCAGCTGCCGGTTTGCCCAGATGCACCGTGATATTTTTGGGGATGACGACCTGATCCAGCACCCGGGGCGTGCAGTGCTGCACCGGCTGCGGGCCGCTGCCGCCGCTGCCCGCAAACAAAGCGTGCGGCGGGATGATGATGGGCGCGTTCGGGATGTCCTTGCCTTCCTCCGTGTCGGGCAGCATCTGGGGCTGTGCAAGCGTTACCTGTCCGGCAAAGATCTGGATGCCCTCGATGCGTACCGTGCGGTAGCCGGGCTTTGCGGCGGTCAGGCTGACAATGGCGTAGGGGCGGGTGGTGTTGTCCTCGTCCAGCGAGAGGGCGCAGGCGGGGGCTTCAATGGGGATGTCGGCGGCGCTGCCGGTGGCATCGGTGATACAGTGCAGGGTGAAGCCGTCCCCCTGCACCGCAACGGTCACCCCCTCCACGGGGGCAGACTGGCGTGCCGCAAAGGTCTGGATGCGGAGAGTTCCGGTGTTTTTCATGGAGATACGCTCCTTTACTGGTAAAAGTATGCTTCTGCCCCAGCGTATTCCGTCCGGCGCCCGGGCGTGCATGGCAACGCCCGACGTAAACAAAAAAGCCGCCCGAAGGCGGCAGGGGAGAAAAGCTTATCTGGATTATTTGGCGCTGTCCTTGGCAAGGGCGGCGTCAATGTTTTTTTGCAGGGCGGCAAGGTTTTCTTCCTTGTCGATGCCGCCCAGCAGGGGCTGACCCACAACGTTGCCGTCCCGGTCAAAAACGTAGGTGGTGGGGAAGGCCATGATGTTCAGCGCAAACTTGCCAGCCTCGCTGCCGGAAGCAAAGTAGATGTTGCGGTAGCTTGCGCCCTTTGTTGCCAGCAGCTTTTTGGCAGCTTCAATGCCCTGCTGGCTGCCATCCAGCGTCTCGGTGTTGATGCCGACCACCTCGCCGCCCTGTGCCTTGACCTTTTCGTTCAGGGCGTTCAGGTCGTCCAGCTCCTCTACGCAGGGCTTGCAGCCGTTGAACCAGAAGTTCACCACCGTAAAGGCGTTGCCCGCAAACAGGCTGTTGTCCACCGGGTTGCCCTCTAAATCGCTGCCCTCAAACTTGGGGAAGGCGGTGCCCTGTGCGGCGGCACTGGAAGCAGCCGCGTCCGCAGGGGCAAGAGCGGCGATCTGCTCCTCGATGGCACGGATCTTTTCCGCATCTGCGGTCAGGGTCTTGTACTCCTCGTCCGAGAACTGGTCTTTTGCCTTTTCTACGGCATTGCGCAGAAAATCGCCGTAGTTCGTGCTGAGGGTGGTCTCAGTCATGTTTTTGTCCATGGAAGCGAACACCTTCTCCCACAGGGCATCGTTTGCGGAAAGGATCTCGTTTTCCTCGGCCAGCAGCTGCTCCTCGGTCTTGCTTTCCGCTGCCGTAGAGGAAGCGGAAGAAGAGGATGCCGAAGATGCAGAGGATGCGCCCTGCCCGCAGGCAGCAAGGCTGAAAGCCAGCACAAGGCTGAGCGAAAGTGCGGTTACACGGTTGAATTTCATGGTTTTACTCCTTTGTTGCTTTAGTGTTTGATTTGTCTCCCAACCCGAACTTGTACTGGATGGCATCCGTAGGACAGGCTTTCATGCACATCCCGCAGCGGATACATTCGGCGTGGTTGGGGGTCTTGGTAATGTCTACGTCCATCTTGCAGGCCCTTGCACAGGCACCGCAGGAGACGCATTTGTGGGTGTCTACGCGCATCTGGAACAGCGAGACCTTATTCAGCAGCGCATAGAAAGCGCCCAGTGGGCACAGCCACTTGCAGAAGGGGCGGTAGAACACCACGCTGCCCACAATGACTGCCAGCAGAATGCAGGCTTTCCATGTGAACAGTTTGCCCAGCGCGGCGCGGATGCCCGTATTGGTCAGGGAAAGGGGAATGGCACCTTCCAGCACGCCCTGCGGGCAGAGGTATTTGCAGAAGAACGGGTCGCCCATGCCCAGCTCGTTGACCGCCAGCAATGGCAGCAGCACCACCATGACCAGCAGCACCGCATACTTTAAATAGCGCAGCGGCTTTAACTTTTTGGTGGAGAACTTAGGGGAGGGTATCTTGTGCAAAAGTTCCTGAAACCAGCCGAACGGGCAGAGGAAGCCGCAGATGAACCGCCCCAGCAGCACCCCGAAGAGGATGAGAATGCCTGTGATGTAGTAGGAAAAGCGGAACTTGGAGGAACCCACCACCGCCTGAAATGCTCCCACCGGGCAGGCACCCGCAGCGCCCGGGCAGGAATAGCAGTTCAGTCCCGGCACACAGACGTATTTTCCGCTGCCCTGATACAGCGTCCCTTTGGCAAAGTTGGGCAGGTGGATATTGGTCAAAAGGGTTGCCCCGGCCTGTATAAAGCCCCGGAACCGGGCGAGGGGAGAAAGCTTTTTCTTTTTCTTATCCAATGCCCACACACTCCATACACAGCCGGATGGCTTTTGAAAATACGGTGTCTGCCTCGCCCCGCCATACGCCGAACAGCAGCATCAGCACCCCGGCAGCCAACAAAAGCAGCTGCGCCTGTTTTTTTGTCATGAACATCATAGCCTCCTGTTGTTTGATGGCACCAGTATACACTATCCGGGATAAAATTTCTGCTAAGGTGTATCTGAAAACAAAGAAAATGAC
>OGEP01002861.1_pt1 | contig 14249 bp, 11 predicted proteins | sample 1570721 | NCBI WGS metagenome assembly OGEP01 (sample SAMEA2582131, study PRJEB24529) | metagenome | biome: Human gut stool | place: China | collected 2011 | reverse complement strand
AAATGCAAAGAAATAAGAAATTCCCATAGGTAAAAAAACAAGTGCAATAATCAAAATTGGATAAATGAATGCGTATTTTCTTTTAGGGGTACGTTTCATTGGTTGATAGCCAGATTGAGGTGTTCCACAATAAGGACATACTTTTGCATTACTTGGTATATTTTTATGGCATTTTGGACATTTTTTCATATTTTATCAATCCTTTCTTTTAATCTTGGTATATTTGGTCTAGCCAAGATGAAAGTTTATCAATATAATCCCGTTTCTTTTCTTTTTGTTTTTTGCTTGGTAATGAATAATAATCTTCATCTAAAAAAGTATATTGATCTACAAATTTCCCATTGATCACTAATTTTAAAGTAGGGGTCCATGAAAAATCAAGTTTTTTTCTCATTTGGTTATATCGAGATTTTTCTTTTTTTGTTGCTTCTTGACTATTCGCTTGATCTCGATATTCTTTAATATTGAAATAATAAAGATAAACTCCTTTATTTTTCTTTAAATATTTTTTTAAATAAAGTTCAAATTCTTGACAATCTTTACAATCAGGTCTTCCAATATATAAAACAAAATCTTCTTTTTGATTTATTTTCTTTAAAACATCATCATAATTGATTTCTATGATTTGATCTTTTGATAAATCTTTCTGTATAGTATGAGTGGATGTAGTATGACTACACCCACTTAATATACCTATTAAAAATGAAATCAATATGAACTTATTGATTATTTTAATAAAGATTCTCCATCCATTTCTTCAGGAATTGGTAAACCTAATAATTGTAACATTGTTGGAGCTAAATCTCCTAATTTTCCGCCTTCTTTTAATCCTACATGAGAATTAGTAACAATTAAAGGTACAACATTTGTTGTATGTGCAGTAAATGGATTTCCATCTGCATCTAATTCTTCTTCAGCGTTACCATGATCAGCAGTAATTAACATAGTTCCACCTAATTCAAGAACTTTTTCTCTTGATTTCTGAGATTCTCTTGTAGATATTATCATACCTGTGTAAGGAACAGCTATTCTTATTACAGCAACTATTTTGTGGAATATTTCATCAGATATAGCATTTGAGAAATCATCAGTGTCTATATCATCTGCTGGACAGATTCTTGGAACACTTATTGTATGTGGTCCAACTCCCTGAGCTGCTTCAAGATGTTCTGCGTGCATTAAAAGACCTACAAAGTCGTATCTATACATTTCAAGTCCAAATAGTACACCTATACCAACATCATCTATTCCACCTTCCATAGCTCTATCCATTGCTTCTGTATGGTAGCAGTAGTCGTGTTTTGGGCCAGTTGGATGAAGTAGTTCGTAGTTTGCTTTATTGTATGTTTCCTGGAATAATATATAAGTTCCTATACCAGCTTCTTTTAATTTTCTGTAGTTTTCAACAGTTGTAGCTGCTATATTTACATTTACTCTTCTTATATCTCCATTTTTGTGTTTTATTCCGTAGATAGTTTTTATACTTTCTAATACGTATTCTATAGGGTTGTTTACTGGGTCTTCACCTGTTTCAAGTGCTAGACGTTTGTGTCCCATATCCTGAAGAGCTATAACTTCTTTTTTAATTTCTTCCTGAGTTAATTTTTTTCTAGCTATGTGTTTATTTTTTAGGTGATATGGACAGTATACGCATCCATTTACACAGTAGTTAGATAAATATAAAGGAGCGAACATTACTATTCTGTTTCCATATATTTTCTGTTTTATTTCTTTTGCTAGGCCAAACATTTTTTCATTTAAATCCTGCTGGTCACATTCTAAAAGAAGGGCTGCTTCTCTATGAGTTAAACCTTTGCAATCTTTAGCTCTTTCTATTATAGATTCGATTAATTCTCTATTACTTTTATTAGCCTTTGCGTATTCTATACTTTCAAGAATTTCCTCATGGTTTATAAATTCTTCTGCTTTTAGTGATTTTGGATCGTATTTGTACATTTTAAAGTCCCCCATTCGTAATTATATTTGCAAAATTAATTTCCTATTTTTTTATTTATTATATTAAACCAAAGATTCTTATCCTCAGTTAATAATCATTTTCTTATAGTTTATAATTTCTTATTTAATCTTAAATTTTATCCTTTAAAGCTATGCAATCTCCTCTATCTTCTACTATTTCGTAACCTATTTTTCTCATAGATTCCTTTAGCTTATTTAATCCTTCTGCTGCCTCTTCTCCATCACTTAACTTGTCGTTGTAAAGCATGTATTTTTTTCTATCTTCTTTTGGAGATAGGTTAGGCATTATTACATTTGCACCTGCTAATATTCCCTTTTCTCTACCCTGTGGACTTATTGTCCCAAGTGCAGTCGTTGCAGGTATTAGAGCCTTTGGACATAGTAATCTTAAAATAGAAATCAGTCTTAAAGTCATCTCCATTGTTCCACTTTCAAAGTCTTTAAATGGAGTATCCTTATGTGGTATAAATGGCCCTATTCCAATCATTTCGGGATTTAATTCCTTGATAAAAAGTAAATCCTCTGCTATATTTTCAAGCGTCTGATATGGAGATCCAACCATTATCCCTGTTCCTGTCTGATATCCAAGAGCTTTTAAATCTCTCAAACATCTCTTTCTATTTTCAGGATCTAGTTCAACTGGATGCAACTTGTTGTAATGTGTGTTGTCAAATGTTTCATGTCTTAAAAGATACCTATCTGCTCCAGCTTCCTTCATTTTTCTATAGCTCTCTGTACTTCTTTCGCCCAATGAAAGAGTAACTGCACAATCTGGATATCTTTCTTTTATACTAGAAACAATATCGCATACAACCTCGTCTTTGAAAAATGCATCTTCTCCGCCTTGCATAACAAATGTTCTGAATCCTAGTTCATATCCATTTTCGCAGCAACTTAAAATCTGCTCTTTTGAAAGTCTGTATCTCTGGGCATTTTTATTACTTCTTCTAATACCACAGTAATAACAGTCGTTTTTACAATAATTTGAAATCTCTATCAGACCTCTTATAAAAACTCTCTTGCCGTAAATATCATCTCTGATACACTTTGCCCTTTCTGTAAGGTAATCTATATCATCTTTTTCAGAAATTGCCAAAAGCCTTACAAACTCTTCTTTTGAAAGAATTTGATTCTTCTCTAGTTTATCTATTAGGTTTTTCATTTGAATTCCTTTCGCTATTGACTATAAACTTTTTAAAATATAAAATCTAATTAATGAAATCTGAGGAGGTGCCTTTATGGAAACAAGAATAGCACTTATAGGGATAATTGTTGAAGATTTAAAAGCGTCTGATGCACTAAATAAGACACTACACGACTTTGCTCCCTATATCGTTGGAAGAATGGGTGTACCATATCCTAAAAAGGAAGTAAGTATCATTAGTGTAATCATTGATGCTCCTGCAGATGTGATTAGCTCACTATCTGGAAAGCTTGGTATGATAAAAGGACTGAATGTAAAAGTTCAGTATTCTAAAAAATAGACTATCAACAAAAATATATTTAATATATAAATTTAAATCAAAATTCTGTCTATTTTCAATAATCGTATATAAAAATCCCTGTATAGTCTGGAACAAAATCCAAATAATATGGGGATATTTTTATGTGCAAACATCGCCTTTCAACTTGGGAACAACACCCTCACCGTCAGTTCGATTTCATTTTTAGTATAACATTAGAATTTAGAATTTTCAATATTAATAAATACTTTACTTTGACTATTTAAAAATTAACTTTTATTCATTTCTATTTTAAATTACCACAAATTATTTAAATCTATATTAAAAAACTATCAATCTAATCTTTTTCCTATAAATCATAACAAAAAACGGCTAATCTTCAAAGACTAACCGTTCTTTCAAATCATTTTAATCAATTTTTAATATCGCTTTTATTTCAGGTATACTTTCATTCTTTACTTTTACAATAAGCACTAAGATTTTAAAAACTATTAATAATTATAAAAATAAGTCTCGGATTTTATGAGTCTATATTTTTTACTTACTGTAAAAAGAAGATTTTATTCTGGATAGAAATAAAGGTATCGTAAAATTTTTCAAATAAATATCTATTTTAGAACGCAAAAATAATAATAAATTTTCATTCGACAATCTGGAGACGCTTCACAACTTTTAAATGTATTACTATAATATTGTGAAGCGTCGAAGCCTGGAGAATAAAATTATTATTATTTTAAGTTCTCGTTCAAAATAGAGATTTATAGAAAAATTTAAGATACCTATTTTCTATATCAGAAAAAATCTTCTTTTCCATAAAGTAATAAAAAAATGCCCCAGAAAATCTGAGACATTATTTTTCTATAATTTTATAGTTTTTAATCTTAGTGCGTTTGACACTACTGATACTGAGCTTAAACTCATCGCCGCAGCCCCAATCATTGGGTTTAGTAGCGGCCCACCAAATATATACAGTAACCCAGCTGCAACTGGAATACCAACAGTATTATATCCAAACGCCCAGAATAAATTCTGCTTAATATTCTTTATAGTTTCTCTACTCAACTTAATAGCCTTAGGAACATCTAAAATACTATTTCTCATAAGCACAATATCTGCTGACTCAATAGCTATATCAGTACCATTTCCTATCGCTATACCTATATCTGCCTTTGCAAGTGCTGGAGCATCATTTATACCATCTCCAACCATAGCGACAAATTTTCCTTCTTTCTGAAGATTTTCTATAACCTTAGCCTTTTCTTCAGGAAGAACATCTGAAACAACTGTATCTATTCCAACATTTTTAGCTATAGCTTCTGCAGTTTTTGCATTATCCCCAGTTAACATAACAGTTTTAATGTTCATCTCGTGAAGTTTTTCTATAGCTTCTCTACTTGTTTCCTTAACAACATCGGCAACACCTATAACCGCCTGTAATTTACCGTTTATAGCTATATACATAGGTGTTTTACCCTGAGCTGATAAAGTAGCTGCTTTTTCTTCAGTGTCTTTTAATTCTAAGCCTTCACTTGCAATTAATTTCTTATTACCTATTGCAACGCTATTTCCATTTATCATAGCTTTTATACCTTTTCCTGGTATGTTTTCAAAATCTTTAGTTTCAAATATTTTTAATTCTTTTTCTTCTGCATGTCTTACAATTGCTTCTCCTAGAGGATGTTCAGAAACTTTTTCCGCTGATGCTGCAAATCCTAAAACATCATCTTTTTCAAAATCAGATCCATCTAAAAGAATTAAATCTGTAACCTCAGGTTTTCCTTCTGTAATTGTACCTGTCTTATCAAATACAACTGTATCTATTTTATATGCTGATTCTAAAGAATCTCCACCTTTTATAAGTATCCCATTTTCAGCGCCTTTTCCTGTACCTGCCATTATCGCTGTAGGTGTTGCAAGACCTAACGCACAAGGACAAGCTATAACAAGAACTGATACAAATATTGTCAAGCAGAACACTAAATCTTTTCCACCAACAAAGTACCATAAAAGAGCAGATACTATTGCAACTGTCATAACTGCAGGTACAAAATATCCTGCCACAGTATCTGCTAACTTAGCTATTGGAGCTTTTCTTGACTGTGCATCCTCAACTAATCTAATTATCTGAGAAAGTACCGTATTTTCTCCAGTTTTTTCGATTCTTATCTTAACAAATCCGTTTTTATTTAAAGAAGCTCCTGTTACATAATCTCCTTCTTTCTTTGCAACTGGCACACTTTCCCCAGTAATCATTGACTCATCAACATAAGTTGTTCCATAAACTACATTACCATCTGAAGGTATCTTTTCACCAGGTTTTACAATTACTATATCTCCTTTTTTAATAGTATCTATATGAACTTCCTTTTCTCCGTCCTCTGTTTCTATTATCGCAGTATTTGGCTGAAGTCCGATTAATTTTTTTATAGCTTCTGATGTCTTTCCTTTTGACTTTGTTTCAAAATATTTTCCTAAAGATACAAGTGCGATTATTATACCAGCACTTTCAAAGTATAGCTGATGGTGATGTGCATGATCTACAGTACCATTTGCTATCTGGAAAGTAGTGTATAAACTATATACAAATGAGGCTGCTGTTCCAAGTGCAACAAGTGTATCCATATTAGGTGATCCTGAAAGTATTGCTTTAGTTCCGTTTATATAGAAGTGCTTTCCTATTATCATTATTGGAACAACTAAAACTATCTGGATTAATGCATAATTTAATAAATGAGTATCAGGACTTATTATATCTGGCAGTGGCCAAGGTCCAAGTGGTGACGGTATCATAGGCCCCATTGCAACATAAAATAGTGGTATTGCCAAACACATTGTTATCACAAATTTTACAAACATATCGTGAATTTCTTTTTCCTTACTCAATCTTCTTTCCTCATCTGTTTGAGCAACAAATCCACTGCCTTCTATTTCTTCCTCTGTGTCAGTTTCTGTGTCAGTTGAAGATTTAACCTCTTCTATCCCTGATTTATCTATTATTAGAGTAAATCCTTTTGATTTCACTGCATTTGCGAAATCTTCTATTCCAACCAAATCTGGATTATATTTTACAAATGCTTTTTCTGTAGCTATGTTTACATTAGCTTCCTCTACCCCTTCTAATTTTTTCAGAGCTTTTTCAGAACCCATTGCACACGCTGCACAATGCATTCCGTCTATTCTAAATGTAATCTCTTTTAAATTTGAAATTTCTCCAACTTCTTCTACCTTTTCTAACTCTTTTTTATCTATTATCGGAGTAAATCCCTTTGCTTTCACCGCATTTGCAAACTCCTCAATCCCAACTTTATCTGTATCGTATTTTACAAATGCTTTCTCTGTTGCTATATTTACGCTAGCTTCTTCTACTCCATCTAATTTTTTTATTGCTTTTTCAGCTCCCATTGCACACGCTGCACAATGCATTCCATCTATTCTAAATGTAATTTCTCTAATACTCATACTATCCTCCTCTTTCTTTACTAATTTACAATCTTATTATACCCCCTTAGGGTATATTATGAAACATATTTTTTTCTCAAAAATAATATGTTTACAATAAATCTAATTTCATTAGATAATATTCCAATCAATTTGTAAATAAATTCTCACGCTTTTCATAATATTTTATAATCATTCTTCATAAATATTTTATACTAGTTTTTACAAAAATTGTGCTATAATGTACTATAATTTAAAGAGATGAATGAAATTACACATTGAAATAAAAATTTTTTTCTTTGAAAATGATTTCAAGAAAAAAATACAATTTGAATTCCTTGTGTGACTTTCATGATTGTGATATACTTGTTAAGTTATGATATAAAGAAGGGAGCTAAACTTATGGCAAAGCATAAAATTATAAATATAGCCGTTATCGCCCATGTCGATGCTGGTAAATCAACTCTAGTTGATGCTTTTCTTTCTCAGAGCGGAATATTTAGAGCAAATGAAGAAGTAAGAGAGCGTGTAATGGATAGTAACGACTTAGAACAGGAAAGGGGTATAACAATATATTCTAAAAACTGTTCAATAAACTACGGAGACTACAAAATAAACATAGTAGATACTCCAGGACACTCTGACTTCTCTTCAGAAGTTGAACGTGTTATGAAAACTGTTGATACAGTTATACTTCTTGTTGATGCAAGTGAAGGACCAATGCCTCAGACAAGATTCGTTTTACAGAAATCACTTGAATGTGGTTTAAAACCAATATTATTTATAAACAAAATAGACAAAAAAGACCAGAGAGCTGAAGAAGTTGTTGACGAGGTATTTGACTTATTCGTTGACCTTAATGCAACTGATGAACAGTGTGAATTCCCTATAATATACGGAATAGCTAAACAGGGAATAGCTAAATTAGATATGGAAGAAGAAAGTGAAGACTTATCTCCTCTATTCAAAACTATAATAGATCACGTTGAAGCTTATCCTGATTATGATGATGAACCATTACAGCTTCAGATATCTTCTCTAGCTTACGATGACTATATAGGAAGACTTGGTATAGGTAGAGTTTACAAAGGTAAAGTACAGCCAGGACAGAATGTATGCATATGTGGTGAAGCTGAAGAGCCAAGAAAAGGTAGAATAGGTAAACTTACTGTATATGAAGGTTTAAAACAGGTTGAAACTGAAGAAGCTGGAAGTGGTGAAATAGTTGTTATATCTGGTATACCTGATATATCAATAGGTGAAACTATCTGTTACCCAGATAACCCACAGCCAATAGAAATGATAAGCATAGAAGAACCAACACTTTCTATGAACTTTTTAGTAAATGATTCTCCATTCGCTGGTAAGAGTGGTAAATTCGTTACAACTAGACATTTAAAAGATAGATTAGAAAAAGAACTTGAAGTAAACGTTGGGTTAAAAGTTGAACCTCTTGATACTACTGACGGATACAAAGTTTCTGGACGTGGAGAACTTCATCTTTCTATATTAATAGAAAACATGAGACGTGAAGGATACGAACTAGGGGTATCTAAACCAGAAGTTTTAATGCATAGAGATGAAAATGGTACTCTTCTTGAACCAATGGAAAGAGTTATCGTTAACTGCCCAGAAGTTTATTCTGGTACAATAATAAATGAATTAAACCAGAGAAAAGGTATGATGGAATCAATGGAAATGGAAGGAGATTATGTAAAAATAGAATTCATAGCTCCTACTAGAGGTCTACTTGGTTACAGAAGTGAATTCATAAACGTTACTAGAGGTGAAGGTACTCTTGTAAGATCGTTTGAAAGATTTGAAGAACACAAAGGTGAAATACCTGGAAGAAGTAATGGTGTTCTAATATCTCAGGGACCTGGAACAACTATGGGTTATGCACTTAATGCTTTAAGTGAAAGAGCTACAATGTTCGTTGACCCAGGTGTTGAAGTTTATGAAGGTATGATAATAGGTATGAACTCGAGAAAAGACGATATGACTGTTAACCCATGTAAGAATAAGAAACAGTCAAATGTTCGTGCTTCTGGTTCAGATGATGCTATCAAACTTGCTCCTCCAAGAATATTCACTCTTGAAGAAGCTCTTGAATTTATAGATGAGGACGAATTAGTTGAAATAACTCCAGACGCTATAAGACTAAGAAAAAGATACCTAAACGAACACGAAAGACTACAGTACAACAAAGCTAGACAGGCTGCAAAAAATAAATAAAGATTAATATGAGGCTGTTACAATAATTTGTAACAGCCTATTTTTATATCAATCTTTTATAAATTTACTATCTTATTAAAAGTAGATAAATCAAAATTCTACAACCCTTTGTTACTATGCGAAGCATATGAGATATAGACAAACTCCTCTCCAGGCTTCAGCGTGCGTGTAAGTAATATGTATTGTTGTGAATAAAATACACGCTTGCAGATTGTCGAGAGAGTTTTGTCTATATAACTCATATGCTACATACTATCAATAACCTTGCCAAATTTTGATTTATTCCACTCTTTTAAGTTAGTAAATTTAAAACAGATTGATATAAAAATAAGACTTATTACAACTATATTGTTAACATCTCATATTTAAAAGTTAGGACGAAGAAGCTACCAATTTATAATCTATTATCAGTTAATTATTTATATAAATATATATTTTGTTTAATTATGAAATGTTTTGATTTTATCTCTTATAAAGTATTTACATAATTTATGTTAATTTTGTATCTATTTTATCAATTTTTTTCATTTTTATTTTATATGTTTAAGTATTATACTTATAGTAAGGACAGTTTTATTATTCGATGATCCATATATTATGAAAATATCCCGACAACAATGCTTCCTTGTTACCGGGATATTTTTATGTAAAAAATATAATTACATATTATTTTTAACTAGCGTATAGTATTTTATTATCTGTTATGTTTGATTTCAGCAATTGTGTTTTGCAGACAAGCACAATGCTAGAAATCAACACAACAGTAATTATTTCTAGAAGCTTCCACTTGAGCCACCGTAGTCTCCTCCGCTACCACCACTGCTAAAGTCGTTACTATTATTTTCATTTTTAGGTCTCATAGTTCTTGTTACAGTTCTGTAAAGGAATATATCCTGACTTTTCACAAGTTTCATATCTATTAGATAATCATCCGCTCTACTTTCACTTTTAACACTTTTTAGCTGAGATTTATACATCATCATTATAATTAATGAAATCGCACATCCCATAACAATTGATAAAGGTATCTAAACTTCATTGTTTATTCCTTTTTCTTCTTCAACTATATTTTCATCTACAGGGTGGTTTTCATCATCAACATACTCCTCTTCTCCATAAGGATCACCTGCGACATACATTGCACTGAGTTCTCCTGCATTATCTGCAAAGTTTTCAAATGCAGAGTAAAAATCATCATCTGATAAGTATGGAAGGAATTCTCCTGATAAGTAATCAAGTCCTTCTTCGTTAAATGCTTCCTTTGCAGAACCATGAGTACTCATCGCCCATTCCCTGTCCTCAGTAGCAACTAAAAGAAGTATTCCATCTCTGTTTTCTCCTTTACCAAATTTATTCTGCTCAAATAAATCATTTGCAAATTCCTGTGCACTTTTTCCATCCAGATAATCTACTGTTACAACACCTACGTCTATATTATTTTCATCGCTTATTTGTGCCAATTTAGATTTTAAACTCTCTAATTCCTCTGTGGTCAATACCTTAGCACTGTCAACAGTATACTCCATATCTCCATCTGCAAAAGATTTTTCAATAGTTTTTAAATTTAAAAATACAGAACAGAAAATCATACTAAATGCTATAAATATAGAAAGTGATATTTTTTTGAAATTATTTTTTTCTAAACTCTTCAACTTCTTCACCTCCTAAAGCATATTTATAGCAAAAGCAGCTGCATAAACAACTAAAGTCGCTATAATTGCATATATTGCAAAAAATTTAAAGAATTTCTTATTATCCATAGGTAAATTACCTACAAATTTTCCTGTCTGTGCATTCATAACAAATGTGTATTTTTCATCGTTCCAACTAGTTGTAAGCATCCAAACAGGATAAAGTGCGTACTTTGCAGAACCATTTTTAAGCCTTACAGAATTGTACTCTGGGATAACTGTCGCATAAAATCCATCAACTGTTGAAGCAAGAGCATCTACTGAAGAATTCTTTATCCTATCATTTGCCCTACTAACACTATCATCCTCTGTTACATCGTATCTATCAGCCAAATAACCAGCAAGATAAGCCGTCTCAAAATCGGCTGCCTCACTAATATCAAAAGGTTCTATAGACTCCATAAGCTCATCTGCTATTTTTGAAGATCCATCTACAGGAACATTTCTAAACTTCATATCACCACTTCTAACTATAGAATAATGGCTCGTTTCTGTATAGTCATAATCTCCGTCAGACCAGAAATGCACCCTAGTAGCTTTGTATCTTGCATCAGCTTCAGCATCTGCATCAAAAATCCAAAACGGAACATACATGCCCTTTATCTCATCAATATGATTCTCTTCCTTAAAAGGTTCTGGCACAAGCTTTTTACTATTAACGTGCTCTTTTAGTTTCTGTTTTGCATATTTCTTATCTAACTTAAAAGGTATAACAAGGTCTGGCTTTAAATCTCCAGCAAGCCTCCCTGTCAAAATCACAGGACTTCCACAGAATGGACAACTAGTAGCTGCTGTGTTTTCGTCTGTCACCAGCTCTCCTCCACACGAATTACAAGTATATACGTTAATAGTCGCTTTTTCACCGTCATTCCACTCTTGTCCTGCATGAGTTTCCCAACTCATATCATCTGCAACATCTTCTTTTTTTATATCAACATAGGCTTTTATATCGTCTATATCAAAAACTGTATCACAGTACGGACATTTCAACTTTTGCTTTGAACTGTCAAACTCTATATTCCCACCACAGTTGGGGCATTTAAACTCTTGAACATTAGGCATAGAACCACCTCTTTATCTTTCGAACTATTTTATTACTAATCATTTTTTATATCATTTTCGTCAAATCTATCTCCACATTCTGGGCAGAATTTTGGCGGATTGTGTGGATCTTCTGGTTCCCATCCACATTTGTCACATCTATATAGAGGCATTCCTGCAGGTTTTTTCTTTCCACAATTTGTACAGAACTTACCTTTATTCACTGTTCCACATTCGCAAACCCAACCATCTTCAGGTTTTTTAGCTCCACATTCAGAGCAGAATTTTCCTGTATTTTTCGCTCCACAGCTACAAGTCCACTCACCTGCAACTTCATTAGCACTAGTTGAGTTATTATTTTCAGCAAATTTTTTCATCTCTTCCATCTGCTGTTTTTTCTTTTCTTCAGCCATTTCAAATAAGCCGTTTACATTCATTCCACCTGCATTTGTAGCCATTCCCATGCCCATAAATCCGGTCATTGCACCACTTTCATTACCTGCAGCAGTTTTCATTGCATCTGCCTGAGCTGAAGCTATTGTAGCGGCTGCCATTGAAGGTTCTCTTAAAATAGCTGCTTTCTGAGCCTGTTTTATCATATCTGCATCTTCTTCTGGAAGTGTCACAGAATTCAAACCTATTGAAATAACTGAAATACCTCTAAGCTCAGCCCATTTTTCTGTAAGTGTTGCATTCATTGCCTTTGAAAGCTCATCAACATGAGCAGGAAGAGCATTTGGTCTTATTTCTAAATCAGATATCTTTGCAAATGCCGGCTGTAACGCACCTATAAATTCTGCCTTTAACTGAGAGTCAATTTCTTCTCTTTCATAACTTCCTTCAACATTTCCACATACATTTGTGTAGAATAGAACTGGGTCAGTTATTTTATAAGAATAAATTCCGTTGCATCTAACTGAAACATCTATATCAAGTCCAATATTTCTATCAACCACTCTAAATGGAATAGGCATTGCTGTTCCAAATTTATTTCCAATTATTTCTTTTGTATTTACATAATATACTCTCTGATCCTTTCCAGTATCTCCACCATAAGTAAATCTCTTGCCTATTGTTTCAAAAGTCTTTCTAATTCCATCAGAAAGGCTTCCTGTAAAAATACTCGGCTCTGTGGATTTGTCAAAAGTATACTCTCCTGGCTCAGCACAAACTTCCACTATTTTTCCCTGTTCAACGATTAGCATACACTGCCCATCAGCAACTGCTATTCCAGAACCGTCAGATATTATGTTGTCGCTAGCTTTAGTATTTGAAGATCTTTTTGAAGAAATTCTCTTGCTTCCTTTTACAACCAAAGTCTCAGCATCTATTGAATCGCAGTAGAAAAACTCTTTCCACTGATCTGCAAGTGTTCCACCTGCTGCACCTGTTATTGCTTTAATTAGTCCCATAATTGGTACCTCCATTTTGAAGTATTTTTTAATTTTATTTTAAATATATTTATCTTTTGATAATTACTTTTATCTTATTATATTCTTTAATAGATAAATTTAAAACACTTTATTTAATTTTATAAATTACAAGTTTGTAATAAATTTATTTCAATGGATTTTTAAAAGTACATGGAAGTCCAATAGTACATTTTCCACATACATCTGCCATTTTATTATTCTTTTCATTTTCGACACAAATCTCAAGACACTTAAATCTATCAAAACCGTCGTATGTAAGCGCACCAGAAAAACATCTTTCAACACATTTTCCACAACTTCCATTCAATTTATAAAGGCATCTTTCTTCTTTCAATGGCTCATCTGACTTTATCTCCATATTTGTAACTATTGAGAAAAATCTTCCATTTATACCCTTCTCAGTTATAAGCATGTTGTTTAGTCCAAAAGTTCCAAGTCCAGAAAGATACGCTATGTGTCTTTGAGACCATCTGCTCTTAGCCTTTCCATCAACTATACCACAATCTACTGGCTTGGCTGCTTTATACCCCATCTTTTCAATCTCAGCTACAAGATAGTCATTTAACTTATCCGCCATCTCATTTGTTTCCCGATACGAATGTACCCAAATATCAGAAGGAAGATTGCCTTCTTTGTTGGAATTTGCGATACTTTCCTTAAATGGTACAAAGTATGAAATCATGGTCTTTGCATCATCTAAATAATCTGTCGCAAGATGATGATCCTCTATAACAGCTTCTCTTAGGTATTTCATATTTTTATCATCTACTTTAGAAAATCCTACAAGTACATCTTCCCATTCAGCAAAAAGATTGTTTTTAGATTTGTATTCTTTTATAAAACTATTTATTAAACCAGAAAATTTTTCTCTCATAAAAATCCCTCTTTTTCAAAATATTCTTTAATTTAATTATACAATAAAAAATACTGCCACAGAACACCTTTAAAAGGTGTTCTTGTGACAGTACCTT
>OGEP01002855.1_pt1 | contig 14268 bp, 10 predicted proteins | sample 1570721 | NCBI WGS metagenome assembly OGEP01 (sample SAMEA2582131, study PRJEB24529) | metagenome | biome: Human gut stool | place: China | collected 2011 | reverse complement strand
TATGGGATTTGTTTTTAGCAGCTCTTCTGTGTTCTTATTATTATATAAAACTGCTTTGGCACTCACCATCTCTGTGTAAAGCAGTCCACATCCTTGTTCCTTACATAAAAGACGAAATGGCAGGTCTGTTACACCTGCCATTGGTCCTAAGGCTATGGGAGTCTTTATATTAACTGAACCTATATTCATATATACTTTAAAGCCTTTCTTTTCTATAACTACTAATAAAATGAAAGATCAAAATATCAAAAACATTTATGCCTGCATAACAAAACTTTTGTTCTTAACATCTTAATAAAATGTAAAACATCAACCATCAAGTCCTAAGAAAAACACCTTATAAAACATTTCCAGAGACTCTAATAACTCTCTTTTCTCATACTGGTTCTTCTTAACAAGCAGTCCACATGCTATCTCATCATATAAAAGGTCTCCCTCATCTGCTGTAGATTTAAAAAGCAATGTTCCATCATCATCGAATTCAAGATCGAGTATGCCACCTACTTCTTCTGTGAATAACACACACATAATCTTTAACTCATTCTTTATATCCTCCGGAAGCTTATCAAAGTCCGGATTAAAGTAGTATTTCTTCTCATACGAGTTTGATGCGCATAATACTACATTTTCGTTTTCTTTATTATACATATCCGTACAATCCTCTCACTGAAACCTCACCTGCTCTTATAGCGGTTTCACATCCATCTTCTGTTTTTATAATAAGTTCGCCATCCTTATTGATTCCAAGAGCCTCACCCACAAGTTCTTTGTTGGCATATATAGCTTTAACTGTCCTTCCCTTATTAATGAGAAGTTCATTATATCTGTCTACTATATATGTTAGATCCTGTGTCTTTAAAAATGCTTCATAATATTTCTTAAAGCTATGTGAAAATGCTGCTATTATATTACTTCTCTTAACCTTCTTCCCAGTTCCAAGATATATTGATGTAGCCATATCCTTTATAGACTCATCGAAATCTGTTGTATTAACATTGATTCCGATGCCTATGACAACATAATGTATGCTATCCATCTCAGCACTCATCTCTGTAAGCGTTCCACTTATCTTCCTGTTGTTAAGAACTATATCATTAGGCCATTTAACATAGCACTTTGCATCCTGTACTTCTTCATTAATAGCATCAACCATGGCAACAGCAAGTACAAGTGTAAGCATAGATGCACTTTCCGGACTAATATCCGGTCTTAAAAGAAGACTCATCCATATACCGCTTCCTGCTGGCGATTCCCATGTTTTTCCTCTTCTTCCACGTCCACCAGTCTGACATTCCGCCACGAAAAGTGTACCATCTGGTGCATTCTTTTCTGCTGCAAGCTTTGCCTGGTTATTCGTTGAATCCGTCTTGTCAAAATATTGAATATGCCTGCATATTCCCTGCATATTTCCACTATCATCAAGAAGAAGGCTCTCTATCTCTGAAGCTGTTATTATATCAGGATATTCTGTGATTCTGTAGCCTTTATTCTGAACAGAATCTATCACATATCCTTCTTCCTTTAACTGGTTAATCACTTTCCACACAGCCGTTCTTGACACACCAAATGTTTCACACAGCTGTTGTCCTGACACATAACCATCTGCATGTCTTAGCAGATGCAATATTTCTGATTTCATATATTCATACCACCTGAATCCATCTCAATCCTCTGGGCAGATTATTAAAACCTCATCGCCCAGACACTAACCCCTACATCATCTTATAAAACGATAAGTGCTGTAACAACAGTCATAATTGCAAGCATTACCGCAACTACAGCTACTATAAGACCAGATACCTTATTGCCATTAATAAAATGTTTTACAGAGGTAAGAGCATTGACTATTGTTCCAAGAAGTAACTCTATAGGAAACAGTATTCCACTTCTGCTTCTTAAGAATAAGACAATAATAAATATAACTGTAGCCGCAACTGTAAGAACAATGTTTGTATAATCTATAATCATTTTTGTCTTTTTGTATGAACCACTTGTTGTATAATACATATAATTCCTCTCCGTTACATCTTTAACATATTGCTGTAAATTATATTAGTATGCTCCAAGTGTAGCTGCCATAACAGCCTTTATTGTATGCATACGGTTTTCAGCTTCATCAAACACTACTGACTGTTCTGATTCAAACACTTCATCTGTAACTTCCATCTCATCAAGACCAAACTTATCATGTATCTGTTTACCAATAGTTGTCTTAAGATCATGGAAAGCTGGAAGACAATGCATAAATATAGCTTTCTTATCTGCATTATCCATAACCTTCTTGTTAATCTGGTATGGAAGTAATGCCTTGATTCTTTCATTCCATACTTCGTCTGGTTCTCCCATAGATACCCATACATCTGTATAAAGTACTTCAGCTCCCTTAGTGCCTTCTTCTACATCCTCTGTAAGTGTTACTGAGCCACCGCTCTGTGCTGCCCACTCCTTACACTGGTTAACAAGTGCTTCATCAGGGAAATATTCCTTAGCTGTGCAGGCTGTAAAGTGTAAACCAAGCTTAGAGCATACTATCATAAGTGAATTTCCCATATTGTATCTTGCATCACCCATATATACGAACTTAACACCCTTTAATCTGCCAAGCTTTTCTTTTATTGTAAGCATATCTGCAAGCATCTGTGTTGGATGGTATTCGTTAGTAAGTCCGTTCCATACCGGCACACTTGAATATTTTGCAAGATCTTCAACTATCTCCTGACCGAATCCTCTGTATTCGATTCCTTCAAACATTGTACAGAGAACTCTTGCTGTATCAGCAATGCTCTCTTTCTTGCCTATCTGTGAACCTGTTGGGTCAAGATATGTGACACCCATACCAAGGTCATGGGCTGCTACCTCAAATGAGCAACGTGTTCTTGTACTTGTCTTCTCGAATATAAGTGCAACATTCTTTCCGATAAGCGGCTGTTCTACAATGCCCTTTTTCTTCTTATCCTTAAGCTCTGCTGCTAAGTCTATCAAATATAAAATCTCCTCAGGTGTGTAATCCTTGAGTGTTAAAAAGTCGCGTCCCTTTAAATCCATGACATCCTCCTGTCTGTATGGCAAATTCGCATACATTGAATAATTAATAACTTTGTTCATTCTATCGCAATTATAGTTCTTCGTCAAATGCGTTGTTTAATTTGTGTAGTTGTAAGACGGTCGGTTGTGGGAGATAGCGGATAGCTTCCGTTAAACTTCTCTGCATAATAATAGGCACTGGGCGTTCCATGCTTCGTCCCCGACCGTTAACGCTGGCAACGCACATCCTTGTGCGCACCAGCTCACGCGTCCGTCCATGGACGCGTGTACACTCATTCTTTCTACATGCCCAGTACCTTTATTATGCGTTCAGTTTAAAGTCAGCTTTCCGCCATCCCCCACAACCTCCCTTTCTCCACACTTCTCCAAATTCATGGCAGAGTAACTTTCCTCTCCTACACCTCTCCGGACTGGTTCGCCTTTCGGCTGCCAGTTTAAAAGGCTGCACAACCACTCTACTTTCCATCAAAATTCATGGGAGGGGCTTTGCCCCGTCCCATGAATATTCCGCATCTGCCACACCTTCCGTCCGCCAATAAAAAAGGTGGTGTGGCTTTTCTGACTGCAAACTATGCACATAATAAAAGCATTGAGCAAAGTCACTACCTAAGTGTACGCGCGTCCACGGACGGACGCGCGAGCTGTCTCGTGCATGGATGCACGTTGACAGCGTAACGAGAACTTAAACAGCCTTCCACGCTCAATGCTTATTATTATGTAGCGTAGTTTGTACGGAAGAAAACCACACCACCTTTTTTATCCCTTAATGGAATATATGATCTCCAATTATTACAAAATCCGAATAGTTGTTAACATCTACAGTATATAATGCCCTGAATGATGTATAACCACCTATATTATTAACGCCTGATAATGCTTCAAGTGCTGCCTGCATGCATTCTGTGTTTCTTGGACCATTTGCTAGTCTTGCTGCAAATCTGTCTGATGGATTACCAGCGCCATCTGATACACCAGAGAACTGTGATCTCTGATAAACAACACCCGAAACTGTACCTGGATAATGTCCGCTTCGCACTCTGTTAAGAATAACATTTGCAACAGCGAGCTTTCCTGCATATGGCTGATATGCAGCCTCCCAGTCTATGATACATGCCATAAGCCATATATCATCGTCTGATACGCTCATAGTTGGGTTATATGTTATATCTGTTCCTGATATTGTATTAGCAATTATCTTCTGTCGTCTTGCTTCCTCTGCTGCAGCCGCCGCTCTTTCAGCTTCTGCCTCTGCCTCAAGTCTTGCTTCTTCTGCAAGTCTTTCAGCCTCTTCTTCTGCTTCAATAGCTTCAATCTCTGCTATTGTATATCCTGCAAGAAGATTATCTGTTCCAATCTGTTCTGCTATAGCCTCTGCTTCTTCTCCAAAACATAAGCACTGTGTCTGTACATAACCTTCGCAGTTTCCTGAACTAACTTTAGTCCATTCCTTTCCGACCATATCAACATCTACAAGTGTGTTAGTATATAATCTTCCCACAACCTGTGCTGTCTCTTCGTCAGAAGTGTCATAAACATCAAGATAAGGATCAGTAATTGCTACTGCCTTGTTCTTGTATGTTCCTGTTTCTTCATACCCAGTCACAAGAACCTCTTCTGTATTAGCTGAATAAGATGCAACCTTAATTCCCGTGTCAGTATTCTGTGTTTTCTCATAGGTAGTTGCCACTGCTGGAAGAACCGGTGTCATAAATAATACAATCGCAGCTCCTACATAGCAAGCAGCTTTGCTACTTCTAAGTTTCATATTATACTTCCCTTTCTGGCGGCTTATTTAGCTTCGCCTGTAAATTGTTACAGAAATGTTACAATTTATTACGGAAATATAATAGCAAAGTTACAGTAATTTGTCAAATATGTTAAAACCCGCTCTATGAGCGGGTTTGCGGGTTTGTTTATTAAATTCATTTTGCAAAATATAGTATATGACCATATATATAGTTGGTTATCTACACACTTCTCTGTCTGACAGCTTCGTATGTAAGAATTGTACATGCTATTGCCGCGTTAAGAGATTCAACCTCTCCCTGCATCGGAATTCTTATAAGTGTATCTGCCTGCTTAGTGATATCCTCTGTAAGTCCATTCCCCTCATTGCCTATTAGAAATGCGGTTCCTTCCCTGTAATCTTCACCAAGATATGTATTCTTTCCGTCAAGATGTGCAGCATATACCTTAATTCCGGCATTCTGACACTGTGAAACTGCATCGCTAAAATCCTGCACATATACAAATGGCACTCTGAATATAGAACCCATTGTTGACCTTATTGTCTTAGGATTATATATATCCACAGTATTAGAACTCATAACAACTCCGGTAACACCTGCACCTTCACCCATCCTTAATATAGTTCCCAGATTACCCGGATCCTGAAGATTCTCAACAAGAATCAGCAACGGATTGTCGGTAAGCATATCTGAAATACTGCTGTCATTCATTCTTACAACCGCCATAATCCCCTGTGGTGTCTGTGTCTGTGACATTCTGTCAAATACATTATCGGCGACAATCTCAATACTGTCAGAAGAAATCCCCTGCTTCTTAACCAGCTCATGCACATACTCAGGATTGTTACCATGAAATCTTTCAGACATATATATCTTCACCAGCAAATCTGCTGGCACCTCAGATACCATGCGGACTCCCTCTACAACATATTCTTTATTCTTCTTTCTTTCCCTGGCCTTAGAAAGCAATGATATAACATGCTTTACCTGTGAACTGCTCGTACTGGTTATCATTATGAGGTTACCTTTCTGCCATGCATTACTTAGAAAGTAACGCACTTATATTAAATTCATAATCATTAATATCCTTAGTCATGGCAAGTGCTTCATCAATATCATAATCAACAAACTTACCATCCTTGTATGCTACAAGTCTGTTACTCTTTCCTTCAGCAAGAAGATCAACAGCATAAGCACCCATAATAGACGCATACATTCTGTCCTTACATGTTGGTGAACCACCACGCTGCATGTATCCTAAAATAGTAGCTCTTGTCTCAATACCTGTTGCAGCTTCAATTCTTCTTGCCATTCCTGTAGAATGTCCGATACCTTCAGCATTAATAATAAGATGGTGTTTCTTGCCCTTCTTTCTTCCTTCTATAATATGATTAATAAGAGCCTGCTCATCATTGTCATATCTTTCCGGAAGGAGGATATCCTCTGCTCCATTGGCAATACCACACCACAATGCAATATATCCTGCATTTCTTCCCATAACCTCAATAATACTGCATCTTTCATGTGATGTAGATGTATCTCTTATCTTATCAATAGCTTCCATTGCTGTATTAACAGCAGTATCAAATCCAATAGTATAATCTGTACATGCAATATCAAGATCAATTGTTCCCGGAAGTCCGATAGTATTAATTCCCTGTGCTGCAAGCTTCTGTGCACCTCTGAAAGAACCATCTCCACCGATTACAACTATACCGTCAATTCCATGCTTTCTGCATACTTCAGCACCTCTCTTCTGACCTTCTTCAGTCATGAATTCCATGCATCGTGCTGTATAGAGGACTGTTCCACCACGCTGGATAATATCAGCAACGCTTCGCTTGTCCATATCAATTATCTCATCATTAAGAAGTCCGTTATAGCCCTTCTGAATACCCTTGACCTTAAGTCCCTTATTCAAAGCAGTTCTTACAACTGCACGGATAGCAGCATTCATGCCTGGAGCATCTCCACCACTTGTTAATACGCCGATTGTTTTAATTTCCTTTGCCATAACTTCCCCTTTCTTATCTCTTAATATTATTTTCTGCTTTATGTTACCACATTATAAAAGAAAAATCTTCTTTTTTTGATAATTTTTTACCAATGTTAATTAAAATTTATGTTGTAGCAACATTTTTCTCACCATATTTACTCTTAAGAATATAAAGCAGGTCTGATGTCACCTTCACGCACTGACTCTGTGGAAGCGCTATTCTCTGTTTTTCTGCCACACAATATATTGTGACTGTGTCTTTACCGTCCGATTCTTTGAAAATATCAGCAAGCTCATCCCTGTGTGTCTCATACTCAGCAAGACTGTCAAACCTGAGCCACAATCTTCTTGGAACACTGTCAAAGCTCACGACACTGTCTGCCCTAAGCCTTGCAGGTTTGTCGGCATCTGCCTGTATTCTTCCCGTAACAAATACTTTGTTGGTCGTATCAAAAAGTCTTTTATATTTTTGATAATTTCTTGCAAACATGATTACCTCAACGCTTCCAACAAAATCTTCTATTGTAAGGTACGCCATCTGCTGGCCTGAACCGGTAGTAATAACCTTAATGTTACTTATAAGGCCACCTATCGTCTGCTTTGAACCGTTCATAAGCTTTGCCTGTCCGGTTTCCTCATCAATAAGAAAATCTGTACTTCTCGCAGAAATATGCTTCTCCCACATACCAGTATATTCATCCAGCGGATGTCCTGTTACATATACACCGAGAACTTCTTTTTCCCGTTCAAGCAGATCCTCCTTTTCAAACTCCTGAATATCAGGCACTTTCATTTCAAGGCTCTGTTTATCCTCTTCACTTACGAAATCAAATAGTGACATTTGTCCTGAAATAGCATCTTTATTCTGCTTAACAGCACTATCAATCATTCTCTCATAGACATTCATCATGCCCCGTCTTGTATTACCAAATGTGTCAAATGCACCTGCAAGTATAAGATGTTCCACTGTTCTCTTATTAATTGCCCCTGCCATCCTTGTAATAAAATCCTGCATGGAGTGAAAATCGCCATTATTGGTCCTTTCTTCAATAATCGCAGTAATTGTAGGTCTTCCCATACTCTTTACCGCATTAAATCCAAACCTTATATTCTTACCTTCAACACCGAAATCAGCAACTGATTTATTGACATCAACAGGAAGAATACTAATTCCCATCTCTCTAGCTGCAAGAATATATTCTGCGACCTTACTTGTTTTATCAGTTACACTTGATATCAGCCATGCCATATACTGTACAGGAAAATGTACTTTCAGATATGCTGTCTGATATGCCACAACCGCATAGCATGCCGCATGTGATTTGTTAAATGCGTATTTTGCAAAATCCATCATCTCATCATATATCTTATTGGCAGTCTGTTCACTTATGCCATTCTTAATACAGCCTGGTACTCCGTTAGCCTCATTACCATATACGAAATTCTGACGTTCCTGCTCCATTACATCAAGCTTTTTCTTAGCCATTGCTCTTCGCACATTATCACTACCGCCCCACGAATATCCGGCAAGGTCACGGACAATCTGCATAACCTGCTCCTGATAAACCATACAGCCATATGTCGGCTCTAAGATTGGCTCTAACTGCGGGCATTCATAAGTTATGTTTCCCGCGTTCTCTTTTCCTTTAATATACTGTGGTATGAAATCCATTGGTCCCGGTCTGTAAAGCGATATACCGGCAATTAAATCCTCTAAACAATCCGGTTTTAACTCTTTCATGAAGTTTCTCATTCCGCCACTCTCTAACTGGAATATACCTGCACATTTGCCCTGACTTATACATTCAAATACAGACTTATCGTTATATGGTATATTATCCACTGAAAATGCAGGGTCAATCTGCTGTTCACATTTTTCAGTCTGCTGGATTACAGTTAAGTTTCTAAGACCTAAAAAGTCAAATTTTAACAGTCCCAGATGCTCCAGAGTAGGACCTTCAAACTGCGTAACCTTAACATTATCTGCTCCAACTGCAACCGGAACATACTCTCCAACATCCTTCTGACTGATAAGAACACCTGATGCATGAACTGAAGCATGCCTTGGCAGTCCTTCAAGTCTCTTTGCTTTATCTATAAGATCTCTCACTGTCTCATCAGCTTCATACAATGCCTTAAACTCAGCATTTGGCTTAATGTCCCTGTCTGCGTCACCATTCATTGCACTGTCAATCGTAACACCAACCTTCTGTGGTATCATCTTCGCAATGTTATCAACCATCGCATATGGAAGATCCATAACCCTTCCGACATCTTTAATAACGGCTCTTGCTGCCATAGTTCCAAATGTGATTATCTGGCACACACATTCTTTACCATATTTTTCTATAACATAATCAATAACCTTCTGTCTGCCTTCTGGTGCAAAGTCCACGTCAATATCGGGCATGGACACACGCTCAGGATTCAGAAATCGTTCGAATACAAGATTGTATTTAACAGGGTCAAGCGTTGTTATTCCAAGCCAGTATGACACAAGACTTCCTGCCGCCGAGCCTCGTCCGGGTCCAACCGGAATATCATGTGTCTTGGCATAATTAATGTAATCCCACACAATCAGGAAATAATCGACATATCCCATTGAATAGATAACTGACAGCTCGTAAGAAAGTCTCTGGAATATATCATTCGAATCCTCTGCCCTTTTTATAACAACATCTTTTCTGTCTGCAACTATTGATGCTTTTGCCTGCTCTATAATATCTTCAATACATACATCTGCGGTCTTGTCCGGATATCTCTCCTTTAACCCCTCATAGCATAAAGCATTAAGATACACCCATGAATTCTTTCCATATTCTTCTGGCACATCAAACGCTGGCAGCTTTGTAACTCCGAATTCTATCTCAACATTACATCTTTCTGCTATCTTATGAGTGTTCTCAACTGCTTCCGGTGCGTATTTGAACAATTCCGCCATCTCTTCCTCTGACTTTAAATAGAACTGTCCACCCTCATATCGCATCCTGTTTTCATCAGAAAGCTTCTTACCTGTCTGTATACATAATAATATATCATGTGCATCTACATCATCTGCATAAGTATAATGAACATCATTCGTACATACCAGTTCAATTCCGGTCTCATTATGCATACGCATAAGCTGTGGATTGACATAGTGCTGTTCTGCTATTCCATGATCCTGCAATTCAAGAAAGAAATTTCCCTTTCCGAATATATCCTGGAGTTCAAGGGCAGCATCTCTGGCTGTCTCATACATGCCTCTTGACAGATATCTCTGCACCTCACCTGCAAGGCACGCACTCGTAGCAATAATTCCCTCGTGATATTCCCTTAACACTTCCTTGTCTACTCTCGGCTTATAGTAAAAGCCTTCTGTAAACCCTTTTGAGACTATCTTCATAAGATTCTGATATCCGGTGTTATTCTCTGCCAGCAATACAAGGTGATTATATTTATCCTCGCTCTGTCCTGCACCTTTATCAAACCTTGACCCCGGAGCTACATACACCTCACAGCCAAGAACAGGCTTGATTCCTGCCTTCTTAGCCGCCTCGTAAAATTCAATAACACCATACATCACACCATGGTCAGTTATTGCAAGGCTGTCCATGCCAAGTTCCTTTGCCCGTTTAGTAATCTCTTTTATCTTACTGGAGCCATCCAGCAATGAATATTCAGTATGCACATGCAAATGTGTAAAACTCATAACAACTCCTCCCTATGTCAAAAAATATAACATATTTTCATTTATTAATCAGCATTTTTATGATATTCTATATTTAATTATTATTGTAAGGGAGTTGTATTATGTTAATATCTGATATTCCCGTAGGCGGACCAATTTCAATTGAAATATCCATAGATAATGTAAGCTACGAAATGCCTTCCTCTGTTGTTGCATCCAAAAATGGCTACATTCTCATAGCGCCTTTTACATCAAAAGGTGCTGTAATAGATTTTTCTTCTTATAAGGATATTTTATTTAATCTTTATACCATAGACCCAGCAACAAAGAACCGTGTAGTCTGGAAGAATATTAACATAGAAACTATCACTTATAAATCAACCGGTTTTGCATCTGCTTACTACAAAATCTCGACCAATGTTTATGCCAGTATAGCCTCTGAATGCGACAGAAGATTTAATCAGCGCATTTCAACCGGGGCTTCGGGACATATCTCATCAGATACCACAGAAGCTGATATTCCGGTAACGTTAATTGATGTCAGTGATAAAGGACTTTCATTTTCAACCAGCAACGAACTATTATATAACTATAATAATACATATATAACATTTTCAGATCAGGCAAACGGAAAGCAGTTTAACTTTCATTTTAAATGTTTTATCATACGCAGCCAGTTGTATGGCGAACGCTACATTTATGGATGTATTATCCCAACTCCGTCCCGCGAATATCTTACATATGTTTTTCTTAAAAAAATTGAATCCAGAATCAGTTCTGCTAAGGAACAGTCTAAACAGACCGCTCTTAAAGATGCTGCTGACGTTGCTTCACAATCTATTGAAAGCACTTCGTCAGGATATCATTCACACATATCTGAAAAGAATAAGCGTTGATATAAGGGGCATATCACAATGTGATATGCCCCTTTATTATTAATCATCTTCTTTTTCTTTAGCTGTATCATCAGATTCATTATCGTCTGAATGACTGCCAATATTCTTCCATATATCGCTTTCCGGCTCACCACTAACTGTCGATGAATAGCTTCCATCTTCATTAAATGTTACGCTTTCTGCCACTTTCTCTGATGTTGAGAATAATGAAGTATCAACCGGTTCAGGTATTCCCTTTGCCTCTCTGAATATCTTCATGAATTCCTTGCCTGTGATAGTCTCATGGTCATACAGATATCTTGCAAGCTGATCCATTACTTCTCTGTTCTCTCTTATAATCTGCTTAGCCTCTTCATAACATGACGCAATAAGCTTCTTTACCTCGTCATCAACCTCTGCCTCAGTTGCCTGTGCACAGTTCATAGATGCTCTTCCGCTAAGATATTCATCTTCAACTGTTGATAATGCAACAAGTCCGAATCTGTCTGACATACCATATCTTGTAATCATTGTCTTGGCAAGGTTAGTTGCTTTCTTGATATCATCATAAGCACCATTAGTAACTGAACCAAATACAACTTCTTCTGCAGCACGGCCACCAACAAGTGATATAAGGTCTGTCATAAGTTCATCCTTAGTCTCAAGATGCTTCTCTTCCTCTGGGAAGTTAAGCACATAACCAAGTGAACCATTAGTATGAGGTATAATAGTAATCTTCTGGACCGGATCAGAATTATTCTTGATAGCTCTTATAAGGGCATGCCCAATCTCATGGTAAGCAACAACCTGCTTTTCCTTCTTGCTAAGAACTCTTTCCTTCTTCTCCTTACCTGCTACAACTGTATCAAAAGCACCAAGAAGGTCCTTCTGGGTAACAACATTTCTTCCATTCTTAACTGCCGCAATAGCAGCTTCATTAATGATATTGGCAAGGTCTGAACCAACAAGACCGCTTGTTGCCATTGCAATCTCATCAAAATCAACTGTATCGTCCATAAGCACATCCTTAGAATGTACCTTAAGAGTCTCAATTCTTCCCTTCTTATCAGGTCTGTCAACGGTAATTCTTCTGTCGAGACGACCTGGTCTAAGTAAAGCCTTATCAAGTACTTCCGGTCTGTTAGTTGCTGCAAGAATGAATATTCCCTTAGAAGAATCAAAACCATCCATCTCTGCAAGTAACTGGTTCAATGTCTGCTCACGCTCGTCATTGCCACCGCCATACTTGGAATCTCTGCTCTTACCAATAGCATCAATCTCATCAATAAATATAATACAAGGAGCCTGCTTAGTTGCTTCCTTGAACAAGTCTCTTACTCGTGATGCGCCAACACCTACGAACATCTCAACGAAATCAGAACCTGCGAGTGAGAAGAAAGGTACATCTGCCTCACCGGCTACAGCCTTGGCAAGAAGCGTCTTACCTGTTCCAGGAGGTCCTACTAAAAGTGCACCCTTAGGAAGCTTTGCACCAATCTTGGCATATTTCTCAGGGTAATGTAAGAAATCAACAATCTCTGTAAGTGATTCCTTAGCTTCATCCTGACCTGCAACATCCTTGAATGTAACACCTGTCTTTTTCTGGACATATACTTTGGCGTTGCTCTTTCCAACGCCCATTCCGCCCATCATTCCACCATTCTTAGCAATTCTTCTATATACAAATGCAAAGATTATATATATGAATAAAAATGGCAGTACATATGCAAGCAGAAATTCTACAATTGAAGAACTCGAATCCGGAATATATCCTTCAAACTCAATACCCTTTCTCTTAAGAAGTGGTACAAGAGTATCATCATTAACATACCCTGTATAATATGTGTATGAAACTCCTGCTATGCCAGACTGTTTCTCCTCTTCAACAGGTGTAATAAGAATTCTGTCCTGCTCTAATGCTACTTTCTTTACCTTATCTTCATCAATCATCTGCATGAACTGGTCGTAGCTTATCTCCTTGTATGTCGCATTCCTAAACATATTGCTAAGAAGCGTAAGCCCTATAAATGTTACAACTGCCGCTATAATAATGAATATTATAAGGTTAACATTCTTTGGCTTCTTGTTATTATTGTTGTTATTACGGTTATTGTTGCGGTTATCGTTATTATTATAACCATTGTCATAACCGTTGTTGTTATAATTATCCATACTCTTCTCCTGATATGATACTGTACTTATCTTAAGCATTTCCAAATAAGTCTGTTTTCATTATAAAGAAGGAAAAAATATAAATCAACCAAAATCTAAGTGTTTAATAAGATGTTTATATTTACTTTATATTCTTAGTTTTTTTCTTTAAACTATGGAAATTTATAATACAGGGCTGTATAATATTGCATATTTTTTTGATTACACATTCAGATTGGAGGAAAAGATGGCTGTTAAATATGTATTTGTAACAGGTGGTGTTGTTTCCGGTTTAGGAAAAGGAATTACTGCCGCTGCTGGTATGGGTGGTTTCTCCTTCTTCGAACTTGGGGGAATTGCTGGTATGTTAATTGCTGGTTGGGTATCTGCTAAATTATTCAAGAATTCCAAGCCATTAACCAACGTTGCATGTTTAATTCTCACCCTCGTATTACTCGTTGCTTATTGGTTTATCCCAGCTGGTCCTGAATATATGATTTGGGATTTCGCAATTCTTATCGGTTTAGGTGCTTCCATTTATGGACCAGTTATGATGGTTGGTTTGTATGCGATGGAACTTGTTCCTAAAGCTGCTGCAGGTGCTGCCGCGATCACTGCACTGAGAAGCATTGCAGTAATTTTCTTATTTACTTTCATTTTTCATTCTCCTTTTCGCTTATTTATTTTTAGTATCTCTGTGATACACTTTCCACGATTTCAGCACTTGCATCCTTACCTGTCGGGCGGAATACACTCAATTCAATATTGTCATATACATAAACG
>OGEP01002850.1_pt1 | contig 14284 bp, 13 predicted proteins | sample 1570721 | NCBI WGS metagenome assembly OGEP01 (sample SAMEA2582131, study PRJEB24529) | metagenome | biome: Human gut stool | place: China | collected 2011 | reverse complement strand
ATGTACCTTATTGGTGGAAATTTGTAAAATTACAAAAATATGACATAGAAGCCCCCATTGGATAGAGAAATCTGTCTGATGGGGCTTAATTACATATAGAACAAAGATTATAATACTCTTGTTTCTTTACTTTCCGGTCTTTTCTAAGAGACAGCGTGGCAGGTCCGCGCAAGCATATGCTCAGGAATAATTGATTCACATTGACAAATACTAAATGGTAGTATATTATAATATCAGGTGGGATATCCCACCTGATATTATGGAGGTGAGAATCATGACAGCAGTAAAAGATTACACAGTTCATATTGATAGCAAAAAAAGAATTACACTTAGAGGTGCATTATTCCAGTACTACAATGTTAAGGAATATGATAACGGATGTATTGTGTTAGAACCGAGAGAACTTACGGTTCCAGAGAGTATTTCTGCACGTACTTTAGAAGATATGGATAGAGCAATTAGCAATTTCAAAATGGGAGAGGTATCTCCAGCTGTTGATTTATCTGATTTCTAAGGTATGAATGGGGGATACGAATGACATATACTATACGAATGGGTATTCCGGAGATGGCTGAGTTATGGAATAAATTGCAAACAAGCTATCGTGATGGAACAATAAACAAAAAAGATGCAGAACTCTATAAGAAATGGGGATCTGCACTTAAGAAATTGGTAATGGATCCGTTTTATCCTAGCTTAAAGTCACATGAGATTGAACCATTATCAAAAAGATATGGAATGAAGGTGTGGCAATCCTACTTGGAAAATAAGAAAAGCGGATACGACAGAATTACACTGTCTGACCTCGGTTAGAACTAAATATAGAACATGGCAGAAAAGGCCGATCAGAGAAAATCTGACCGGTCTTTTCTGATCTGAGAGAGAGGAACCACACAGCAGGCGAGGCGGGATCTCCGCCTCTTAGCCTGCGGAAAGCATAAGGAGGATAACAAGTGGGCAGCATTCTTGAAGCGATTGAGGACTGGATTCGCGGTCTGCTTGTTTCAGGCATTATGGGTAATCTGACCAGCATTTTTGATTCGGTGAACAACCAGATTGACCAGATTGCAACTGAGGTAGGGAGAACCCCTGCCAGCTTTTCTCCGGCAGTGTATGGCATGATACGGACTCTATTCGAGAACGTGATCATGCCCATCGCCGGGCTGATACTAACATTTATAGCCTGTTACGAGCTGATACAGCTGGTCATCAGCCATAATAATTTGGCAAACTTTGAAACCTGGATCTTCTGGAAGTGGATCTTTAAAACCTTTGTGGCAGTAACCTTAATAACCAATACGATGAACATTACCATGGCAGTCTTTGATGTGGCTCAGCACGTGGTAAGTCAGGCGGGTGGAATCATCGGAGGAAGCACGGCAGTGGATGCAAGTGCGCTTGCTACCATGCAGTCCTGTGGTATGCTGCTGTCCGCAGTATGCGAGGAGAACGGCGAAGAGAAGCTGAACCTGCTCATGGTGGACAACCATATTCCGGCAGGCGCGAAGCTGTACTAAGAGAAAAATAATGAATGCGCCAGAAGGCAGATAAGTCTTCTGGCGCTTTTTTTAATAAATTGCTCTGTATACAAAAATCAACCATCGGTAGAATGACATTATTCTCCGAATCTGGTATACTTTCAGCAAAAACAGGAGGTATCCGGGATGGAAAAGGCAAAAGTAACAATGAGAAACTGGGAGCCCTATGTATATGACGGAGAGTACAATCTGTCGGGGACTGCGGATGTACATCCACGGCTGGGAAGAAATGTCTATGTAGCCACGACATCCACGTTGGTCAAGGCTTCTCTGGAAGAGGATGTTCTGATCTATGAGACCAGAAATACGGTCTATCACTGCCCGCTGAAATATATGATGGTATCACCGTATGGGAATGTAGTACAGGAATACCGGGAGGAACTGGCCCGTCTTGATACTTCGGAAAATGCACTGGACCGGATCATTGCCGCAGCAGCGAAAATGTCACTTGGAGAGCCGGAGGATACGGCGGATGAAATGGTGAGAAAGATCCGCGCTCTGCAGGAGACAGGACAGCAGGAGATTGCGCAGATGGAAGAACAGGAGAAGCAGCGCCTGATCGAAATTGCAGGGAAATACGAGGACTGCGTCTATATCGAAGTGTCCAGCGTTCAGAGTGGAAGCACACTGGTATACCACCTGGGGGATGCTGTGGGAATTGTGAATCCGAGAGTTCACATCGGAATGTTTCAGGACAGCGTATTATACATGAAATATGCCACCGAAGAAGATCCCGGCGCATTGGATTTCCGGTATTTTCCGAAGGGATTCGGCAATGTCATGGAGACCTACAGCTGGTCCGATAATATTAAGCAGGTCGTGATCAAAAATCAAAAGGGATACAGCCTGATCTTCAACCATGAAGAAATCGCTCCCGGGGAGACGAAGGTATTTACCCCGGTCACCCATAAGCAGGGACTGTTCAGTCCGGACTGCTATAATGGGAAATCTTTGTTTACAATGGAGAAGGAAGACTGAGAGCGCAGAGTATGGTAAAAAATTCCAAAGAAAAGGAAAATGCAAACAATTTTCAAGAAATACAGGCATGCTGCCTGGCCTGCAATGCATTTGCGGATAAAATAGAATATCAGAAATCAGACGCAGGTAATCGGATTTATTGCTCAGGATGCGGAGTAAGCTGGGGCAAAAGGTAAGGCACTTTTTCTGTAAAAGAGAAGAAATATTTATCGGATGTAACAGTAATGAACTATTGGTTCATCTGACTTGTCCATAATTATGGCAAAAATAGCAGCGTCATAAGAGGTAATGATGTCAACCATGCCTTCAACATACGCTTTATTATTTGTGCAGTTCTTAGTAATAGTTGCTGTTCTCGGAAAAGGGTGCAGAATATGTGAGCAGGAGTATCTGTCGTTGTTCCCGGCTCTTGCAATCAGTTATTATGCCAATTTGAAAGGATTGAAAGTTGAACTTGGCTCTGATAGGTTATTCGGCATTGCACTTGATGTATATATTCCACTGGAGCAGGTTGCCATTCAAGTGAATACGGACTCGGAGAAGATAGACATACTAAAGGAACATCTCTGTAAACAACGTGGAATCAAACTCATTAAGTTGCCGATGAAACCAAACGAAGCGGAACCCGAATATGCACAGCGTATCAAAGCAGCATTCCAGAGCGTACATATATTTATATCTTCCGATACAGAAGAAGATGTCAGGATAATCAGGAAAATATTTAAGAACTGGAGGAACAGCCGATGAGAGAAAAGAAATATCATATTTACCTAACCGATGATGAGCAAAGCAGAGTGATACAGTCGCTTATCAATCTGAAAAATAACCTCATAGTACAAGGAAGATACACCGACGCAGTGGATGAAGTTCTTCTGAAAGTGCTATCCGCAAAGAAAAAGAAACTGAAAATCAAATAATTTCAAGCATTTATGCCGTCTGTTTTTTTAACCGAAACAGGCGGCTTTTTTTGTTGTCAAAAATTTTTTGAAATTTTTCGGAAAAGCAGCGATTTTGGGTGTCCAAAATGAAGCCTTTTGTGCAATGAGTGAAGGGGTTAATTCCTGATGATGAAAACGGAAGCCTTTTCACTTGTTCTTTGACAACTGAATACACAGGTCGTTAAGACTTTAATTCTGATGATAGCCACTTTAGTAGGTACGCCGAAACTTCTGAAAATTTCAGAACAGCGAGAACTCCTGCTATGAGTATCGGATTGCAACCGATATGGCGATGACGGTCAGAAAGATAATGATATCCCCATCATAGTTGTCGATTCTGGATGTAGCAATGACAGGACGGCCAAGATAACGCCCGATGTATTTGATAACGTTCTTAGGGTCACAAAGATTCGGTTTTGCATAAACGTAGAATCCTTGTTTATGTTCACGGTAACATCTGGATTTCACATTTTTAAACGAAGGACCAATGATCGTCTCCATTTCATTCAGTAGAGCAGTACGGAAGGCGTTGCGAAGAAAGTTGTAGTTAAAATATTTGACATGGCGCCAGAAAGCAGCATCGCTAAATCCCCCTTCTGAGATGAGACAGTGAATATGAGGGTTCCATTTGAGGTCTCTGCCGAAAGTGTGTAAAACCATGATAAAGCCGGGGGTAAAGTTTTTGGATTTATTCATTTGAAAAAACATACGAGAGATGACACTGTTCACAGCGTGAAAAAGACAGTTGAGCAGAGACCGGTCATTGAGAAAGAAGTCCCTGAGATTTTTATCAATGGTAAAAACGCAATGTCGATGATTCACATTCACGAGTTTAAAAGACATACTGGTAGTGCGTTCCATGGCATATTTATTGCCGCAGGTAGGACAAAAACGACTGTGGCAACGGAAAGGGACAAATTTCCAATTTTTACAATGTGTGCAGATATACATGGCGCCACCATAGGAAGGATCACCACAGTTAATTACTTTTTCGATGTTTTCCATTACAACAGGTCTTGGTTTTAAATCGTATTCAATTATTTCATAATAATCTCTGAGCATCTTCTGTATCACATTCATGAGATTATTATGAAACAAAGTAGGAGAGAAAGCAAGCCCTTACCCCTCAAGATTGAGGGGCGGGGGAGCTGAGATGCCGTAGGCATTTTTTTATGAAAATATTAGAAAATAATAACAAAACAAACAACCTAGAAGAAAACTTAATTGTGGTTGAAACTATTCCGATAAAAGAATATACTTATAATAGGCTTGTTGTATCGTTTAGAGGAAAATTATGGATTATATAACAACGATCGAAATGTCAAAAATATGGGGAATTTCATCTAGAAGAATTTCTCTTTTATGTAGCCAGGGAAGAGTGCCTGGAGCAGAGAAAAAGGGAAAGACTTGGCTAATACCAAAAGATGCGGTAAAGCCAACAGACCCTCGAAGGAAAAATAGATGACGTATTGGAGGTTATAATGCTTATGGGAAGGCCAGAAGATTCCAGAGTGAAGATTCCAGCGCTTGTACACTTTACAAGACTTGGATATACCTATATGTCAATTAAAGATAAGGAATGTAACGTTGACTATGATGGTGATACCAACATTTTTTATAGTCAATTTTTGTCAGCAGTTAATCGAATCAATCAGACCGAATTAACACTAGAAGACGCAAAAAAAATAATTGGTGAACTCAAGATTAAATTAGACAATGATGATTTGGGAAAATCCTTTTTTAAGATATTGCAATCCGGTATTGATGGAATTAAGTTGATTGATTTTTCTGATATAACAGGAACAAAGAATGATTATACAGTTGTAACTGAGTTACCATATGAAAATGGAGATGATAATTTTCGCCCGGATATTGTTGTATTAATTAATGGTATGCCTTTGTCATTTATAGAGGTTAAACGACAGAATAATCGAGAGGGCATATTGACAGAAAGAAGCCGGATGGAGAGAAGATTTGGCAATAAGATTTATCGTCGATTTGTAGGAATTACACAGTTTACAGTATTTTCTAATAATAATGAATATGATGACTCTGATATCGAACCGATTCAAGGAGCTTTTTATGCTTCAAGTAGTTATAAGAGAATGTTTTTTAGCAAATTCCGTGAGCAAAGAGAAGATGAATTAAAGGCAGATATGCAGTCAATTGTTACGGAAACGGAAGAGTTTGTTTTAAGCGATAATAATCTGATTGCTATAAAAGGGACACCAGAGTATGTATCTTCTTTATCGGAGAAATCGCCCACAAATCGAATAATTACATCTTTATATACGAAAGAGAGACTGCTGTTTTTACTGAAGTATGGTATCTGTTATAAAACAACAACTAACAAAGATGGAATTACGGAGATAGAGAAGCATATAATGAGATACCCGCAATTGTTTGCAACGTTGGCAATTCGGGATAAGTTGAGAGAAGGAGTCAGAAAAGGTGTAATTTGGCATACGCAGGGGAGTGGGAAAACTGCACTTGCTTATTCAAATGTACAGTTTTTAACTGATTATTTCAGCAAAGAAGAAGGGAAAATTGCAAAATTCTATTTTATTGTAGATCGTTTAGATTTAGCTGAGCAGGCAAAAAATGAATTTGAAGCCAGAGGACTTAAAGTAAAACTGATAAAAGACAAGGAAGCGTTTATTACAGATATTACGAATCCAGGAGAATCAAATACTAGTGGCAAAGTTACAATGACTGTCATCAATATTCAAAAATTTTCCAAGGAATCTGTAACAAAGCCATCAGATTACAATGTGGATGTGCAGAGAGTGTACTTTTTAGATGAGGCACATCGGAGTTATAATCCAACAGGCTCATTTTTAGCCAACCTGATGGCATCAGACCGTGATGCAGTACAGATAGCACTTACGGGAACACCGCTCATAGGAGATGGATACAATACAAAAGATGTATTTGGAAATTATATTCATAAATACTATTATAATCAGTCGATTGCAGATGGATATACATTGAAGTTGATTCGTGAAGAGATAGAAACAACTTACAAAAACCAGTTGAATGCTACGTTGGATCAAATAGTAAGACAAGGAAGTATTGCTAAGAAAAATTTATATGCACATCCTAAATTTGTAGAAAAAATGGTTGATTATATTATTCAGGATTTTGAAGAGGGAAGGACTGCTTTAGATTCTTCTATTGGGGCAATGATTGTATGTGATTCTTCAGAACAGGCTAGAGAGGTGGATAGACAGTTAAAACGCTTTTCTGCTTATACACATGCATTGGTGCTTCATGATGAAGGTACAAAACAAGATAGAAAAAATGACCAGGAGGAGTTTAAAAAAGGAAATATAGATATTCTTGTAGTTTACAATATGCTTTTAACAGGGTTTGATGCACCACGATTAAAAAAGCAGTATTTAGCGAGAATGATAAAAGCTCATAATCTACTTCAGACGTTGACAAGAGTAAATCGTCCGTATAAAGGTTATCATTACGGATATGTTGTTGATTTTGCAAATATTAAAGATGAATTTGATAAGACCAATAAGGCATACTTTGATGAATTGCAATCAGAACTTGGAGATGAAGTACAGAATTATAGCAATATATTTAAAAGTAAAGAAGATATTGAAAAAGACTTGAAAGATGTAAAGAATCAACTTTTCTTATATGATACAAGTAATGTGGTTAGTTTTATCAATCAAATTAGTGAGATTGATGATAAGAAGCAGTTATTGAATTTACGTCAGGCACTTGAAAATTATAAGGCAATGTATAATTTGATTCGACTGTATGGCTATGAGGACTTGTATACACATTTTAATGTTGAGAATGCCATTAAATGCTTAAATGAGGTTAATAACCGAATCAGCATCATAAACTTAAAAAACAGTATTGATTCATCTGAAGATATGTCGCAGATACTTAACATGGCATTGGATCAGATTGATTTTCAATTCCGAAAAATAAAGGAAGAAGAACTAATCATAGCTGATGCATTCCGTGACACTTTGGAGAAAACACGAAGAGAAATTGTAGATAGATGTCTTGATCCAAAAGATCCAGAGTATATATCACTTTTGGATGAATTAAAACGAGTATTCAAGAAGAAAAACATTGAAGAATTGACAGCGGATGAAATGAAACAGATGATGGGGAATCTGAATGCTTTAAAAAAGAAGGCAGAAAAGAGGAATCTTGCAGACAGAATGCTTGCAGCAAAGTATTCAGGTGATGTTAAGTACATGAGAACACATAAGCGAATTATGAATAGTCCACCACCTATCACAGACGCAGTAACAATACATAGGATTTTAATGACAGTTAAGTCTAAGGCAGATGACCAGATTGCTCATAATGAAAACATACTCGATAATGAGGAGTATTTTATAAAATCCTTACAACCAATTATCTTGAGAGCGTGTATGGGAGAAAAGGTAAAATTAGATAAACCGCAGCTTATGTTTATAGATAACTGTCTGTCAAAAGAATATATATTAGAAAGGGATTGGGTATCCTGATGACTACTGAAACGATAATAGCAAATACAAAACAGATGATTGATGATTTAAAGACTGTATGTGCCAATTTTGGACTGGGCAATGCAAGCAGTGAATATAAGATTATTACAGAGATTTTTCTGTATAAATTTTTAAATGACAAGTTTCTTTATGAGGTACAGCAAGCAGAAGAGTCATTAAAAGATTCCGATAACGTGGAACAGGCTTTAAACGATATGTCAGAAGATGATTATGAAATGCTTATGATGCTTTTGCCACCAGCAACAGCAAAACTTAAAAAGGAACATTTTATATCATGTCTGTTCAATCATAAAAACGATGACAAATTTAATGAACTATTTGATTCAACTTTATGGGATATTTCCAATACTAACCTGGATGTTTTTTCCGTAAGTACTGGATCAGGGGATAAGATTCGATTATTTGATGAACATTTATCACAAAATGTTACGGAATCAAATCGCAGATCGGATTTTTGTAAAGCAATGATTGATAAATTGGTGACATTTAGCTTTGCAGATGCGTTTTCGCAAAAGTATGATTTTTTTGCAACCATTTTTGAATATTTAATCAAAGATTATAATAAAGATTTTGGTAAATACGCAGAGTATTATACTCCACATTCTATCGCAAGTATTATTGCAAGAATCATGGTTCCGGAAGGAACACAGAATGTAACGGTTTATGATCCAGCTGCAGGTTCTGGAACGCTGGTTCTTGCTCTTGCACATGAAATCGGTGAGAGTAATTGTACAATTTATACACAAGATATTTCGCAGAAGTCTAATGAATTTTTGAGATTGAATCTAATTTTAAATAATCTTGTACATTCACTTGGACATGTGGTACATGGGGATACACTTCTTTCCCCGCAACATTTGAATCGTCAGAAAAATGGATTGATGAAATTTGATTATATTGTCAGCAATCCACCATTTAATGTAGATTTTTCTGATAACAGAGATACTCTTGCAGGTGATATTTATAAGGAAAGATTCTGGGCAGGAGTGCCAAATATTCCTAATAAGAAAAAAGATAGCATGGCTATTTATCAAATGTTTTTGCAGCATATTATTTTCTCAATGAAAGAGAATGGATGTAAAGCTGCAGTTGTAGTACCAACCGGTTTTTTAACAGCAGGTACTGGAATCCCTAAAAAAATAAGGGAACGTATTGTAAAGGAAAGAATGCTTCGAGGTGTTGTTTCGATGCCAAGTAATATCTTCGCAACAACTGGAACAAACGTATCAGTTGTCTTTTTGGACAATACTAAAAAGTACGAGCAGGCAATTTTGATGGATGCATCTAAGCTTGGAACAAAGGTTAAGATTGATGGAAAAAATCAGAGGACAGTGCTTTCACCTGAAGAAATCGAGGACATTATCCATACCTTTAATAACTTTGAATCAAAAGATGATTTTTCTGTAGTCGTTGATTATGAGAAGATTGAGCAGAAAAAGTGTTCATTTAGTGCTGGGCAATATTTTGAAGTAAAGATTGAGTACGTGGAACTGACTCAGGAAGAATTTAAAGCGAAAATGGATGAATATACGGAAAAACTAACAGAATTATTTGCTGAAGGAAATGTGTTGCAAGCGGAGATCATGGAACAATTGAAGAAGGTGAAATATGAGTAAGATTACTAAATATGCTTTATCTGATTTATACGATATGAGTTCGGGACTCTCATCCAAGAAAGAACAAGCTGGACATGGAGCACCTTTTGTTTCTTTTGGGACGGTTTTTAATAATTATTTTTTACCGGAAGAATTACCGGATTTGATGGATACAAATGAAAAAGAGCAGCAGACATACTCTATAAAAGCAGGAGACGTACTTATTACCAGAACAAGTGAAACGATAGATGAATTGGCTATGAGTTGTGTGGCAGTAAAAGATTATCCAAAAGCAACGTATAGTGGTTTTACAAAACGTCTTCGACCTAAAAGAGAAGGAATAGCATATCCCAAATATATGGCATTTTATTTTAGAAGTGCTTTGTTTCGAAAAGCTGTAACCTATAATGCGTTCATGACTTTAAGAGCAAGCTTTAATGAGGATATTTTTACATTTTTGGATGTATACTTACCGGATTATGACGAACAGGTAAGAATTGGAGATATGCTTTATAATATTGAATGTAAAATTCGGAAGAATAAAGAGATAAATGATTATTTATGTGCACAGCTACAAATTTTATTTTCATATTTATTTAATATATCTGTCATGCCTGAGTCATGGACTCAAGGCGTTTTAGCAGATATTGCAAACATTACAATGGGACAGTCTCCATCTGGAGAGAGTTTCAACACCCAAGGCAATGGTTATCCGTTCTATCAAGGTTCAACGGATTTTGGCACTATTTTTCCAGCAAAACGAATGTATACAGATAAGCCCTCTCGATATGCGGCAGTCTTTGATACCTTGCTGAGCGTTAGAGCACCTGTTGGCAGCTTAAATATTGCTTATGAAAATTGTTGTATCGGCCGCGGTCTTGCTTCCATTCATGGTAAGTATGATAATAATATTTTTGTTCGTTATTTGCTAAAAAACAATAAATGGTATTTTGATAATATTAACAATAATGGCACAACATTTGGTTCCATAACCAAAGATTATTTATTTGAGATGCCAGTAGTAATACCGGATGGCAAATCAATAGCAATGTTTGAGCAGAAATCGAGCCTCATAGAACGTCAAATTTATGAAAATGAACAGCAAACACGAAAGTTGCAAAATTTACGTGATTGGCTTCTACCAATGTTAATGAATGGTCAAGCTACCATCGAAGATTGATATGATAAATAATCATTTATAAGAATATGAAAATGAATATAGAATAGCCAAATTATTTTAGAAACATACGGAGGTACAAACACAAATGGGATACACAATAAAAGACTTTATCGACTCGAACAACTTTCCGGAAATGAAATTAATTAGTGACAATTCAGAAATCACTAGAGAAATAAAAGGGACTCAGATTATAGCAGCGCCAGATATGGAAAAATTTCTGGGGGGGGGGTGAACTCCTTCTGACATCTCTGATGGTTTATGAAAAGCTGGATGAACGTATGATGCTAAGTCATTTGGAAGAATTAAATAAAAAACAGGTAAGCGGGTTTATTGTGAAAAAAATCCAGAACACAGCACATCAAAATAAGCTGTTTGAAACTTTATTGTTTTTTTGCAATGAACATAGTATTCCGGTTTTAGAGATTCCACAGGATTTTAACTATTGGTCGATTATTAAATATTTGCTGCTGCAGGTATTTAATATAGAAATTGCAAAAGCAGTCTACTCTAAAATGACACGTGATGAATTTAATCGCCTTTTTCCAGAAGGAACTAGTGAGTACAGATCATTAGAGAATCTGTTTGACAGAGCAGGGAGGATACTTGGGAATCCAATAGCTTTGTATGATGAAGATTTCCACTACATGTATTCAGGTACATCAGAAGAAAGTGATTTAATAATCGCAGATGGTTATGAAAAGTATGTTCCCAACATTATTTCGAGATATGAATATATGCGGCAAAAGAGAAAAAATGTTGAGTATATTAGAAAAATCAACATTTTAAACCAGTGCACGTTTTATTTGGTGGTTTCGGAAGTGAGTGGACCATTAAGAGAACTGGATTTTATAACATTAGATAGTTTAATGCCGCTTTTATTATATGTTCTGACTCAAATTGTAACTGATAAAAATATGGAGAAAAAATATCATAGAGATTTGGAGTACAGATTGTTAAATGGATCCTTGTCTGAAGCGGAAGAAGAAGATGTTGCAAATTTGCTTAAATTTGGTGTAACTGAAGATTATAGGGTTATCACCTGTTATTTGAAACCTGAAAATTATAAAGATAATTTTACTGCTTCTCAAAGAAAAAAGATGGAGGATATAGAAAAAGCAATTTTAGATATAGTGCCGAAAGAGTATGCTTATTGTAACATGAACCAAGTTATATGTATTCATAAAGAAAACAGGAAAGAAGGAAAACTGGATTTAAGAAAAAAACTGGAAGAGTTCCAGAGAATGATACAAGACCAATTGAAAGAAGGAAAATCGGAATACGAATTTCTGATTGGGGTAGGAAATAAAGTTAAGGGTTACCACAATCTGAAAGAATCTTTCGCAGACTCTAAAATTGCAATAGAATACATTGATGTCATTAGAAAAATAGTAGGAGATGCAAATAAATCAGTGGTGGATTGTTCAAAATTGGGGTTTTTTCATATTTTTGCAAATATTAAGGATGAAAAGCAATTAAGAACATATATACCAGATACAGTGCATGAAATTCATCAGTATGATATTCAGAAAAATGGGGAACTGATTGATACGCTGGAATGCTATCTGAATAATAAACAGAGTATTCGAAAAGCTTCTGAACTAATGGGCGTGCATGCCCGGACAGTTTCGTATCGTTTGCAAAAAATAGTAAAACTAACGGGGATGGACTTCGATAACATAGCTGAGATGCTAGTTGTCCGAAATGGAATTATTATATTAAAAATACTGGAATTGTTATAAAAGATAACGAATCACATGGTTAGTGTGGTTCGTTTTTCTTTTTTTGGAAAAATTCATATAATGGAACATTTCTTGCAAAATATATACATCATATTTGCAAATTTTGTGCATTATAAAAAATAGAAAGAACGATATACTATTATATATGAAAATAGTATTAAGGAATATTTTTTTGACATAAACTAGTATCTTTAAGGGTTGAGTTATGTAAGAGGTGGAGTTATGGAGCAGGAAAAACCAATGGTTTGCACAGATAAGGATTTTGGCAGGTTTTATGTAGCATTAAAATTAAATCTAAAAACAAATAGGTATGAATGCATTTACTCACATAATCAAGAGGTATTTGAAATAGCAAGAAAGACAGAAGATTATGATACGTTTATTCAGATATATATAGAGATTTATTCATGATGCTGATAAATCAAAGCTACGAGATTTCCTGTTAAGCGATAAGTTAACAGAAAATCTGGTTCATGGCTATGCAGAGCAGGATATCATATACCGCAGAATAGAGAGTGAAAAATCTTATATAAAGATGAGGGCTAAGAAATATGTGGATATAAAAGATAATATAGCAATGATTACATTACATAATGTAAAAAGAACCTACAGATCCGTAATGGAAATGAAACGAGAACTCCAGAAGAACGAGCGCGATAAGACCAAGCAATATTGGAATATGGTGTCATTATTGTCTACAGTTCTGGATCATAATAATTTATCAGAAGCGGAAAACCAGGACAATATTATTTTCTTTACAAAGCAGATGTATCTCCAGCTGCAGAAAAATTATCCGGAATATGGAATTACAGACGAAGAAGTAGAAGCTGTATCACATTTGGCGCCAATTCATGATATTGGAAAAATCAGGGTGCCTGTTGAAATCCTGAACAAAAATGGCAGGCTGACAGAAGAAGAGATGGAAACCGTGAGACAGCATCCACTGGTTGGAGCTGAAATGACAAAGAAGTTTCCAAAAGGTCTTACTATAGACAAATTAAATGCGCTTAGTTATGAAATCTGCAGACATCATCATGAACGATATGACGGAGCAGGGTATCCGGATGGTTTGCATGGAGAAGAAATTCCTCTTTGTGCACAGGTTGTGGGACTGGCTGATGCATATGATGCCTTAATCAGTCCTCGCCCTTATAAAAGTAAACTGACTCATGGAGAAGCATTGCAAATGATCCTGAACGGGGAATGTGGCTCGTTCTCCCAACCACTGCTTCATTGTTTTATGGAAGCGGCAATGCAGAAGGAATGGATAAAAAAGGCAGATAGCTAAGAAAATGAAAATATGTTTTTAGGAGGAATTTGTGTGAAGAGGAAAAAGAGATGGCTAAGATGGATAGCCTGGACACTTTTATTGGTTTTGTGCATGAATAGCGCAGGAACGACAGTTTTGGCAGTTTCAGTGGAAGAAGAGAATATTCCAAATATAAATAGTACTCAAGAGGGTGAAATGCGCACAGAAGATTTTATTCCGGAGGAAAGTACATCATTGTCGGAAGAGACGTCGAAAGAAGAAAATACTTCGCCATCAGAAGAGACTCCTGGAGAGGAAATCACCCCGCCATTAGAAGAGATTCCGGAGGAAGAAATTACTCCATCCCAGGGAGAGCTTTCAGAAGAAGAAAAAGCCTTCGAGGAGCAGATTGCACAAGAGGAATCACCGAAACTTCAGGAGATTTCCGAAGGATTTGATATTGATTTCTATGTCATTATTGATGGAAACAAGGTAAAGCTTCAGCATAATGACATTACCGGCATTGCAACATGGAAAGACGGAA
>OGEP01002847.1_pt1 | contig 14286 bp, 15 predicted proteins | sample 1570721 | NCBI WGS metagenome assembly OGEP01 (sample SAMEA2582131, study PRJEB24529) | metagenome | biome: Human gut stool | place: China | collected 2011 | reverse complement strand
TGTAGCGGCGAACCGTGTTCGCCAATCGAAACGATTGCAAAATCGGTTCGACTAAAATCATAAAAATGTTTTTTAAACTTATTCACTTAAAAAAGAATTGCTGTTTACTCAATTCGTGTTTACGCACGAATTGAATGGCGATCGCTGATCGCCGCTACAGTATATCAGCAACTTTGTAACATTTATAAAATTTGTTTTATCATAATTTTTGTGCCGTTACTTGCTGGTGAACACGGTTCTTCCCAACAAAATGACAACTACTTTGTTTCATTTATATATTATTTGACTAAATTAAAATCTTACCAATCAAAACTTTTTCTTCAATTTGGCAAGCTTTTTTTCGGCATCTTTATATCCGCCTTTGACGGCTTTTTCATAGGCTTTTACAGCCTCTTCCCTATTGCCTGTTTTTGCATAATATTCACCCAATGCAAATGACGCTGACGCTATGCCGTTATCGGCGGCAATCTTATAGTACTCCATTGCAAGTTTCGGATTGCGGGTAACACCTCTGCCGTCCATAAGAATATCTGCAATTTTGGACGCTCCATTCGCACTGCCAAGGTCTGCGGCTTTTTTGTACCACATAGCCGCCTGTTCGGGATTTTTGACACCGTTCACGGAAAATTCAGCCATCCACAATACGGCAGGAAGATAATCGAAATCGGTTGCAAGGGTATTCATTATATTTTTAGCACGATCAATTGTTTCAACGGTCGGATTTTTCAAAATCCGTCTTGCCTTCATGTATTCAAGCTCGCACATTTCTTTTCTGTTTTGAACGCTTGTACCATGCAGAATCGTGCTTACATCACTTTTAAATTCACCGTCATTCGGTTTTTCAGGGGGCTGTTGTTTTTTCTTTTTATCAAACAAGCTCATAACTCTCCTCCTTACCGCTCAATCTATACTAAGATTATAAATGAAAACTGCGAATTTATAAATCTGTTTGGGCATTATATTCAAAAAGCATATTGATTTTATCCTTTAATTCGACTATAATTTACTTGTAAACATAAAAACCACTTATTTTTTAAGGAGATAACGATGAATATATTTGACAATATTGCCGCTAATCTTTCATTAAAGTATGAAAATTCGGAATTTTATAAAAACAAACTCATCAAACGATACAAGCCACTCATCACACCGGGTGTAAAGTCACAGGACGAGCTTATCATTTCTCTTGAAAAGCACTTTGACCTTGAACTAACCGACAAGGCTGTTATGAGCAAGACTTTTCTTGAACTCTGCGTTATGGGCAACATTGATTGTGATGAGCCTGATATGATTGATTTTGAGATTTACAGAGTTGTGAGAAATTCAAAGAGCGAAGCACTTTATGCCTGCGAAAAATACGACCTCGATGATGACGACATTTTTATAATTTTTGAGGAGCATAACAACTTCTTTATCAGTAACTCGCAGATTGTCGAGATGCTGCTTATCATCAAAGAGGGTGTTTCTGCCGAGGACTATGAGAATGAAACTCCCGAATTTCTCAACTACATCCGTGTCTGCCGTTACTTCTGCCAGACAAACTTTTTTAAGCTCAACAAGGCTGTTACATATGACGAGTTCGATATGATTGACATTCCCGAAGACGAAAGCGATTCTGACGATGCCGATTATTTTGACGAGTCTGATGATGATACAGATGACGACTTCACAGACGCAATTGAGTTTTAATTTTTGGATTTTCACTTTTTAACTCTAACAAAATAGCAAAAAATTGGGGCTGTCGCAAATTTTACTCATTTGCGACAGCCCCTTTTTTCATACTACGGACTGAACCGCAACAACTTTAAAGCAATGTTCCTCATTGTCTGCATAAATCTGCGCCGAGAAGAACTCGTCCATATTGCAGAAAAGTCCATACGATTCAATTCCTACATCTTCATCCTTGTCAAGGCGAGCAAGCTTTTCGTTGATTTCATCGGTAAATGCAACGATTTCTCCCACATTTTCGGGAATCCACTGCACACCGTCAATTCCGATTATCATTTCCTCATCCCACTTTTTGCGGCACTTTTTAAATGCTTTTTCATCATCAACATAAATATATCTTTCGATTATATTCTTGATTTCCTCAGCTTCATCGTGATACTTTTCAAAATCAAATGCGATAACAAGAAACATTTCACTATTCCACAAATTTGAAATTGCGAAGTCCTTTTTCTCAACAATGTCGCCAAAATCAAAAACATTGTCCATGCAGGTTTTATCGTCAATGTACTGAGATAACCACAAATCAATGCCGTCAAAATAAGCTATTTTCCCGTACTTGAAGTCCTTTTCTCCCGAATTTTCAAGGCAATCAAAAATGCTTGGAACTTTGTCGGGAAAACACGCCACCGTGATAAATTCCTCATCGGAACAGTTGCCGATATTCACAAATTTTCCGCTGCAGGTGATGTCAATTGTGAATCCGCCGTGATTACCGAGCTTCTGGATTATTTCGCCCACACTTTCGTCTTCGGTTTCAAAAAGCGTTTCATCGCCCTCAATATCAATATGCAAATCAAAGTCAGCGTTTTCACATCTCTTCGACATCGTAGCATAGGAAAGCAGCGCCAAAAGGTATGCACGGATACCCTTGATTGCTTCGGGATTTTGCGGTACGTTTTCAAACACAAGCTTTTCGTGGATCTTTCTTTTACAATTCATTAACATAATAATTTCCGCCTTTCGTTAACTTAGTAACAATTATTGTTATTGCCCTTTTAATTAGGTTTTTCCTTTCCTTTTCTTTAATAATATTATACCATAAACTACTGTCCCATTATCTACCCTCTGCTCTAAAAAATGGCTTATTTATGCGGTTTTTTTGCGAAAATTCTTCATTTATTAAAAACAGAACATCTTGACAAATGTGTGAATTTTTTGTATAATTAAAAGGTCTGTTTTTATAGGAGAGAATTCGTTTATGGAAAGAGAAAATTTTAAATCCCGACTTGGGTTTATCCTTGTAAGTGCGGGTTGCGCTATCGGAATCGGCAATGTGTGGCGATTTCCGTATGTTGCAGGACAGAACGGCGGCGGACTATTTGTACTTTTGTACCTAATCTTCCTCGTTCTTATGGGAGTTCCTGTTTTGACAATGGAACTTGCAGTCGGAAGAGCGAGCAGAAAAAGTGCTGTTCTCGGCTACAAAAAACTTGAAAAGCCAAAGAGCAAGTGGCACATTCACGGCTGGTTCTGTATGCTCGGATGCTATCTTTTGATGATGTACTACACCACGGTTTCGGGTTGGATGACGAGCTACTTCTACAAATTTGCGACGGGTTCATTTGAAAGCGGAATGACCTCGGAGCAAGTTGGCGGAGTATTCAACGAATTGCAGTCAAATCCGCTTGAAATGGTAATTTGGATGGCGATTATCACCGTCCTCGGATTCCTTGTTTGCAGCAGAGGTATTCAAAAGGGCATTGAAAAAGTCAGCAAAGTTATGATGATTGTGTTGCTCATACTCATTCTTGTACTCGCAGGCAACAGCTTATTCCTTTCGGGTGCAGGTGAGGGACTCAGCTTTTACCTTATTCCCGATTTGGACAAGGTGAATGAAATCGGACTTGGCAATGTTATTTCATCCGCTATGAATCAGGCATTCTTCACACTCAGTCTTGGCATTGCGGCAATGGAAATTTTCGGCAGTTATATGTCAAAAGACCACACTCTGCCGAGTGAGTCAATCAAAATTTGCGCACTTGACACATTTGTTGCAATTATGGCAGGTCTTATCATCTTCCCCGCTTGTTTTTCATACGGTGTTCAGCCCGACCAAGGCCCTGCTCTGATTTTCGTAACACTTCCGAATGTGTTCGTAAATATGGCCGGCGGAAGAATTTGGGGTACTCTGTTCTTCCTGTTTATGACTTTTGCGTGCTTCTCAACAATCATTGCCGTGTTTGAAAACATCATTTCGTTCTGGATTGATATGTTCGGCATCAGCAGAAAAAAATCTGTTCTTATCAACACAATCATCATTCTTATCGCAAGTTTGCCGTGTGTGTTCGGTTTCAACATTTGGAGCGGTTTCCAAATTTTCGGTCAGGATGTTCTCGGTATGGAGGATTTCCTCGTAAGCAATATCCTTCTTCCTGTAGGTTCACTTGTTTATCTCCTCTTCTGCGTTACAAAATTCGGTTGGGGATTTGACAACTACCTTGATGAGTGTAACACCGGTAAAGGCATTAAATTTTCAAAGGCTTTAAAACCATATTTCAAGTATGTACTCCCTGTTCTTGTACTGATTTTGATTGTTCAGGGATTCATAAAATAAGTTAATATATTTCTTTAAAAGCAAAATCCCGACAGTATGTTTTTGATACTGTCGGGATTTTTTATGTCCGCATTTATTAAATTTACTTTTTACGATTGAACTTTTTCACCTTTTCGGAAAGCTCGACAAGCTCTTCTTTTGAAAGTTCGGGAAGATGTTCAAGGTCATCAAGAAACTTTGCACTGCTTTCATCAGCACGAAGTTTTGTGCTTTCGACATAGTAGCTTGTGATTACGCCCGGAACTACTGCAATGATAAGAATTGAACATATCGAAAGAAAGATTGAAAGCACTCTGCCAACAAGCGTTGTTGCAAGCACATCACCAAGTCCTATTGTTGTGGCAACGCTGAAGCAGTACCATATGCTGTCAAAAAGCCGAGTTATGTTCGGTTCAAAAATCCATATTGCAACACTCACAGCAAAAAACACGATAACATAACTGCACAAAAGCTTGATTGCACCCGTCCGTTTGAGGACAATTTTCAACAGTCTTGTCTTTTTCAAAGCACCACCCCATTTGTATAAATTATAGCAATTTGATTTAAAACAGTCAATACTGTAGCGGCGAACCGTGTTCGCCAATCGAAACGATTGCAAAATCGGTTCGACTAACTGTAAGATAATCAATCGTTTTAGCAAACATGATATCAAAGAAAAATGTAACTCGCTTGTTTTGGTTTTACAACCAAAACAAATGGCGAACATGGTTCGCCGCTACAAAATTTCGGCAACTATGCTGTTTTATACCGAATAAAAATAAAACCGACCTGTCATAACAACAAGTCGGCTTTACTTCTGAAATATAAAATGAAATGAAAAATTAAAATTAACGATTAATCGGAATATTTTCTGATTTTGAGATAAATTCCCCTGTCATCGGCAATTTTCTGACAAGCCTTGATGTCCTCCTCGGGGATTGTATCTACGATTGAAAACTGCGTATGTTCAAAATATTTCTTTGCATCCTCTGCAAATTTGAGCATTGACTCATACGCATGGTCAAAAACAGGACGGCAAACTTCGTCATACTTTTCCGATGAACAGGTATTGAGGCTGATTGAAACAGAATCAATATACTTTGAAATCAACTCAGCTGTGGGCTTGTTGTTGATTCTGTCAGAAAGACCGTTTGTGTTGAGTCTGAGTTTGATGTCGGGGTGCTTTTCCCTTACATATTTTGCGGTTTCAAGCATATTATCAAGAGCCGAAGTCGGTTCGCCGTAGCCACAGAATACAAGCTCCTTGTAGCCTGTGAAATCAAAATCATCAACAGCCTTTTTAATATCCTCCATACTCGGATCATGCTTGTGCCAGAGTGTATCTGCACTGCCGACCGAATCGGTATTGTTGCGGATACAGAATGTGCATCTGCAAGGGCATTTGTTCGTCAGATTAGCATAGATAGATGTTTTGTACACATAAAGAATATCTGCCATTATGTTTTCTTCTCCTTATTGAAACTCACATTAAAGCGAGAGTTTTTTCTTGAAATTGATTTTATCAAGACCGATGCCTACAACAATGTAGATTAATGCTCCTACACCGGGCTGCAACCAGCAAGTGGGAAGTTCCGCAATTGCGGCACCAAAGTCATACATAAGACCGTTTGCAATAAAGTAACCGCCGATTGTAACGATTGTTGTGGGAATGAGCATAAGAAGTGATGACGGGCTGATGATTTTTTCATCCTTGCCACGCTTTTTCATTGCCATTCTGCAAAGCACAAACGGAACTGCGTTGATAGCCTTGATAATAGCTGTTGGGATTGCCCAATGCGGATAACCCGAAATGAGGTCGGCAAGAGCGCCGCCGATTGACGATGCGATAATTCCGAAAGGTCCGGGAAGAATACTTGCGGCGAGATAAATCATAGAGTCGCCTGCATGAGAGTATCCAAGCGGTGACGGAATCTTGATAAAAGCAGTTGTAACGGTAATAAGAGCCGCACACATTGCCGTAATTGCAATCAGCTTTACATTATAATTTGAATCGGTTTTTGAAACAGTTTTAGCAGTCATAGTAATTTCCTCACAAAAGCATTTTTAAATGTTTTTCAAATTCAATACCCTCGTTGCGATGAATACCGAGCTTTACGGTTTCGCAAAGCGAGGTCTGTATGAATTTTACCGCCAGATTTACGGTATCTTTCAGGCTGTCACCACGGAGTAATCCCGAAAAGACAACCGAGGCAAACAAGTCGCCCGTACCCGAATAGCTTCCGCCCGTCTTTTCACAGCTGACACAAAACACCTCATCATCGGCTGCAATAAGATTGTTAATCTTTGTAACCTCATCGGAAATTTTATGCTCAATGCCTGTAACAATCACGGTTTTCACCTTATAGAGTTTCAAAAGCTTTTTAGCAAGCTCTGCAACCGTATCGAGAAAATCTGGAGAGTCAGCATTTTTAATCAGTTCTGAATAGTCGGTATCGCACAGAATACAACATTCGGTAAGGTTCGGGGTGATTACATCGGCAACAGAAACGAGTTTTTTCATCTTTTTGCCGAGAGTTTCGGTATAAAGACTGTAGGTTCTTCCGCCGTCACCGAGAACCGGATCCACAAGTACAAGCGTGTTGTCGGTTTCGAAGCTGTCTATAAATGAAAGAATTTTGTCCACCTGCTTTTCGCTTGAGAGGAAACCCGTATAGATTCCGTCAGGCTGAAAGCCGAGTTTTTTCCATTCACTTGTGTAATAATCAAGCTTATCCGTGCAATCGTTGCAGTAAAAGCTTTCAAATCCCGTCTGACTTGTCAAAACGGCTGTCGGCATAGGACACGCCTGAATGCCCATTACGGACAAAACAGAGATTGCTGCCGTCAGCGAACACTTGCCAATTCCCGAAAGATCATTGATTAATACAGCTTTTTTTGTCATCATACCACGCCTTAAAATTTCTGAACAGTTCAACATTTATCTTGTGATATTGTCATTATACAACACCACTGTCATTATTTGTATGTACAATTTTAAGAATTTTTATAGGTACAGTTTTTTGATTAAAAAAAGACACCTCGTATTTAAGGTGTCTTTTCAATTGATTATATTCTTGATAATAAATCTGACTTTTTGGTTTCAAAGTCTTCTTCGGTAATTGCACCGATATTTTTTAAGTTTGCAAGTTTCTCTATTTTTTGAAAAATGTCCTCTTCAATATTCTGACCATCACCCTCACCAAGCTGAGATGATTCCACCTCCATTTTCTTTTCTTCACTTACATCATCTGTTAAATTTTCAATAGCTTGTTCATCTTTGTTCTGTCCAAATAAACTTGAAATTCCATTTCCAATATCCGAACCGATTTTTTGAAAAAATCCAAAGAAATCATTACTGTTATTTTGCTCTTTCTCCTTATTATCTTCATCATCTTCACACTTATTATTGTTTTTTTCGTTATCTTCTATTGCTACTACTTTATCAGAAGTACACTCCTCGCTATCTATTTTCTTAATTTCATCTTCATTGACATCAGTTATATTTTCCAAGTCAACACACTCACTACATTCATCAACTTCCTCGGCAACTGTATTTATTGTTTCAAAATCTTCTCTTGCTTTTTCCTCTGTATAATTGAATTTAGCCTCATCAAGTGCAACCGCAAGTCGTTTTCCCATTGGCATCATAGCGGCAAAATTCATTCCACCTGATATAACTCCACCAACAACAGGAACTACCTTTGACAATCCTTTTGCAACTGAACTTTTAGTTACATGAAGCCCTATTGCAGTACCTATTTTTTGAACAATAGGGTACCAAAGTGTTTTAGTAAGTGCTTTTTGTGGTAATTTTTTTACAATTTGTTTAGACATTTGTGAAGAAATAAATCTAACACCTGCAACAGCTGATGAAACTCCAAACATAACACCGCAGTACATGATAAGTTGACCCCTAACTTTTTCATCATCAAGCGAACCGTCATCCCATAAATCTGGTGCACCATAAATATATGTAAGTTCCTGAGCTAATCTAAGTGTGATACCAAAAAATTGGAGCATATCAGCGGGTACTGTAGCAGCCATTGCAAGTCCACCCGGAATACCGGCAGCAAACGAGGCCATTGAAGACAATGCTGTTCTTTCAAAAATAACTTTATCTGCTATTTTTGAAAGTGTTTCCTTTGAACAGCCTGCTTCAATAGGTCCTTTAGTTAGAACATCTTCGATACTTGCGTCATTTTGATTTTTAAAATAATCTGCAAGCAATTGGTTTCTGTTGACCTTTATACCAGGAATTTGCAGTGCAGTTGTCACTATATTTTCCATTGAAAAACCGTTATTTTCTTTAGCATCATTTTGTTTAACATTTTCAGCCATAATAATTCTCCTATATTAAGTAATCTTTACTAAACATTTAATTCTCATTAACTTTCTCTTAAATTATACCACCAACAATTACATAATGCAATATTTTTTTAGAATATTTCATTTGTATTATGTAATATTTGCACAATCATAATAGTATAATCTATTTTATAATTTATATATCAAATTTAGTTATCTGCTAATGGCGGTCACTGACCGACGCTACAGTATAACATTCACTTACATATATAAAAAAGTCGGGCAACAGAAATTTTGCATTTTGCAAATCTGATGCCCGACCTAAATTTTCAATTTTCAAATTCAAAAAAATATTTCTTACATCTTCAAGAATACCCATAAAATGCTGTTTGATATTGTCGTTAAGGCAGTCAGCATCATATGTCCCGCTTCGTGCATTGTCGTGGCAGTTTTGGTTTGTCGGGGTGCATTTTTGGCTTTATCAACAAAGCAGACATAAAATGATTGTACAGTTTACCGATATAATTAAAGGTCGGAATATTGTATAATTACTTACATATTCTATTTATTGTGGGGAGATATGTATGTGGAAAGAACTTCATACACAGCATGAAATTGACAATTTCATGTAAGAAATTATCGGATTTCACGACAGTTGCATAAAAGAAATAAAATATTCAAGCGGTGCTTATGTCGAAAAGAATCTGTCAATGTCGCCGGTAAACACAAAGCGTACATTAACAGTTCTTATTCAGCGACAATTTGAGGATATTTCCGCACTTGAACTTGAATTTTCCGAACTTGAATATATAAGCATGTATCCCGTAAATCCGGACTACACCTGTGAAATATTGGACGCATCATTTTTCATAAAAGACGGTCTTATTTATTGGTGCGATAACGGTGATGTAAAGGAAGATGACATACACAATTATAAAGGCACGGTCATCTGCTCAAAGAAAGTTCGTTGGAGAAATGCAAGCGAGCTTATCGGTGAAAGAGATTTTTATAAAAGTGCAAACGAATAACAGACAGCAATTTAAAAGCAACGAAGTTTTTGCTCCGTTGCTTTTTTGTTAACCTATAAAATCATTAAAAGATTTTTGTGCTATATCCGATACTATTCTCTGCATTTCAGAACGGGAATTTGCGTTTCTCGCCCTGGCAATGCAGCTTTCACGGTACTTTTTCGGCATACTTGAAAAGGCAAGCATTGCATCGGGATTTTCGCCGAGTGCCATTGTAAAGCCAAGCGGCAAATCCCATTTTTCTCCGAGTATTTCTGCAGTTCTGTTCACCGTAATCACCCCTGTTTTAGTTTTTGCATAGGGATTTAAGATACAACAGAGAATAATCGGAAATCATAAACCGAAAATAAAATTACTTCTGCTCTGCAACAACAGCAAAAAATACAAGGTCGGAGTCGCTGTCATTAATAAGGCTGTGTGTATGACCTTTCGGGCAATAGTGGCACACGCCTGCTTCAACCCTTTCATACTCGCCGTCCATAAGCACCTTGCCTGTTCCCTCAATGATGTAGAACATTTCGCAGTTGCCCTCGTGAGTGTGAAGTCCGATTGACGCACCGCTTTCAAGGCGACCGTGCATAATCATATTTCTGTCATCCGTGAATTTCTTTACGGCATATGCCTTTTCGCCGCCTTTAAAATTCGGCAAAATCTGTTCTTCCATATGTTTAAAATCAATAATCATATTTCTTGTCCTCCTGATTAAATTGAAATTTTAAAGTTCTTTATAATAAGGACAGATGTCCTCATAGTGACCGTCCTTCATCAAAAAGCCTTTCGGAATAACTCCGAGTTTTACAAAGCCAAGGCTTTCATAAAGTTTTCTTGCAGGTTTGTTGGTTCTCACAACAGCATTGAACTGCAAAATTTTGAAGCCGCATTTTTTAGCACGCTCAAGGCAATCCGACACAAGCTTTCTGCCGACACCTTTTCCCCTTGCAGAAGAAGAAACTGCATAGCTTGCGTTGCAGATATGACCGCATCTGCCGACATTATTCGGATGAAGAATATACATTCCGAGAACCTCGCCGTTTTCATCGGTTGCAACGGGACAACAAGTTTGCTCTGCAAAAAACTTTTTTCCGCTTTCAAAATCAAGTTCTTCAGTCTGCGGAAAGGCAACTCCGTCCCTTACAACTTCATTCCATACGGAAATCATACCCTTAATATCATTTTCCCCGTATTCTCTCACGGTAATACTCATTTTCAGTCACCTCGGGTTAATTTTAGCACTATAAGTTAAAATTTTCAATCCAAACGGCTGAAATATTTACTATTTTTACCTTTTTAAAATTGCAAATTAATCTTGAAATTTGTCGAAAGATACTGTATAATCTATTTGTAGAATTGAATAAGAATGATCTTATCAAGAGTGACTGAGGGGACAGGCCCTGTGAAGTCCGGCAACCTGCGTATGCAAGGTGCCAAATCCTGCGGTATTTACCGAAAGATGAGTAAACACGGCACCTTTCGGAAGAACGGTGCTTATTTTTTTGGAAGGAGTTTTCTAAATGGCTAAACATTTATTTACATCCGAATCTGTAACGGAAGGTCATCCCGACAAAGTGTGTGACCAGATTTCCGACGCAGTTCTTGACGAAATCCTCTCTCAGGATAAAAACGCCCATGTTGCCTGTGAGGTTACGGCTACAACAGGCATGATTCATGTTATGGGTGAAATTTCAACCAATTGCTATGTTGACATCGCAGATGTTGCAAGAAAGGTTGTAAACAACATTGGCTACAACGATCCGAAGTGCGGTTTTGACGGCAACACCTGTGCGGTTCTCACATCGATTGACGCACAGTCACCCGACATTGCAATGGGCGTAAACGAAAGCCTTGAGCTTAAAGACGGCGAAAGCGATACCGACAATCAGATCGGTGCAGGTGATCAGGGCATGATGTTCGGTTATGCGTGTGATGAAACACCCGAACTTATGCCGATGCCTATTTCTATTGCCCACAAGCTTGCAAAACAGCTTACAAAGGTAAGAAAAGACGGCACTCTTTCATATCTCCGTCCCGACGGCAAAACTCAGGTTACTGTTGAATATGACGATGACAAGATTGTCGGCATTGACACGGTTGTAATTTCAACACAGCATGATGAAGATGTTACACTTGAGCAGATTAGAAAAGACCTTATTGAGTATGTTATTAAGCCGATTATTCCGGCTGAGCTTATGAACGAGAACACAAAGATTTTCGTAAACCCGACAGGCAGATTTGTAATCGGCGGTCCGGTCGGCGACTCAGGTCTTACAGGCAGAAAGATTATTGTTGATACCTACGGCGGATTTTCTCGTCACGGCGGCGGTGCATTCAGCGGTAAAGATCCGACAAAGGTTGACCGCAGTGCCGCTTACTACTCAAGATATATTGCTAAGAACATTGTTGCCGCTAAGCTTGCCAAGAAGTGCGAAATTCAGCTTGCATATGCAATCGGTGTTGCAAAGCCTGTTTCAATAATGGTTGACACATTCGGCACATCAAAATATTCAAACGAAGAACTGGCAAACGCTGTTGAAAAGGTATTTGACTGCCGTCCGCAGTCTATCATCAGACAGCTCAAGCTCACGGAAACAAAGTATCTCCCACTTGCCGCTTACGGTCATATGGGCAGAGAAGAACTCGGTGTTGAATGGGAAAAGACAAATAAGGTTGACGAGCTTTTAAAGGCTGTCGGCTGATAAAATTAAATTTTTCGATAATTTCGGGAATAAGGTTTGTGTACAAACGCAAATTCTTGTTCCCGATTTTTTATTTTAAAAAATATTGTTGATAAATTGTACAAACAATTACAATGCTACGCTCGGGCATGATAAGCTTTGTGGGCATTACAAACTATCTGCACGAATTGGGTACGACGGCTCGCCCCTACAGAATTGTACAAACAATTACAATGCTACGCTCGGGCATGATATGTTTTTGCGGGCATTACAAACTATCTGCACGAATTGGGTACGGCGGCTCGCCGTACGGGCGTCCGATGAACACCCCTACCGGATTGTGGTATTCATAATTAACACAAAAATCCCGATTAACTTTTTACGGTTAATCGGGATTGTAATTTTTATACGGATATTATTTTTAATTCTTAATCAGAATTAAACTTCTGCAATAACCTCAACTTCAACAAGGACATCCTTTGGAAGCTGTTTTACTGCAACACAGCTTCTTGCCGGCTTTGATGTGAAATACTTGCCGTAAACCTCGTTGAAAGCACCGAAATCTTCCATATTTTTTAAATTGTGCAAAGACGCTAAAACAAAGTCAAAATTGCCAAAAGAAAGTGCTTTTTCGGTACATTCCGGATCGTGCATAGGCTCACCGAGCTCTATTCCGCATAAAACCTTGATTTTTTGTCTGTATTTTGCCTGAGCCTTTTTTGTCTGCAAATAAGACATCGGGATTTTCTCGTTAAAATCTCCAAATTCTTCATTATAGCCGAACTTCATAAAAGGTGCTTCGCAATGGTCTGTTATTGCTATTGCGTAAAATCCCTTATTTACGGCAGAATTACACATTTCTTCAACCGAGCTTTCTGCGTCAAATGAATTGTTTGAATGGGTGTGAACATCACATAAAATCATAGCTATCAGCCCTCCGTAATAAATAATACCATATTCGCCAAATTTATGCAATATAAGGCTTTACTTTATCGGGTTTTAGTTATATAATAGGGTAGTGATATAAAACAATCATACAATACTTTTGCAAGAATAAAATTCGTTTCTTGCAAAACACGGAGGTAACTTATGAAAGCTATTATTACAGTAATCGGTAAGGACACAGTCGGAATACTTGCAAAGGTATCAGCTACCTGCGCTGCCGACGACGCAAATATCGTTGAGGTAACACAGAGCGTTCTTCAGGATATGTTTGCAATGGTTATGCTTATTGAATTCAACGAGGAAAAGATTGATTTTGAAAAGCTCAGAACTGACCTTGACGCAGTCGGAGAGGCTACTGCTACTAAGATTCATGTAATGCACGAAGATATATTCAACAGTATGCACAGAATTTAATTTGCCCTTAAATATGGATTGAAAGGATAAACACCTATGCTCGAAACAAAAGATATACTTGAAACTATCAATATGATTGATAACGAAAATCTCGATGTAAGAACAATTACAATGGGCATTTCACTTTTAGACTGTATTGATGATGATATTGATAAAGCCTGCACTAAGGTTTATGACAAAATCTGCCGTTCTGCTAAGGACCTCGTTAAAACAGGCGAGGATATCCAGAGGGAGTACGGTATTCCTATTATAAATAAAAGAATTTCTGTTACACCTATCGCAATGGTGGCTGCACCGTGTCAGAGCAAAAAGGTTGTAAAATTTGCTCACGCACTCGACAAGGCTGCTAAGGAACTCGGCGTAAACTTCATCGGCGGTTACTCCGCACTTGTTCAAAAAGGTTTTGCAAGCGGTGACTATGCGCTTATCGAGAGGATTCCGGAGGCACTTGCCACAACCGATTTTGTATGCTCTTCGGTTAATATCGGTTCAACAAAAGCCGGTATCAATATGGACGCAGTTAAAATGATGGGTAAAACAGTGGTAGAGGCTGCACAGGCTACCGCAGACCGAGATTGCATCGGTGCTGCAAAGCTCGTAGTATTCTGCAACGCTCCTGAGGATAACCCGTTTATGGCAGGTGCTTTCCACGGTGTCAGCG
>OGEP01002845.1_pt1 | contig 14296 bp, 10 predicted proteins | sample 1570721 | NCBI WGS metagenome assembly OGEP01 (sample SAMEA2582131, study PRJEB24529) | metagenome | biome: Human gut stool | place: China | collected 2011 | reverse complement strand
GGGCAGAAACAGCGTGTAGCCATTGCCCGTGCCTTGATCGCTAAACCGCAGGTGATCCTGGCCGATGAACCGGTGGCTTCCTTGGATCCAGGGACGGGAAAAGCCATCCTGGAACTGCTCCGGCAGCTGCAGGAAACCCAGGGGCTTACCGTGGTGATGAACAGCCACAATGTGGAGCAGGCCATGGCATTTTCCCAGCAGGTGGTGGGGCTCCGGCAGGGCCGGATCCTGTTCCAAGGGCCGGCGGATGTCTGGGATGAGGAGAAGCTCCGGGGATTGTACAGGAGGGAATCATGACCCAAAGATACCAACCGCGGATGGGATGGATCCTGCTGCTGGGGCTGACGGCCGCATTACTGGGAGAACGGGGCGGCCGGTTCTTTGATATTGCCCGGGCCATGCTGCCCCCGGATTGGGGATTTTTCCGGGAGGCAGCTGGGCCTCTTCTCAGTACTGTGCGCATGTCCCTGGCAGGTTCTTTCCTGGGCAGTTCCCTGGGCCTTTTGGGAGCTGTGCTGGGCAGCCGTTGGACCAATCCCCATGGCTGGATCCGGATCCCTTTCCTGTGCGCCATCCAGCTGCTGCGGACGGTTCCGGCCTTGATCCTGGCTCTTTTGTGCACCTTCCTGGTGGGACTGGGGAACCTGGCCGGTACCTTAGCCCTGACCCTCAGTACCTTTGGGGTGATGACCCGGCTGGGATATGAAGATATGGAAACATTGGACTGGAAAACAGCCCAAGCCCTGGAAGCCTCTGGCTGCGGCCGGGGAAAAGCTTTCTGCCGGGCTCTCCTGCCCCGGCTGCTGCCCGGGTATCTGACCAACGCCCTGTACCTGTGGGAATCCAATGTGCGCCAAGCGGCCATCCTGGGCTATGTGGGAGCCGGGGGCATCGGACTGCTGCTGAACCAGCAGCTGGCCTGGCGGGCCTATGGCCGGGTGGGGACCTTGCTGGTACTGCTCTACGGTGCGGTGCTGGTGTCGGAAAGTCTCAGTGAAGCCCTGCGGAAAGTCCTGAGAGGCCAGTGGAGGCTCCGGTCTTGGATGAAAAAAGGCCTGGGTGTCTTGGGACTGCTGCTGCTCCTGGGTTCTCTGGGAACCTTGGAACCAGCAGGAAATGGCGGCATGGGTGCGGCCCGGGCCATGCTGGAGGGACTTTTGGAACCGGATCCTTCCCTGCTGTTTTCTCTGGAAAAAGATGCTGTGCCCTGGCTGTTGGGAGAAACCTTCTGTATGGCTTTCCTGGGGACCTTGGGAGGGGGCTTGGCGGCTGGGTTCTTAGCTTTGGCATCCAGCTTCCGGTTCCTGCCAGTGGGGGCCGCTTTGGTGCCCCGGCTGGTCCTCCTGGGCATCCGTACGGTGCCGGTCTTTGTCTACGGCCTCATGTGGCTCCGGGTCACTGGGCCCGGGCCTTTTGCCGGTACCCTTACTTTGCTGGTGTGCAGCATCGGCCTTTTGGCCAAACGGTTCCAGATCGGGCTGGACAGTACGGACCCACGACCTTTTGCTGCCAGCCGGGCCATGGGTACCGGGTGGGCTGCCGCCTTCCGGTGGACGGGCCTGCCCCAGCTGAAAAAAAGCGGAGCGGCTGCCCTGCTGTACAGACTGGACGTGAACCTTCGGGAGGCTTCCATCTTAGGCCTGGTAGGAGCTGGAGGCATCGGCACCCCGCTGATCCTGGCTCTCCAGCAGTACAAATGGCAGGAAGCCGGCGCCTTTCTTTGGGGCATGGCTGCCTTGGTGCTGGCGGTGGAATGGGGAAGTGAAAGATGCAGGAGATGAAAAGCGGCTTACTGCTTTTCATCTCCTGCATCTTTTTACCGTCTACCAACCGATTCCTGTCCCCAAATTTCCCCAGCTCTTTTGTTATACTGGAAGAAAAGAAATCCCATTGTAGGAGGTACGGGCCATGGAGAGCAATATGGAACAAAGAGGGATGCAGGCAGGGGAAAAAGGAATAGGGAAGGAAGAGACAGGGGAACTGGACCGGCTGTTCCTGGACCTTCCGCCCCGGGAGGCTTATCCTCTGATCCTGGCGAAAGCCTGGGAAGGCAGCGGCCGGGCTCTTTTCCTCCTAGCGCTGTACCTGGACGGGGGATATGGGACCTTCTTCTTGGATCAGGGCCGGTCCCGGGCTTATGCTTCCGCTGCTTCCCAGGCCGGAGATCCGGTGGCCCCTGCCTTTTGCGCACTGAAAGACTTGCCCAATGTGGGAGAATCCGTCCGGGTGTTTGTCCGGCAGAGAGAAAAGATCCGGGCCTTGGCAGCAGAAGGAGACTTCCTGGCCCAGTACTATCGGGGGTATCATGTACGCCTACGGGGAAGGAGAGGACCCTTCCTATGAAGACGCTCTGGCCTGGTTCGAGCAATCCGCTGACCAGGGTTTTGCGGCCGCCCAGCTGGCCATGGGTTCCTTTCTCCGGTTGGTGGATGGGGGGAAAAATGGCAGCTGGCGGGAGAAGCGGTTGGAATGGTATCAAAAAGCTGCAGCAAAAGGCCATGCAGAGCCGCCTGTTGTCCGGACTTCCGGTTTCTGTGATTCCCAATACCTTGTCGATGAAGGATTTTACCATGTATCCGGCAGCGGAAAGCCGGAAAATCTGCCACTTGCCTTCCGATAAGAAAATCATACTTTTCGGGGCTGCCCGCATAGACGATTCCATTAAAGGATTTCCCTTGTTTTTAAAGAGCCTGGACCGCCTGGTTTCCGTTCATCCGGAACTGGCCTCACAGATACATCTGGTATTGTTCGGTCACATGAAACAGCCCGAATGGTTCCGGAAAATCACGGTCCCATACACCTATATGGGCAGTGTGAATAGTACCGACCGGCTGAGCCGTCTGTATGCTTCGGCCGATGTGCTGGTCTCTGCTTCCTATTACGAGACCTTCGGTCAGACACTGATTGAGGCGCAGGCCTGCGGATGCCTTCCCGTATCGTTCGGCAACAGCGGACAAAGCGGTATCATCCGTCATCGGGAGAACGGCTATCTGGCCGATTACCTGTCCGAAGAAAGTCTGGCAGAAGGAATATGGTGGGCCTTTACGGAAGGAGCCGCCATACCGAAAGCATCATTGAGGGAATATGTAAAGCAAAAATATGATATAGCTGTAGTCGCTTCGGCTTATCAGGAGTTATACACGAATTTGATGAGAATAAGATGAGAATATTACTGATTAATACATTTGAGCGAAAAGGAGGGCCGGCGATTGCCACCTACCGGTTGATGGAGGCGTTGAAAAGCAGTGGAATCAAGGCGAAGATGCTGGTACGCGACAAGCAGACGGACCAGGTGACGGTGGTTCCCTTGCGGAAGTCGTGGTGGAAGGTATGGCAGTTTATCTGGGAGCGTCTGGTTATCTGGATGACCAATGGCTTCAAGCGGCACAACCTGATGGCCGTGGACATCGCAAACACCGGAACCGATATCACCTCCCTGCCTGAATTTACGCAGGCTGACGTCATTCACCTCAACTGGATTAATCAGGGAATGTTGTCCTTGAACGACTTGCAGAAAATCTTTCAGTCGGGAAAGCCTGTGGTATGGACCCTGCACGACATGTGGCCGATCACCGGTATCTGTCATTATGCCAACGAATGTAACCGCTACCAGGAGGCCTGTCACAGTTGTCCGATGCTCGTTCATCCGAAGCGCCAGGACCTGTCGCATCAGGTTTTCCGCCGTAAACAGGAGATTTATCAGTCGGCTAATCTGACTTTTGTGACCTGCAGCCGTTGGCTGGAAGGGGTAGTCGGTCAGAGTGCACTGGCTGCCGGATGCAAGATTACCAATATTCCCAATGCCATTAATACGAACCTGTTCCGTCCGGCCGACCAGGAAGCAGCCCGTCGCAAACTGCATCTTCCTTCCGGAAAGAAACTCCTGCTGTTCAGTTCCATGAAGATAACCGATAAGCGGAAAGGAATCGATTACCTGATCGAGGCCTGCCTTATCATGCAGAAAGATTTCCCTGAATTTTCGGAGTCACTGGGAATTGTGGTCTTGGGCCAGGAATCCCAGCAGTATGCTTCACTGTTTCCTTTCCCGGTATATTGCATCGACTATATGAGCAGCGAGAAAGAACTCCCTGTCATGTACAATGCGGTCGACCTGTTCATTACTCCCTCGTTGCAGGACAACCTGCCGAATACCATTGTGGAGGCCATGGCCTGTGGAGTTCCTTGTGTCGGATTTAATGTAGGCGGTATCCCGCAGATGATCGATCACCTTCATAACGGCTACGTAGCCCAGTATAAGTCGGCCGGAGACCTGGCCAACGGCATTCACTGGTCGCTGACCGAAGGCGATTACGAAAGTCTCAGTTACGAGGCCCGCCGGAAAGCCGTCGGTACTTATTCGGAGCAGATTGTCGCCAGACAGTATATTCAAATTTATAATCAGATAACAGGTAGCAATGCATAATTTTACCCATCGTTTTCATCCCAAGTTTTCGGTCATTACCGTGACCTATAATGCCGGAAGTGTGCTGGAGGATACCATACAGAGTGTGATTACTCAGACTTACAAGAACGTAGAGTACATCATCGTGGACGGGAAATCTTCCGACCATACGCTGGATATTGTCCAGCGTTACCAGTCGCATATCCACACGGTGGTGAGCGAACCCGATAAGGGGCTGTATGATGCCATGAATAAAGGACTGAAGCTGGCTACGGGCGATTATGTGTGTTTTCTGAACGCGGGTGATGCCTTTCACGAAGACGATACCTTGTGTCAGATGGTACACTCTTTGTCGGACTGCAGCGAACTGCCGGATGTGATTTACGGAGAAACGGCGATTGTAGACGGAGAAGGACATTTCCTTCGGATGCGCCGCCTGTCGGCTCCGGAGCAGCTCGACTGGAAAAGCTTCAGACAGGGAATGCTGGTTTGCCATCAGGCGTTTTTTGCCAAGCGTGAGAAGGCTGTGCCTTACGATCTGCACTATCGTTTTTCAGCCGATTTCGACTGGTGCATACGGGTCATGAAACAGAGCCGTTTACTGCATAATACTCATCTCGTGCTGATTGATTACCTGAGCGAGGGGATGACTACCCGCAACCACAAAGCTTCGCTGAAAGAGCGTTTTCATATCATGTGCAAGCATTACGGTACGCTGAGTACAGTGGTGCGCCATATCGGCTTTGTATTTCGTCTGTGCTGGAAAAAATAGCGGAGTCTCCGCCGGGATATATAATATACAGGCCGGTCTTTCAGAACGTATGGTTTCTGAAAGACCGGCCTGTAATTGTTTATGGATATGCATCAGGACTTCTGCCGCTGGTTTCGGATGGCCCGTCCGGCTATGAAGAGGACGGCCAGCAGCAAGAGAGCCAGGGCACTGAAAGCGACGGTTTCGGTGACATGCAGTGACTGCGGGTCGAAGACAAAGCGTACCGTATGTGTGCCGGCAGGTACGTGCATGGCACGGAGGATGTAGTTGGCACGTCCGTGCGGCGCTTCCTGGTCGTCTACGAACGCCTGCCATCCCGGATAGTAGATCTCAGAGAATACCACCGTACCTCCCTGTGCCGAGGTTACCTGATAAATCAGTTCGTTGGGCTTGTAGGAAGTCAGGGTAACCTGAGCGGTACTGTCAGCAACCGGTTGCGTGACGATATCGGCAAATTTTTTGTCCACCACAGCTGTTTTCAGCGGATTCACCTCATGCAAGGCTGCGATTTCCTCGTTGGCATTGTCCACGTATTTCACCTCATCGGCAAACCAGGCATTGCCTCCGGCATAAGGATTCAATATCGGGGCGGTCTTGCCTCCCTGGAGCGGGAAAATGAAGTACCGTGTATTCAGCATGTTCAGTACCGGGAAATGTGTTCCGTCAACCTTCGACATATCTCCTCCGGCAGCGGGTAGTTCCTTGAACAGATTTCCCATTTCTCCCTGGATATGTTCTTCTATCATTTCCTGATACCGGCGCAGTTTGGCAGCGTGATAGCCTCCGATGCTCTTGTGCCAGTAAGAGGTTTCGTTTTCGTTGAACGTATTTCCGGCGAGGTTCAGTACACGGAAATCCAGGGTCTTGTCGGCCAGGATGTACTTGTCGGTTTCCGAGGGCGACAGATACGGTTTCATTTCCGAACCTTTTGCCACGAATTGTCCGTCGTACAGGTACCGTTTGTTGATGCTCCACATATCAGCCAGGCAGAGCAGGGTGAGCAGACCCACCAGCCAGTTGCGTGTCAGTTTGCCGGCCTGGAAAGCCCAAAGCAGGCCCACACCGATCAGGATGATGAAGAAGCTTCTCCATGCGTCCGAAGTAAAGACGGCGACGCGCATGTCTTCCAGGTTCATCAGGATAGGAACCAGCTGTTCCGATGGAATGGCATTCTGCAATGCCCCCATTTCCATGCTGGATACGTAGCTGGAGAAGAAAAACCGCGGAGCAAGGGCAAAGAGCAGAGAGAGGCCGCCGGTGAGTCCCAGACTCAGATAGAAAGCCTTGGCCCGTTCCTTCAGCACCGCAGGACGGTCTATAATCTCTTTCAGCGCCATGATGGCCAGCAGCGGAATGGTGAATTCGGCAATGACCAGGATGGAAGAGACTGCACGGAATTTATTGTACATCGGTACATAATCAATGAAGAAATCGGTCACTCCCATGAAGTTCTTTCCCCATGAAAGTACGATAGAGAAGACGGTTCCTGCCACCAGGGCCCATTTCATCGGCCCCTTGACAATCATGCATCCCAGTATAAAGAGGAACATGACGAAGGCTCCGACATATACCGGTCCCGCCGTTCCCGGCTGTTCACCCCAGTACTGTCCCAGTTGGCTGTACAGTCCCATATAAGCAGGATTGGCCTTTTCCATGGCCTTTTCGTTCTGTGAGAGGGGTACAGAGGCTCCTCCTTTCACGTTAGGCACCAGCAGGGAGAAAGTCTCTCCGATGCCGTAGCTCCACTGCGTGATATAGTCGCGCTCCAGTCCGCTGGAAGTCTGATTGGCCGAGTTCTCCTTGACCAGTTCGCTTTTTCCACGCATACTTTCCTTGCTGTACTGGTACGTATGATAGAGGTTCGACAAGTTGATGCAGATACCCACCAGTCCGGCAATGACCAGCACTGCGGAACTCTTTACGAACTTAGGTAATTCTTTTTTCTGCCAGGCCGATACCCCGAAGGCTATGGCCATGAAGAGCATTACAAACAGGAAATAATATGTCATCTGCAAGTGGTTCGAAGCAATCTGCAGGGCCACGAACAAGGCCGTTACCAGTCCCCCGAGACCGTATTTTCCCCTGTATATCCATACCATACCCGCTATTGTGGGAGGGATGTAGGCCAGCGTAACCAGCTTCCAGATGTGTCCGGCCGCAATAATGATGAAGAAATAAGAAGAAAAGGCCCAGATAATCGCGCCCAGGGCCGACATCCATACCTTAAAGTTGAAGGCTCTCAGCAGAATATAGAAGCCTATCAGCAGGATAAACACATACCAGGTACATCCCGGAAGATACAGATGATACAGGTTTTGTATCCCGTTCAGCGTACGGCTGGAAGGGTAGCTGGGAGAAATCTGATACGTCGGCATTCCTCCGAACAGTGCGTTGGTCCAGCGGGTCGTCTCTCCGGTCTGTTCTTGAAACGCCTTGGCTTCTTGGCCCGCTCCGATACCTGCTGTTGTATCATGTTGTGCCAGGACACGTCCTTCGGTGACTGCCGGATAGAAATAGGCAAAAGAGATCACGATAAAAAGCACAACTGCTACAATATCAGGAAGTAATTTTTTCAGTAAGTTCATCGTATAGCAGTTTATTAATTAATGTTTTCGATTGGCAAAGATAACACAATAGTCCATGAAAAATAGTAACTTTGTCTTCGAAAATCATAAAAATACACATGAAAATAGGAATCATTACCGCCATGTCTTCTGAACAGAAGCAGTTGGCAAGCCAGTTGGAAAACAAAACGGAGCGGAAGGAAGGCCCGTTTACTTATGTAGAAGGAAATATCCGGTCGAATACGGTTGTATTGATGCAATGTGGAATCGGTAAGGTGAATGCTGCTGCTGGTGCAGTGGAGATGATCCGTAATTTCCATCCCGACTGTATCATCAGTACCGGAGTGGCCGGAGGAATCGATACCTGCCTGAAAGTCATGGACGTGGTAGTCAGCCAGCAGATTGTATACCACGACGTATGGTGCGGCGAAGGCAATGCTTACGGCCAGATTCAAGGACTTCCCACTTTTTTCAAGGGAAATGAGACCTTGTTCGAATGTGCACTCTCATTGGATACGGAAACGGCCATTCATGGCGGTCTGATCTGTAGCGGTGATAAGTTTGTTACCGACCGCAGTGAACTGAATGTCATCAAGGGAAACTTCCCCGAAGGGCTGGCTGTCGATATGGAATCGGCTGCCATTGCACAGGTATGCTACCTGTATGAAGTGCCTTTCATCAGCTTCCGTATCATCAGCGATACTCCGGGTGCCGACAAGCATTTCGAGCAGTATCAGAATTTCTGGGGAGAGATGGCCGACCGTTCGTTCCGGGTAACAGAGACTTTCCTGAAGGCGTTGCCCAACCGTCTGTAAGAAGGCTGCAGTGCAGAACGGAAAACATATATATTCATGTCTAATTAAACGATGAGTTATGAAAAAGATACCTAGTTTTACAGTCGATCATATCCGTCTGTTACGGGGCATTTATGTATCCCGTAAGGATGAAGTAGGCAATGAAGTGGTGACCACTTTCGATATCCGCATGAAGGAGCCCAACCGTGAGCCGGCTTTGAGCCCTTCGGCCATTCATACCATGGAACATCTGGCTGCGACTTTCCTGCGCAATCATCCGGTATGGGCTGATAAGATTATCTACTGGGGACCGATGGGATGCCTTACCGGAAATTACCTGGTAGTGAAGGGCGATTTGACCTCGGCTGATATCCTTCCTCTGATGAAAGAAACCCTTCGTTTCATTGCCGACTACGAAGGTGAAGTGCCGGGAGCCAGTGCCAAGGACTGCGGTAACTATCTGATGATGAATCTTCCGATGGCTCGCTGGGAGGCTGCCAAATACCTCGAAGAGGTACTGGAACAGGCTACAGAGGCCAATCTGAATTATCCGGGGTGAGGTATTACAGAAACAATAAAGAGCAGGGCGGGCGATGATAGCTGATACCCTGTCAATGAATAAAAGCCGTTCCGGTAAGTACCGGAGCGGCTTTCTTTGTGGTATTTATATAAGTGATGATTTTAAATTGTATTTTCCAGATTAATATCCCGGATTGTTTTGCCAGCCGGTCAGTTCAATCTGCTGATGAGGAATAGGGAAGTAGTAGTGGTTAAACGACTGGAATATTGAACCGTTCCACTGAGCCTGTTTTACTTCGCTCACTTTTTCCAGACGGACCAGTTCGAACCAGCGCTTCATCTCTGCAAAGAATTCCCATCCACGCCATCTGAAACGGCCTTCAAGAATGCCTGAGGGTCGGTTGTTTCGGTCAGTGTCGGATTTTCAGGATATCCTTGTGCACGTTTTTGCACTTCCTGCAGCTGCTCCAACGCTTTTTCACTTACAGTGTTGTTTGCCCGGGTAGAAGCTTCGGCATACATCAGCAATACTTCGGCATATCGGTAGATACAGGTGATACCATTGGCCTGGGCACTTTTTCCGGGAGCTCCTTCGTTGTAATCATAATATTTTGAAATTGCCGGAAGCTTATCTGCACTTTGCTGATAAGTGACCATACCGTTTTTGGTGTTCCACTGTGTCATGAAGTTCCATTCTTTACGTGTGTCATCTGGATATTTTAAGTAAAATGCCTCATTGGCATAGTAATCTGCCCATCCGGCATTAGGAGCAAAATCACTGGGATAGTATGATGTGCCGTAATTGCTGGCTGTTTTCATTTTGGCACTGTGGTGAAGGGCAAACATGATTTCGTTTGCCTGTTCTTTATTAGCTTCTTTCCACAGATCGGCGTAGGATGCAGTCAGCTTCAGACCTGCCTCTCCTGCATGATCAATAATTTCTTCTGCCGTAGTTGCTGCCAGTTTGTAATATTCTGTCCCTTTCTTCAGCGGCCAGCCTGCCATTGTCATATAAGCATCTGCCAGACAAGCCTTGGCTGCCCATAGGGAAGGTGTGGAGCTGAATCCGCTGCGGCTTTTGGAGGGTAACAGGCGGGCTGCTTCTTTCAGACTAGGAATGATTCCCTGTTCGTATACGGTAGCTACTGCAGTTCTAGGCATATGAAGAGAAGCATCTTCATCCTTTAGAATCAAAGGTACGTCTCCAAAGATACGGACCAGATAGAAATAAGATAATCCGCGGAGGAAGTAAGCTTCTCCGATTACTTCGTTATACTTCTTTGCATCTTCAGGATTGGACGGGGCCTTGGTTTTGTTGATAAGTTTGTTGGCATTGTTGATAACAGTGAAAAACAGGCTCCAGCTGATGTCCAGGTCTTGGGCATTCTCGATGGTATTGGGAGACAGACGGTCATACAATGCCAGTGGGTTGTTCGCTTTGGCAGCCCGGTAAGTAATATCATCCGCACATACGTTCATTCGCTGAATACGGCAATTGAACCCATAATTTTGAGCCCATAAATTATTATAGAGTCCGGAAGCTGCCTGTTCGATGGCTTTCACATCCATCGTTTCAAAATAATCTTCTTCTGTGATGAACGATTGCGGTTCTTGGTCCAGGTCAACACAAGACGTTCCAGCCAGTGTCAGACCGCATACCATAGTGGCTATATAAGCTAATTTTTTCATATTCTTTGTATTAGTTTAGGTTAGTAATCAAAATGAGAAATTCAATCCCAATAAATAGTTACGGCTGTTAGGATAGGCTGCCCAGTCTACTCCCTGTACGAGCGGACTTCCTAAGGTAGCTTCTGGATCGAGACCCGAGTAGCTGGTGATGTGGAACGGGTTCTGTACCGAAGCATAGATACGCAGGTTGTTAATACCCAGTGTCCGGCAGGTTGCATCGGGCAGAGTATATCCCAGGGTGATGCTTTTCATCTTAATGAAACTGCCGTTTTCTACAAATCTGCTGCTGAATACTTTAGCCTCAGTACCTCCCTTTACAAATCCCGGTACATTGGTGTCTGTATGCTGTGGTGTCCATCGGTCAAGATAATCACGTATTGGAGTTACTACAGCCATGTTCTGGCCTTCTACTAAGTTGAATCCCATCTGGTGAGTTGCATTGTAAATGTCGAAACCGTGGAATCCTACCAGGAAGAATGATAAATCGAAATTCCGGATATTGAATGTATTGTTCCATCCCCAGTTGAAGGTCGGCTGTCCGCAACCGATTACCCCCTGGTCCTTGTCATTAAGCAAACCGTCCTTATTGACATCTGTATATTTGGAATTTCCGGCTACTACCTTATATACTTCTCCGTTAGTTTTTCCATTGGGCTGTCCGTTGGCATCAATAAAGGGAGCATTTACTTCATTTTCCTGCCATACTCCTTCAAATGTATATCCCCAGAAAGTTCCAAGTTTTTCCCCTTCAATCATTTGGAAGAGTACGTTCTGGTATTTTCCTGCCTGCTGCTGTCTGTGGTTGGCTGTCGGAATTTTATTAAAGATACCTTTATTGTGTGAAAGGGTCAGGTCGCTGTGCCAGCTGAAATTTTTACCTGTAAACGGATCGGCACTGATTGTAAACTCAATACCTGTATTCTTAATTTCACCGGCATTCATCAGCAAGCCCGGATATCCCATGTGAGTAGGCTGAGCCACTTCCAGCAAGATGTCCTTTGAGTATTTCTGATACCAGTCTGCTGTAATCCTCAGTCGGCCGTTCAAGGTTCCGAAGTCGACTCCGACGTTTACCTGATCGTTCCGTTCCCATTTCAGATAAGGAGCTGCCGGACGTGAAATTTTATAAGATGTACTTCCGTCACTGTTTCTTACCGGTTCCAGTTTCGAATAGATGCGATAGGCTTCTACGGCCTGGTTACCTACAGAACCGTATCCGGCACGTAATTTCAATTGATTGATAAACCGGTTTTCCGACAGGAATGCTTCCTGTTTCAGATCCCATGCCAGGGCGGCAGAAGGGAAGTAGCTCCATTTGTCTTTCAGTCGTGATGAGCCGTCGGCACGGATGGAAGCGGTAATCATATAGCGGTTCATCAGTACATAATTAACTCGGAGCATTCCTGACATCAGCGTATTGATGGTACGTTCAGATGCTACGGCAGCCAAATCCGCATCAGACCATGCCAGGTTGTTTTCTCCAATCAGGTCAATATAGTCCAGGTTAGAAGCCGTACTGGTATGATTATAATTGTTGTCGTATGATTGTTCAAATACCGCAGTGGCATTGATACGGTGATTTCGGTTGAATTCTTTTACGTAGCTCAGTGTATTGGTATTTAACCATGAGGTGTTCCAGTAGCTTTTTACCTTTCCCTCTGTCAGATTGTTTTTGAAGGCATTATAGCTCTTTTCGTTGGCTACTGATGAGGTGAGACGGTTCTCGAATACGACTCCCAACTGTGAGCGGAAGCTCAGTCCGTCAATAATGTCGAAATGTACATATCCCTGCAGGCGGTTGTTGATTGTTTTGTCGGAATTATTGCTTTCCCAGATGTGTCCCATCGGGTTGTAAGTGGAACTGCCGTCAAAGAATGCGTTGTTGTAGTTGCCGTTTTCATCCTGTGGCTCTATTGTATTAGGGAAGTAAGTTGCCTGTTGAATCAGACCGTCATACTCACCGATTTTAGGTTTCTTGTTTTCCTTATAATATCCATAGATATTCAGTCCGGCTTTCAGCCATTTCTTGATTTTGGTATCGACTTTCAGTCGCCAGCTGTAAATGCTGCTGTCTGATTCTTTGATGATACCTTCATCGTTCTGGAAGCGTAAAGAGGCAAGGAATGTGGTCTTTTCTCCACCTCCTGCTACCGAAAGTTCATAATTCTGTGTAACTGCCGGTGTACGGTAGATTTCTCTGGCATAGTTGAAACCGGCTGTACCAGCCTGAAAAGCTGCTAACTGATCGGGAGTATAGTAGTGGTTGTTTTCATATCCAAAATACTCTTTACCAAAGTCATTGACCAGGTTGGCGTATTCATAAGGAGAGAGAGTGTCGGGGTATTTGGCTACAGTCTTGATGTTGGCAAAGGCATTGAGTGAGACTGTCAGTTTGTCTTTTTCCGGATTTTTTGTGCTTACCAATATGACTCCGTTTGCACCTCTTGAACCGTAGACAGCTGTAGCAGAAGCATCTTTCAGTACTTCAATTGAGGCAATATCGGAAGGATTAAGTGATTGTAAGGAGCCTCCGATGAATCCGTCAATTACAACCAGCGGTCCGGTTTCTGCTGTGATGGAGTTGATACCGCGTACACGGATGGTATTATCCTGACTTGGGTCACCCGATCCTGAAAGTACGGACACTCCGGCCATGCGTCCTTGCAGGGCATCAGAAACATTGCCTGTCGGTGTACTTTTCAGCGCTTCTGAGGTTTTCACAGAAGCAACAGCTCCTGTAAGGTCACTTTTTCGTTGTACACCATAACCTACTACGACTACTTCTTCGAGTACTTCAGTGTCTTCGGTCAGGGTAATTTTGAAGGTCGTTTTTCCGGCAACTTTTATCTGTTGAGTCTTGTATCCAATATAAGATACGGTCAGGGTAGCGTCTGGAGAAACATTAGGAATAGTGAAATTTCCGTCCAGGTCAGTAATTGAGCCGTTATTTGTTCCTTCTACCAGAATGGAAGCTCCGATAACGACTTCACCTTTTGTGTCAGTAACTGTTCCGCTTAAGGTTAAGTTTTGTGCGGAAATACAGATTGCAAATGCAAAAAGCAGTATACAGAGTACCGCTCTTTGAAAACAAAAATGTAATTTCATAATGTTAGTTTAAAAGTTAGTGTGTTACATAAGGTCATTTTTTCGTCTGCAAGTGTACGTAACTTCGGTACGATTTAGGGGGATAAATCATACACTTTATGTATATTTCTGTACAGAAATTAAAATTTATGCGAAAAAACAGGTTGTAGACGACGTTTTTTAGAGATTTTTTGTAGAATGGTAGCGGATAAAGGTAAAATAGTCTTGTTTTACGGCAGGATAGTAATTATGAAAAAACATGCATCCGCATAAAAAACGAGGAGGCACTCCAAATGGAATGCCTCCTCATTTTTTCGTTTGCAGCAAGTAAAGGATTACTTACGCAGACCGAGTTCTTTAACGATAGCACGGTATCTTTCGATATCGCGGCTCTTCAGGTAGTTCAGCAAAGAACGGCGCTTACCTACCAAAGTTGTCAAAGCTCTTTCAGTGCTATAATCTTTTCTGTTGA
>OGEP01002828.1_pt1 | contig 14368 bp, 14 predicted proteins | sample 1570721 | NCBI WGS metagenome assembly OGEP01 (sample SAMEA2582131, study PRJEB24529) | metagenome | biome: Human gut stool | place: China | collected 2011 | reverse complement strand
AAAAATATATATAGTATTTAACAACCCTTAAAACAAAAATTTATACAACCATCTTTTTTATAAATGGAATCTTTTTTATGATTATTGTTAATACAATACATATAAATGTAATAATTATCGTTTTTAAACTATTGGCTATAGTAGAATAATATTCAATCCCTATACCAGGATATAAATACTTATCAAACACAGCTAATATTATATAATGCATATAATAAATTCCCATCGTTGATTGTCCTATTAATTTGCCAAGCCCTAGCTTTATATCACAATAGAAATCGAAGCAAAGATAAAGTCCTACCGACATTATTAATGTTGATATTCTATTATAACCATTGGAAATATAAATATTATTCCACCTAAACGAACCAGTTTCCTTATACTTAGCAATAAATAACAACATAAATCCAATAACAAATAATATTATTGGCATATTCTTTTTAATTTTAATATGTATCATTTCCCTATATTCTAAAAGAAAAGCACCTAGAACAAAATAGAAAATCATATACGGATAATTTAAATACGGTGTCATATAAGCAGCATCATATATAGAAAAATTAATATAATGTGTTACAATCATATTCATTGTTGGAATAAATATACCTGAAAATCCCGTCACCACCATTATGTTAAGCATATATTTTTTTCCACCATTCAGGAGGGCTATGAGCCGGGTCACAGCCAGCCCTCCTTCGACAAGCAGTTTGTCCGCGACTGGCTGAAGGCCAACCCCGACAGCAACTACGACCTGCCGCAGGATGTCATTGACAAGACCATTGCCAAGTATCTGGAAGCCTATGAGCTGCTGACCGGCAAGAAGCTGTAAGCGCTTTGTAAATCAAACGCTCCCGTTCATCGCCACAGGGGATGAACGGGAGCGTTTTCTGTTTTTATTCTGCTGCTTCGGTCAGCACAAAGGTCAGCTCTGCGGTGACGGCGCACTTGCCATCCACCCATGCCGAAGCCTTGCCTACGCCCACAGCGCCGTGCTGCTGCACCAGTTCACAGTGCAGAGTGAGCACGTCCCCGGGGGTGACCTGCCTGCGGAAGCGGGCACTCTTGATGCCGCCGAACAGCGCAAGCTTGCCCTTGTTTTCCGGCAGGCTCAGCGCTGCCACAGCGCCGGTCTGTGCCAGCGCTTCCAGCAGCAGTACGCCGGGCATGACCGGCTGCGCCGGGAAGTGGCCGTTGAAGAATTCCTCGTTGCGGGTGACGCACTTGCGGCCGATGGCCCACTGCCCCGGCTCATAGTCCAGAATGCGGTCCACGAGGGCAAAGGGATAGCGGTGCGGCAAGATCTCCGCGATCTGCACGCTGCTCAGGGTGTTGGCGTTTTCACGCACGGTACGGGGTTCTGCCACGGGTCAGCCCTCCCATCTGCGCAGGGCGATGCAGGCGTTGTGACCGCCAAAGCCCAAGCTGTTGCTCAGTGCGTACTGCATCTCCTGCTGCCGCCCGGTGTTGGGCACATAGTCCAGATCACACTCCGGGTCGGGCTGGGCGTAGTGGATGGTGGGCGGGGCGAACTGATCCCGCAGCGCCAGCGCGGTGAACACGGCCTCGATGCCGCCCGCACCGCCCAGCAGATGGCCGGTCATGCTCTTGGTGCTGACCACGGTCATCTCCTTTGCGTGTGCGCCGAATACCGCGTGAATGGCGGCAGTCTCGCAGGCATCGTTCATGTGGGTGCCGGTGCCGTGGGCGTTGATATGGTCCACCTGCTCCGGTGCGATGTCCGCATCTGCCAAGGTCAGCTTCATGCAGTCGATAGCGCCCACGCCGCCGGGAGCCGGTGCGGTAAAGTGGTAGGCATCGCAGTTGGCACCGTAGCCCACCACCTCGGCGTAGATGTGTGCGCCGCGCGCTTTTGCGTGTTCCAGCTCCTCCAGCACCAGCACACCGCTGCCCTCGCCCATGACAAAGCCGCCGCGGCGGGCATCAAAGGGCAGACTGGCAGCGTCCGGGTCGGTGGCGGTGGAAAGCGCCTTCATGCTGGTAAAGCCGCCGATGCCCAAGGGGCTGATGCAGCTTTCCGCACCGCCGCAGACCATCACCGGCTCGTAGCCGTCCCGGATGCGGTGGAAGGCGTCGCCCACGGCGTTGGTGCCGCCGGCGCAGGCCGTGACCGGGCAGGTGCACATCCCCTTCAGGCCGAAGCGGATAGCCACCTGCGCCGCTGCCATGTTGGCAATGGCCATAGGCACAAAGTAGGGGCTTACCTTCTCCATGCCCTTTTCCTCGCCGCGGGCGTGCTGCTCCTCAATGGTGGGCAGACCGCCGATGCCGCTGGACAGGATGACGCCGATGTTTTTGCCCTCGGCTTCCGTATCGATGCCGCTGTCTGCAATGGCTTCGGCGGCAGCGCCCAGTGCCAGCAGGGTGAAGCGCGCCATCTTGCGGACTTCCTTTTTGTCCACCACGGTCTCGGGGTCAAAATCCTTTACCTCACCGGCCAGTTTGCACTTGAAGTCGGTGGTATCGAACTGAGTGATAGGGCCGATGCCGCATTTACCGGCACGGGCTGCCGCCCAGCTGTCAGCCACATTGTTGCCCAGCGGGTTCACCGTGCCAAGGCCGGTGATCACAACTCTGCGTTTTTCCATAAGGGTTCTCCTTTACATTGCCATGCCGCCGTCCACACAGAGCACCTGCCCAGTGAGATAGCTGCTTTGTTCTGCGGCAAAAAACGCCACTGCCTGCGCCACATCCTCCGGCTGGCCTGCGCGGCCTGCGGGGATGCCCTGCGTCATGCCGGTGCGCACAGTCTCCGGCAGCACGGCAGTCATGTCGGTGTCGATAAAGCCGGGCGCTACCGCGTTCACGGTCACATTCCGCGCGGCCAGCTCCCGGGCAAGGCTCTTGGTCAGGCCGATGAGCCCCGCCTTGCTGGCGGCGTAGTTGGTCTGCCCGGCGTTGCCGCGCAGCGCCACCACGCTGGAAAGGTTCACGATGCGGCCATAGCGCTGGCGCACCATGCGGCGGGCAGCTTCCTTGCAGCAGAGAAAGGCGCTTTTCAGGTTGGTGTCCAGCACCGCGTCAAAATCCTGCTCGGTCAGGCGCAAGATCAGGTTGTCCCGGGTGATGCCCGCGTTGTTCACCAGCACATCCACCCGGCCAAAGGCCTCGGCGGCGGCATCGAACAGCGCTTTGCAGCCCTCAGCGGTGGATACATCCGCCTGCACGGTCACCGCCTGCACGCCCTCGGCGCGGCAGAGCGCTGCCGTCTGCTCCGCAGGCTCTGCGCCGTGGCAGTAGTTCACCACCACATTGCAGCCCTGCTTTGCCAGTGCCACGCACACCGCGCGGCCAATGCCCCGGCTGCCGCCGGTAACGATGGCGGCGCGGGTCAGCTTTTCTTCGCTCATTCTGCTTCCTTCCATGCGGTCAGCACCGCATCCAGCTGTTCCGGGGTCTCCACTGCGGTGCAGACCACCCCGGGCAGGGTCTTTTTCACAAAACCGCTCAGGGCGCTGCCGGGGCCGACTTCCAGAATGTGGTCCACGCCCAACTCGCCCAGACGGCGCAGGGTATCTTCCATGTAAACGCTGCTCTGCACCTGCTTTACCAGCAGCTGCGGGATGCTGTCCGTCTCGCCCTTTTCATGCCCCAGACAGTTGAACAGCACCGGTGTCTCCATGGTGCCGAAGTTCTCGCCCGCAAAGCGCTGTGCCAGCGCATCCCCTGCGGGAGCCATCAGCTTTGTGTGGAAGGGGCCGCTGACCTTCAGCGGGATACAGCGGCGGGCACCGGCTTCCTTTGCCAGCGCAGCAGCCTGCTCCACAGCGGCCTTTTCGCCGCCGATGACCAGCTGCCCCGGGCAGTTGTAGTTGCAGATCTGCACGCAACCTGTCTCTGCTGCCTGTTCGCAGCAGGCAGACAGTTTTTCTCTGTCCAGCCCCAGCACGGCGGTCATGCCGCAGGCAAGGCCCTTTGCAGCTTCGGCCATGGCCTTGCCCCGGAAGGCGGTCAGCTCGATGGCCTGCTTTGCGGTGAACACCCCGGCTGCCTGCAGCGCGGAGTATTCGCCCAGCGAAAGCCCCGCCAGATAGGCGGGCTTTACGCCCTTTTCCGCCAGCACGGCGGTCACGCCGCAGGCAAAGGCCACCATGCAGGGCTGGGTGTATTCGGTCTGGTTCAAAACGCCGTCCGGATCTTCAAAGCAGACGCGGTGCAGATCAAAATCCAGCGCTGCGCTGTCAAAGGCCGCCCGGAAGGCGGGAGATGCTTCGTAAAATTCCTTGCCCATGCCGGGGTGCTGCGCACCCTGACCGGCGTAAAGTACGGCAAGCTTCATAAATTCTGCCTCCATTCGGTCACAAGTTCGTCCATCAGCTCGCGCACGGTGCGCATCCGGTCCAGCCTGCCCACGTTTTCGCCGCAGAAGAAGAGCCCTTCCTCCACGTTGCCCTTCACCGCCTCGATGAGGGCGTGGGTGATGCAGTAGGGCACGGCAGCGGGGTCGCAGGTCTTGAGACACCGGGCGCAGTGCTTGGGCGGGAAGCGTTTGCCCTCGGCCAGCGCCTGCACCAGCGGAGTGTTCAGGGCGCGGCCGGGCATTCCCACCGGGCTGTGGATGATGCGCACATCCTCCGGCTTTGCCGCCAGCAGCACGTCCTTGTAGGTCTGGGAGGCGTCGCACTCGTAGGTAGGGATAAAGCGGGTGGCAAGCTGCACGCCCGCAGCGCCAAGCTTTGTAAAATGTGCCATGTCGGCACCAGTGTACACGCCGCCCGCCACAAATACCGGGATGGCGTGACCGTATTGTTCCTCGTAAGGCTTTACCTCGGCCAGCACCCCGGGCAGAATCTCGTCCAAGGTCTGGCAGCGGTCTGCCAGCAGGTCCTCCTCGGCAAAGCCGAGATGTCCGCCCGCCTTGCAGCCCTCGATCACCACAAAATCGGCGGTGCGGTCAAAGCCCTTTGCCCAGCGGCGCAGGATGAGCTTTGCCGCCCGGGCGCTGGATACGATGGGCGCAATGGCCACCTCTTTGGTGCCCACGATGCCCGGCAGTTCCAGCGGCAGACCCGCACCGGAGACCACGGCATCCACCCCCGCCGCCACGGCGGTGCGGATGGCGTCGGCATAGTCCCGGGTGGCTACCATCGCATTGATGGCTACCAGACCCATGCCCCCGGCGATGGCCTTTGCTTTTTGAATCTCTGCGGTCAGAGCGCGGTGGTTGGCTGCCGCCGGGTCACGGGCAAAATCCGGCTCGCGGTAGCCTGCATCGGCGGTGGAGATGCACCCCATGCCGCCGCAGGCTGCTACCGCACCGGCCAGCCCGCCCAGCGAGACGCCCACGCCCATGCCGCCCTGCAAAATGGGTACTTGCAGGGGCTTGCCGCCAAGGGTCAGCATTCAGCGTTCAGCGCGGCGATGCGCTGCCTCCCGCCCTGCCACAGGTCGGCAAGGATGTCGGCCACGGGGCGTATCTCGTGCAGCATCCCGGCCACCTGACCGGCCATCAGGCTGCCGCTTACCGTGTCGCCCTCAAAGACGGCGCGGCGCAGGCTGCCCAGCGTGTATTTTTCCAGCTCCATCTTATCTGCGCCCGCCTTTTCCTGACGGACATACTCCCGGCTCATGCGGTTTTTCAGCACACGCACCGGTGCACCCACAGTGCGCCCGGTGACGATGGTGTCACTGTCCCCAGCCTTGAGCAGTGCGGCCTTGTAGTTAGGGTGGATGGGGCATTCCTCGCTTGCCAGCAGACAGGTGCCCACCTGCACCCCGCAGGCGCCCAGCGCCAGTGCAGCCGCCAGCTGACGGCCATCTGCAATGCCGCCTGCGGCGATGACCGGCACGCTGACCGCGTCCACCACCTGCGGCACCAGTGCCATGGTGGTCATCTCGCCCACATGACCGCCGCTCTCGGTGCCCTCGGCAATGACAGCATCGATGCCCAGCGGCTCCAAGTGCCGTGCCAGCACGGCAGCAGCCACCACCGGGATCACCTTGATGCCGGCAGCTTTCCACATGGGAACGTATTTTCCCGGGTTGCCTGCGCCGGTGGTGACCACGGCGACTTTTTCCTCCACCACGATCTGGGCAAACTCATCTGCCTGCGGGTGCATGAGCATGATGTTTACGCCAAAGGGCTTGTCGGTCAGCTCCCGGCAGCGGCGGATGTTCTGGCGCAGGGTATCGGCATTCATGCCGCCTGCACCGATAATGCCCAGTGCACCGGCGTTGGAGCAGGCGGCGGCGAACTCGCCGGTGGCAATGTTTGCCATGCCGCCCTGAATGATGGGGTATTTCGTCCCCAGGATTTCGTTTAAAAGTTTCATGGTTTTTATCCTTTATACTCCACGATCATGCCGCCCCATGTCAGACCGCCGCCGAAGCCGATGCAGGCAAGGGTCTGGCCGGGGTGCAGCCGGCCGCTTTCAGCCAGCTCGTTCAGCGCCACCGGGATGCTGGCAGCACTGGTGTTGCCGTGGCGATCCATGTTTTTGTAGAACTTTGCACCGTCGGCGTGCAGCGCCTTGACGCAGTGGTCGATGATGCGGCTGTTGGCCTGATGGCAGACCACCCAGTCCAGCCCGTCCAGCGTAAGACCGGTCTCATCCAGCACGGTGTGCAGGCACTTGGGCAGGGCATCCACCGCAAAGCGGAACACCGCCCTGCCGTCCATGCTGATGGGTGCCGAGCCTGCGCGGCTGGGGCCGCCGGCATGGATGGCGGCATCGCCCCGGGCACCCAGCGTGATGGCAAAGGGCGCGGAGGTGTCGGTCAGTTCAAACACCGCCGCACCGGCTCCATCGCCGAACAGCACGCAGGTGGAGCGGTCGGCAGGGTCCATCAGGCGGGAGAGCGCCTCGGTGCCGATGACCAGCGCATACCGCCCGCCCAGCGTAGCCAGCAGGCCGCGCGCCACCGCCGTGCCGTACAAAAAGCCGGAACAGGCGGCGTTCACATCCAGTGCGGGGCGGTTTTCCGGCAGTGCCAGCGCCGCCTGCACCTGACAGGCCACGCTTGGGGTGGCGTCCGGCGCGGAAAGGGTGGCGCAGACGCAGCAGGCAATGTCTGCCGGGGCAAGACCGCTGCGCTGCAGCGCCTGCTTTGCGGCGGCAATGGCCAGTGTGGCGGCGTTTTCGCCCTCGGTGCAGTAGTGCCGTGTGCGGATGCCGGTGCGGGTGGTGATCCACTCATCGCTGGTATCCACGGTGCGGCTCAGCTCTTCGTTGGTGACCGTGCGGCCGGGCAAAGCCCCGCCGGTGGCGATCAGACGCAAACCCTTCATGCTTTCCTCATTTCTCCGATCTGACGGAATTTCTGGTAGCGCTGCTCGGCCAGCTGACGGCCGTTCATGCGGTCAAGGCTGCGCAGCTGACGCCGCAGTGCCTCGTCCAGATTGCCGAACAGTACCCCGTGGGCACGCTGTGCGCCGCCCACCGGCTCCGGGATGATCTCTTCCACGATGCCGTCCTTGTACAGATCCTGCGCGGTCAGCTTCATGATCTCGCAGGCTTCGCCGCTGCGGGAGGAATCCTTCCACAGGATGCTGGCAAAGCCCTCAGGGCTCAGCACCGAGTAAACGGCGTTTTCCAGCATCAGGATGCGGTTTGCCACACCCAGCGCCAGCGCGCCGCCGGAGGAGCCCTCGCCGGTGACCACTGCGATCACCGGCACGGTCAGGCCGCTCATCTCCATCAGGTTGCGGGCAATGGCTTCGCCCTGTCCGCGCTCCTCGGCATCCTTGCCGGGGTACGCACCCGGGGTGTCGATAAAGGTGATGATGGGACGGTCAAATTTTTCGGCCTGCTTCATCAGGCGCAGGGCCTTGCGGTAGCCCTCCGGCCCGGGCATACCAAAGTTGCAGCGCAGGTTTTCTTCCAGCGTGCTGCCCTTGCGGTGGCCGATGACCGTGACCGGCTGGCCATGGAACAGTGCCACACCGCCCAGAATGGCGGCATCTTCCTTGCACTGGCGGTCGCCGCACTGCTCAAAAAAGTCGGTGAACAGTGCATCCACGATCTCATCGATGTGGGGGCGCTCCGGGTGGCGTGCCAGAAAGACCCTGTCCTCTGCGGTCAGCGCCCCGCAGCCGGACAGCAAAGCGTCCTCCTGTGCGGAAAGCTCTGCCAGCTCGGCAGCGTGGTTGGTGATATCGGTCATATTCTCGTCCGCCGGGTCGCCGCGCAAGGCGGCGATCTTTTCATCCAGCGGTGCGAGCTGTTGTAAGATGTCCTTGATCATAAGGCGCTTCCTCCTCAGGCGTGCAGACGCAGCAGCTGCGCCAGTGTTTCGCGCATTTCGGTACGGGGCACTACCTTGTCCACAAAGCCGTGCTCGTACTGGAACTCGCTGCGCTGGAAGCCTGCGGGCAGCTTTTCGCCGATGGTCTGTTCAATGACCCGAGGGCCCGCAAAACCGATCAGCGCCCCGGGCTCGGCCAGCATGATATCGCCAAGGCTGGCAAAGCTGGCAGTCACGCCGCCGGTGGTGGGGTGGGTCAGCACGCTGATGTACAGCCCGCCCCGGGCGGAGAACCGCTCGATGGCGGCAGAGGTCTTTGCCATCTGCATCAGGCTGAAAATGCCCTCCTGCATCCGGGCACCGCCGCTGGCCGAAAAGATGATCAGCGGCAGGTGCTTTGCGGTGGCGTGCTCCACGGCGCGGGTGATCTTTTCGCCCACAGTGGTGCTCATGCTGCCCATAAAGAACCGACTGTCCAGCACCGCAGCCACCACCGGGGTGCCCTCGATGCGCCCCGTGGCGGTGATGACAGCTTCCTTCAAGCCGGTCTTGCCTGTCTGTGCTTCCAGCTTTTCCGGGTAGCCGGGAAACTGCAGCACATCCTGCGGGGCAAGGTCGGCGTCCAATTCCCGGAAGCTGCCCTTATCCAGGATGAGGTTCAGGCGGTAGTACCCGCCGATGGGCAGGTGCACCCCGCAGTTGGGGCAGACGTACTGCGCCTTGTTCCAGATCTGGCGGGTGGCACGGCGTCCGCACTTTTTGCATTCCACGAACTGCGGGTCGTTCCACACGGCACCCGCATCCCGCCGGGCTTTCAGCTGGAAGGTGCGCTCCCGCATACTGCCCGGCAGCAGGTCTTTGATACTGTTCATCGCGTTTCGCCTCGGTCAGCCTCAGACATGGGCATTGATGTAGTTGAAGATATCGCCCACGGTCTTGAGGTTTGCCAGCTCCTCATCGGGGATGGACACGCCGCAGGCCTCTTCCAGCGCCATGTTAAGCTCCACAGCGTCCAGGCTGTCGGCCTCCAGATCCTCGGTCAGGCTGGCTTCCATGGTCACCTTGTCCTCATCGCAGCTCAGGGTATCGACAACGATCTTCTTCATTTCCTCGAAAGTCATGGTAGTGTTCTCCTTTATGTTCTATGGTTGTTTTTAATTATTTACCTAAAAGTTATGAGGTATCGAACACGACCATTATAGCCAATTCGTCGGATAAGTCAATGGATTTAGTTAAATATTTTTATCTTTTACACTTTTGTCACAGTTTGCTTCCTTTTTATATAGCCCCCTGCACAGGGCGCAAAAAAGCCGCTGCACAGTGCTTTGTGCAGCGGCTTTTCCGGTAATAAAAATATTCTTTTTGTTTATTCCAGCCCGATCTGCTGGGCGTATTCCTCCAGCAGCTCCCGCTCAAGGAAGGGGGTCTTGACGCCCTCGCGGTCGCGGTAGGTCTCGTGCCCCTTGCCGATGACGGCGATCAGATCGCCCTCCTGTGCGTGATCCACTGCGTAGTGCAAAGCGTCCAGACGGTCGGGGATCTCCACGAACTTTGCGTCCGGGTTGCCCTTGTTCATGCCCTCGCGGATATCCGCGATGATGTCCTCCACCTTTTCAAAGCGGTTGTTGTCCTCGGTGAGGATGGAGAGATCCGCCATCTTGGCGCAGATCTCGCCCATGCCGTAGCGGCGCAGCTTGGAGCGGTTGCCGCCGCAGCCGAACACCACCACCAAGCGGTGGGGCTTGTAGGCGCGCAGGGTGGTGAGCAGGCTCTCGGTGGACACCTCGTTGTGGGCGTAGTCCAACAGGATGGTGAACTTTTTGCTGATGGGCACCAGCTCCACACGTCCCTTCACCACGCACTTGCCCAGACCATCGTGGATGGCAGCATCCGGCAGACCCAGCACCTTGCCCACGGCCAGCGCGGCCAGCGCGTTGTACACGCTGAACTCGCCGGGCATATTCACCTTGACGTCCATCTCGTCCTTGCCGGTAACGTGGAAGGCAACGCCCAGAAAATCGTGGGTGCGCAGCAGCTCGTAGCCGGTCTCGCGGTAGTCGGCCTTTTCATCGCGGCCATAGGTGACCAGCTTGCAGGTGTGGCCCTCCAGCAGGGCAGCGGTGTTCTCGTCGTCGATATTCACCACGCCCACATCGCAGCGTTTGAACAGCTGTCCCTTCCAGCTGCGGTACTCCTCAAAGGTCTTGTGCTCGCCGGGGCCGATGTGATCCGGCGAAAGGTTGGTGAACACGCCCACATCGTAGTGCACGCCCGCCACACGGTCCATCATCAGACCCTGACTGGACACTTCCATCAGTGCGGTGTCGCAGCCGGCATCCAGAAACTCCCGGAAGGTCTTTTGCAGCTCGTAGCTTTCCGGGGTGGTGTTGGCGGTGTCCTTGTGGCGTCCCATATAGTAGATGCCGTTGGTGCCGATCATACCTACCTTGCGGCCTGCGGCCTCCAGCACGCTTTTGATCATATGGGTGGTGGTGGTCTTGCCCTTGGTGCCGGTGACGCCGATCATGGTCATCTGGCGGGCAGGGTTGCCAAAGAGGTTGGCGCTCATCAGTGCCATGGCATAGCGGCTGTTCTCCACCTTGACCACGGTCACACCGGGCATGGCGGAAAGGTCGATGTCGTGCTGGATGACCAGCGCGCTGACCCCCTTGGCGGCGCAGTCGGCGGCAAACGCGTGGCTGTCCCGCTGGGTGCCCACGATGCACACGAACAAAAGCCCCGGGGCAGCCTTGCGGCTGTCGTAGATGATATCTGCGATCTCAGTATCCAGACTGCCCTGCACAAGGGTAAAGGGCACGCCTTCCATCAGTTGTTCCAGCTTCATACAGTCTCCTCCATAGAGTTTCTTTACATGGGGTTTTCTTCTTCGTTGGCCGTCATGCGGTCAGGGTGGGTCAGGGGCAGCTGCTCGGTGTCCGCTTCAGCCGCCGGTTCGGCGGTATCCGTGGGCTCTACGCCCTCGGTGCTGTCCGTGCTGTCGGCGGCGTCCTCTGCCGGGGCGGGTTCCTCAACCTTGGGCGGCACCACATAGCCGGAGGGCAGAGTAGGCTCGCCCTGTGCAAAATAGATCTTGCGGGTGCTGCTGGCGCTGGTATGGCTGAAATCCAGCCGCCCGGTATCGGTGGGGCCGCAGCCCTTGCCATCGGCGTTGGTCAGCACATAGCGGGCGCGATCCAGCTTATAATCCAGATCGTTCAGCGTACCCAGCAGCACGCTGATGCGGTCCTGATACAAAAATGCGATTTGTTCGGTGTCTGCCACTTCCAGCCGTGTCACATCCTGCGACAGGCCGTATTCTTCCAGCTTGCTCACCAAGGTGCTCAGAGCTTCCATGCGGGCATCCCCTGTGTCCGCCGTGCTTTCGCTCCCGGCTGCTTCCGACCCGGAGGCGCTTGCTGTGTCCGCATCCTCCACAAGGCAGAACGCCTGTCCCGGGGCGGTATCCTGCAGCTTACCGCCGTACAGGGTGCAAAGCCCCTCGGGCTGGGTGCTTTCCTCGGACAGGATCTTCCATTTGTCCGAGATCACAAGCCACTTGCTGCCGTTTTGCACCGCGTAGGCGGGCACGGCTTCGGTCACCTGCACCACCACGGTGTTGGGGTAATCCCGGATCACCTTGATGGAGCCCAGCAGCGGGAAATTCTGCTCCAGCACAGCGGCCTTTTCGCCGGGCTCAAAGCTGAAAATGTTCTCTTCCAGCTGCACGCCCATCCGCTGCAAAATGCTGTCTGCGGAATAGCCCGCGATCTCGGTCACCTGCTTGCCGTCCGGGGTCTGCACCTGAATGGAGCTGATGCGGAACAGCATGGTCATGGTCAGGTAGATGCCCGCGCCAATGACGCACAGCAGCATGGCAAAGGCGGTCAGGCGGCGCAGTATCCGGCGGCGGCGCAGGGTGGCGCGGGTCACCTTGCGCTTTTTGCGCTTTTCCCGACGGGCAGGGCTTTGCTGCGGGGCAGTCTGCGCCGGGCGCAGACGCTGGTTCTGGCTGCCTGCCGTTTGCTGCCGGTTCGGGTGGTTTTGCGCGTTCGGGTGGTTCTGGTTTTTCCGGCTGCTCTGCCCGCTGCGGGCATTGTTTGCCGGGCGGCGCTGTTTGCCGCCGGACTTCGCGTTTTTGGGTCTGCTGCCCGCCGGGCGGCTGCCGGCGGGGTACTGGGTGGTATTGCTCCCCTGCCCTTGCGCCGGACGGCGGGTCTGGGACTGGGTGGGGAACTGGATGCTGTTATCTGCCCGGGAGGAGCGCACACTGCCGTTGGCACTGCGGGAGGGCGGGCGGCTGAGCGGCTCGCCGTTGTAGCCGTAGCGGCTGCTGCCGGTGCTCCGAGGCGTATTATTCTGCGAAGGCGCAGAGGTGCGCGCCACATCCCGGTTCAGGTCATAGGGTCTGGTGTTCCGGGGTCTGCCGTTGCGGTCACGGTTCTGCTGCATCATTCGCACCTTCCTTCTTGTTTATTCCGGGTCTGCATCACGGGGTCTTTACCAGCTTGAGCAGCGCCGCAGTGATGCGGTCCAGACTGTCGTCCACCGACAGGCTGCGGGCGTTTTTGCCCATCTCGGCCAGCTTGCCGGGCTGTGCCAGCATTTCGGCCACCGTCTGCACCAGCTTTTCGCCGGTCAGGTCTTTTTCCTCAATGACCATGGCCGCCCCTGCCTTTTGCAGCTCCATGGCGTTGTAGTACTGGTGGTTCTCCGCCACATTGGGGCTGGGGATCAGCACAGCGGCGCGTCCCACGGCTTCCAGCTCTGCCAGCGTCAGCGCACCGGCGCGGCTGATGACGAGATCTGCCGCAGCCAGCAGTTCCGGCATATTGTTGATGTATTCCTTTACCACAAGGCTGTCGCCGGGGGTAAAATCCTTCTGCTTTTGCAGCTGCTCAAACAGCTGTACGCCGTACTGTCCGGTGGCGTGCAGGTGCAGCACCGGCTTGTGCTCGTGCTGCTCCCAAGCGCAGAGGTCTGCCACCACCTCGTTGACCCGGCGTGCACCCAGACTGCCGCCGAAGGACAGGATGACGGTGCGGTCGCCCGCGCCCTGCTGTGCGCGGATGGCTTCGCGGTTCGCGGCCTGTGCAAACACTTCCGGCCGCACGGGGTTGCCCACCACAAGGGTCTTGTCCGGTGCGCCCAGCTTTTCCACAGCGGCGGGCACGGCGGCAAACACGATATCCACATCCGGAGCCAGCAGCTTGTTGGTCACACCGGGGAAGGCGTTCTGCTCGTGCAGGGCGGTGTGGATGCCCATTTTTGCGGCGCAGCGCACCACCGGCCCGGACACATAGCCGCCGCAGCCGATGACGAGATCCGGCTTTACCTCTTTCATCATGGCCTTGGCCTTGGGGCCGGAGAGCGCCAGATTCCACAGAGTGATGATGTTGCGCTTGATGTTGTGCAGGCTGAGCTTGCGCTGGAAGCCGGTGATCTCGATGTGGTGGAAGGGGTAGCCCGCCTGTGTGACCAGACGGTACTCCATGCCCTCCTTACGGCCTGCAAAGTGGATCTCGGCGGTAGGGTCAGCCTTTTTCAGAGCACCGGCAATGGCCAGTGCGGGATTGATATGTCCGGCAGTGCCGCCGGCTGCGATCAGTACACGCATGGTGATTTCCTCCTTATCTGGATGTGCTCAATATCCCATGTTGGGGTCGAGCCGGATGGTGTTGTCGGACTTTTCTTTTTCCCGCTGTTCCCGCTGGGCGCGGAGATTCTCCCGCTCGAGGCGGGCGCGCTCGCCGCCCCGGCCGATATTTATCATCACGCCCATCTCGGCCAGCAGCAGGATGAGGCTGGTGCCGCCGGAGGAGAAGAAGGGCAGCGAGATGCCGGTGTTGGGCAGGGTGTTGGTGACGACCGCGATGTTGCAGAACACCTGCCACGCAATTTGGGCCATGATGCCGATGCCCACCAGTGTGCAGTAGCGGTTCTCGGCGTGGAAGGCCAGCCACAGCCCCTGCACGAGGAAGAGCACGAAGAGCAGGATGACGATGACGGCACCCACGAAGCCCAGCTCCTCACACACGACGCTGAAGATGAAGTCGTTGGTGCTCTCGGGGAGCCAGAGCTGTTTTTCGATGCTGTTGCCGAGGCCGAGGCCGGTGACACCGCCGGAGCCGATGGCGTAGAGGCTCTGCAGGGTCTGGTCGGTCATCCT
>OGEP01002802.1_pt1 | contig 14490 bp, 11 predicted proteins | sample 1570721 | NCBI WGS metagenome assembly OGEP01 (sample SAMEA2582131, study PRJEB24529) | metagenome | biome: Human gut stool | place: China | collected 2011 | reverse complement strand
GCAGATGAAGAATAGCGAAACAGAGTTCTCACAATTTGTAACCTTGAACTCTACTGGTGACCCTGTTGAAGCGTCTGAAATTCTTGATCGCGCCGAAGAGCATACCATTGCCCTTGGTCAGATTACGGAGCAAATTCCTGCTATTGTTGCTAAATTAGAAGATGATTTTCCAGACCAGTTGGATGACTTGGAATCTGGTTATCGTCGTCTTTTGGAAGAAAATTATCATTTTGAAGAAAAAGATATCGAGCAACGTTTTCAAGAAATTCGCGAAGCCATTCGTTCAAATTCGGATGAATTAGTGAGTCTTGACCTTGATCGTGCGCGTGAAGAAAATGAGCATATTCAAACGACAATTGATGGGCTTTACGATCTATTTGAACAAGAAATCGCTGCTCATAAAGTAGCCTTGAAAGATAGCAAGATTTTCCCAGATTATTTGGCGCATGCTAAATCTAACAATGACCAACTTGATGCTGAGATTAAACGTCTTTCAACCAAATACATTCTTAATGAAAATGAAGGCCTCAACCTTCAAAACTTTACGAATGAATTGGAAAACTTGGAAGAGAAAGTCTTGCCAGAGGCGCTTAACTTTGGTCAAGGTGAGATGCCATTTTCACAACTTCGAGAAGTCTTTGACCGTAGCCTTCAGACTTTAGCAAATATTGAAGAAGGTCAAATGGAAGTCTTCAATGCCATTAAGGACATTGAGCAAATCGAAGTATCAGCGCGTAAAGAATTAGAAAATCGTGTGGCTAAGTTGCATATGATTAAACGATTCATGGAAAAACGCAATCTTCCTGGCATCCCACAAGACTTCTTGAGCACTTTCTTTACAACAAGTTCTCAGTTGGAAACCTTGATGGATGAATTGAGCCGTGGACGTATTGATGTTGAAGTTGTTTCTCGTTTGAGAGAAGTGACAAACAATGCTATCGCAAACTTGGAAGCAACGACTTACAAAGTTGTTCAAGACGCTACTTTGACTGAGCAGCTTCTTCAATATTCAAATCGTTATCGCAGCTTTGAACCAGCTGTCCAAGCAAGTTTTGAACAGGCGCTTCATTTATTCGAAGTGGAAAATAACTATGAAGCTTCCTTTGAAGAAATTTCATACGCTTTAGAAACAGTTGAGCCAGGTGTCACAGACCGTTTCGTATCATCATACGAAAAAACACGTGAACAAATTCGATTCTAACAATTGAGCCTAAAAAATAGAGATTCACCTTTTTGTGAGTCTCTATTTTGATGTTCAAAGCGATGAGAATTTTTGTTTTAAATATGGGGTCAAGTAGTGCTGGTACTGGTAACCTTGCTGGTTACGGTGTGGTGACAGAATCTGCTTTTGATAGCGATGTTTACATGATTGCTCGTGTTCGTTATAATGACCTGAAAAATGTCGCTTACTACACAGACAATTACACTAAAAAAATGTCTAAGCACCAAGATGACCTTGCAACATTAGTGTCTGATAACGGTGCCAAACGCATTGCCTCAATCAAAGCAGACAAACAAAAAACGATTGATAATGGCAAGAAAATCCTTGCTTCTAAAGAAGCTGAAATCAAACAAAATGAGCAAAAGATTACTCAACAAGAAGCGCAGCTGAAAACAGCTGGTTTACCATCTACAAGCCAACAAGCGCAGGCATTAACTTACTGCTAAAGCGCAGCTTGAATCAGCTAAAAAGGAAATTGCTTCTAAAAAAGCTGACTTAGAAAGAGCTCAAAAAACGATTGATAGACTCACAACACCAACTTACACCGTCTATAATCGGACAAGTCTACCTGGCGGTGAGGGCTATATGACCTATGATAATTCAGCTAAATCAATTGCATCTGTTGGTAATATCTTCCCAGTAGTTCTCTATGTCGTGGCTGCTATGGTAACCTTGACAACTATGACACGTTTTGTTGATGAAGAACGTACAAATGCTGGTTTCTTCAAAGCCCTTGGTTATACTAACCGTCAAATCATAGCTAAATTTGTTCTCTATGGTTTGGTTGCAAGTCTTACAGGGACTATTGTCGGTGTTCTTTTTGGAAACTACATTTTGTCACCTCGTATTGCATCAATCACGGCATCAGATACTGTTCTAGGTTTGCCAAGTCTTTATCCGCATCTTTGGTACTTTGCCTTGGCTATTGTGCTGGCGCTTATCTCAGCGGTATTGCCAACCTACTTAGTGGCTCGCAAGGAATTGGTCGAAAAACCAGCGCAGCTTTTACAAGTAAAACCACCCGTTGCAGGGTCAAAAATCCTCTTGGAACGCATTACTTTCATTTGGAAACGCCTCAGTTTTACGCATAAGGTGACTGCTCGAAATATCTTCCGTTATAAACAACGTATGCTCATGACCATCTTTGGTGTGGCAGGTTCGGTTGCCCTTCTCTTTGCAGGTCTTGGTATCCAGTCTTCTATTTCTAGCGTATCTGACCGTCAATTTAAAGAAGTCATGACCTACGATATGATTGTGGCGCGTGACACTAGCGCAAGCGATAGCGAAACGTCAGCACTTGATAACTTGTTAGCAAATAAAAGCCATTAAGTCTCATCAAGCCATTTACATGGAAAAAGGAAATCAAACGATTTCTGGTCGTTCTCAAAAAGAGACAGTGACAATCATTTCTGCTGAGAAATCTGCCCTAAAAAAATACATCCAACTTCAAAATCGTAGCAGTAAAGAAAGCTATACGTTAAATGACAAGGGTGTTTACCTAACTGAAAAATTAGCTAAACTATACGGTGTGAAAGTCGGTGACAGTATCAAGGTTGACCTCAACAACAAAACGGTTTCAGCTAAAGTCGCTGGTATTTCAGAAATGTACACAGGTCATTTCATCTTTATCAGCCTAGCTTATTACAAAACATTAGCTGGAAAAGCACCTGAGAAAAATGCAGAGTTTGTTACACTTAAACAGTCATCGAGCAAGGAAGTAAAAGAAATGGCGAATCGTTTCTTGTCACTTGATGCGGTATCAGGTATCTCTCAAAACATTGAATTAGCTGCCCTTTTCAACAAAACAGCTAACTCACTTTCTTCAGTCATGTTAATCCTAGTTGTTCTTTCAGTTCTTCTAGCAGTCGTTATTCTTTACAATTTAACTAATATTAACGTCGCAGAACGTATCCGTGAATTGTCAACCATCAAGGTTCTCGGTTTCCACAACAAAGAAGTGACCATGTATATCTATCGTGAGACCATTGTCTTATCTATCATTGGTATCATCACAGGTATCATCGGCGGAGACTTTCTTCATCAAGTTATCTTGTCAATGATCGGCTCATCAAGCATCATGTTCGACCCATCTGTGGCAACCTATGTCTACATCGTGCCAATCCTAGCCGTTATCATCATCCTTGCGGTGCTTGGTTGGGTGGTTAACCGTCACCTTCGTAATGTTGACATGCTTGAAGCTCTTAAATCTGTTGAATAAAAAAATAAATGAAAAACTCCGATAAGTTTGGTAAAATATAACAAAAGCTAAAGGAGAATTCTGATGACTAATGGATTGTTGGTGATGGATGTCGATAGCACGCTCATCATGGAAGAAGGTATCGATATACTAGGCGAGAAAGCAGGTGTTGGTGAGCGAGTAGCGGGTATCACTGAGTGCGCCATGCGTGGTGAGTTGGACTTTGAAGCTGCCCTTCGTGAGCGCGTTGGCCTTCTCGAGGGGCTTCCAGAAATCATTTTTGACGAGGTTCTAGCAGAGATTCATTTTACACCTGGTGCTAAGGATTTGGTGGATGAATTGCATGCGCGTGGCTTTAAGGTTGGCCTGGTTTCAGGTGGTTTCCATGAAACTGTGGATGTGCTGGCCAGTCAGCTCGGCATTGATTATGTTAAAGCCAACCGATTAGAGGTCCAAGACGGCGTCCTCACAGGAAGAGTGGTCGGAGACATTGTTACCAAAACTGTGAAAAAGACCATGCTTGAAGAGTGGGCAAGCCAAAATAATCTAACCATGACACAAACCATTGCCATGGGAGACGGCGCCAACGACCTACCAATGATTCATGCAGCAGGCATCGGAATCGCCTTCTGCGCCAAACCAATCGTCCGAGAAGAAGCCCCTTACCAAATCAACGAGAAGGATTTGTATCAGGTGATTGGAATCTTGGATAAAGTGAATGAAAACAAGTAAAACAAAAATGCAAGCGTTTAGATAGCGCTTGCATTTTTGTTTATCTAGAGTAAAATAGACTTATGGGAAATTTTGAAAAATAAAAAAGCACCGAATCGGTGCCCACTTTTCACAAAGTTGAATACGGATAAAACCTTATTTTAACATTGCTGTGTTGTTTCGAATAGTCCCAACGTATTTATTCTACAACACTAATTAATTTATTGCAAGAAAAATTTAAAGGAGATTTTTATGACAAAACCATACTCTATCGGGCTTGATATCGGTACTAATAGTGTTGGATGGGCTGTTATTACTGATGATTACAAGGTTCCTGCTAAAAAGATGAAAGTTTTAGGCAACACAGATAGAAAAAGCACCAAGAAAAATTTAATTGGAGCTTTGCTGTTTGATAGCGGTGAGACTGCAGAAGCAACTAGATTGAAACGGACAGCGCGTCGTCGATATACTCGTCGTAAAAATCGCCTTCGCTATTTGCAAAAAATTTTTGCTGAGGAGATGACAAAGATTGATGAGTCATTCTTTCATCGTTTAAATGAATCATTTTATGTTGCAAAAGATAAGGATTATGATAAGCATCCCATTTTTGGGAATCAAGGTGAGGAAGTTGCCTACCATAAAGATTTTCCAACAATTTACCATTTAAGAAAGCATCTGGCAGATTCATCTGAGAAGGCTGATTTACGTTTAGTTTATCTTGCTTTGGCTCATATGATTAAGTTTCGTGGACATTTTTTGATTGAGGATAAAAATTTTAAGGCAGAAAATTCTGATATTCAAAGTTCATATACGCAATTTCTTCAAACTTATGATTCAGTTTTTGAAACTAATCTTTCAGATGAAGGCATTCAGGTGGAATCGATTCTCTCTGACAAAATCAGTAAATCTGCCAAAAAAGACAAAATCTTGGCTCTTTATCCACAGGAAAAATCAAACGGACGATTTGCTGAATTTTTGAAGTTGATTGTGGGCAACAGTGCTGATTTCAAAAAGCATTTTGGCCTAGAAGAAAAAACTTCTCTTCAATTCTCCAAGGATACCTATGAAGAAGACTTAGAAAATCTATTGGCTAGGATTGGTGATGGCTATGCTGATGTCTTTTCTGCGGCTAAAAGGCTCTACGATGTAGCTTTATTGGCAGGTATCTTGACAGTCTCTGACAATTCAACAAAGGCTCCTTTATCTGCTTCAATGATAGAACGTTACAAAGAGCATGAGGAAGATTTAGCTAAACTTAAGCTGGCAGTGGCAAAGCAATTTGGCAAAACGTCTAAAGAATATAAGGAAATGTTTAGGAATTCATCAGCAAATGGCTATGCTGGTTATATTGAAAAGGATGTAAAGCAAGAAGTTTTCTATAAATATACTGAGTCTCTTCTATCCAAAGTTGACGGAAGCCAGTATTTCCTAGAGAAAATTAAACGCGAAGATTTTTTGAGAAAACAAAGAACTTTTGATAATGGCTCTATTCCTTATCAGATTCATTTGCAAGAGATGCATGCAATTTTACGCCGTCAGGGTGAATTTTACCCATTTTTAAAGGAAAATCAGGATAAAATAGAAAGGATCTTCACATTTAAAATTCCTTATTATGTCGGACCTTTGGCGAGAAAAGACAGTCGCTTTGCCTGGGCGGAATTTAAGTCAGACGAAAAGATTACACCTTGGAATTTCGAAGAAGTAGTGGACAAAGAGGTATCAGCGGAAAAATTTATTCAACGAATGACATTGAATGATCTTTATATGCCAGAAGAAAAGGTGCTTCCAAAGCACAGTCTGATTTATGAAACCTTCACCGTCTATAACGAGTTAACCAAGGTAAAATATATCAATGAACAAGGCAAGTCTTTCTTTTTTGATGCCAACATGAAGCAAGAAATTTTTGACGCTGTCTTTAAAGCTAACCGCAAAGTAACAAAAGAAAAACTTTTAAACTATCTGAAATTAGAGTTTGAAGAATTTAGAATTGTTGATTTGACAGGTTTAGATAAAGAGAATAAAGCTTTCAACGCTTCTTTAGGCACTTACCACGATTTATTGAAAATTCTTGATAAAGACTTTTTAGATGATAAGGCTAATCAAGGTATTATCGAGGATATTATTCAGACACTGACACTTTTTGAGGATCGAGAGATGATTCGTCAACGTCTGCAGAAGTACAGTGATATTTTGACAAAGGAACAACTTAAAAAGTTAGGATGTCGCCATTATACTGGTTGGGGAAGACTGTCCTATAAACTGATTAATGGTATTCGAAATAAAGAAAATCATAAAACCATTCTTGATTATTTGATTGATGACGGGCGTGCTAATCGTAACTTTATGCAACTGATTCATGATGATAGCCTTTCTTTTAAAGATGAGATTGAGAAAGCTCAAGTGATTGGGGACGTTGATAATCTTCAAGAGACTGTTTCCAACTTAGCTGGTAGTCCGGCCATCAAAAAAGGAATTTTACAAAGTATCAAGATTGTTGATGAATTAGTTAAGGTCATGGGGCATAATCCTGAAAATATTGTCATTGAAATGGCGCGTGAAAATCAGACAACACAAGGCGGTCGGAATCGCTCGCAACAAAGATTGAAACGGCTACAAGACTCACTCAAAGAACTGAACGGTGACATACTTAAGAAATACCCGACAGATAATGATGCTTTGCGAAGTGATAGGCTCTTCCTCTACTATATCCAAAATGGCAAGGATATGTACACAGGAGAGGCACTCGATATTGATAACTTAAGCCAATATGATATTGACCATATCATTCCGCAAGCTTTTATCAAAGACGACTCTATTGATAATAAAGTGTTGACGAGCTCTGCAAAAAATCGCGGTAAATCAGATGATGTTCCAAGTATTGATATTGTTCGTGCTAGAAGAACAGACTGGCAACGGCTATTTGATGCTAAGCTGATTTCCAAACGTAAGTTTGATAACTTAACCAAGGCAGAGCGAGGTGGTTTGACAGATGCTGATAAGGCAGGTTTCATCAAGCGTCAGCTGGTTGAAACACGTCAAATCACAAAACATGTGGCACAGATATTAGATGCACGTTTTAATACAGAAGTAGATGAAAATAAAAAGACTATTCATAAAGTCAAAATTGTTACTTTAAAATCAAGCCTTGTTTCACAATTTCGTAAGGACTTTCAGCTTTACAAAGTCCGTGAAATCAATGATTATCACCATGCGCATGATGCTTATCTTAATGTAGTAGTGGGGACGGCTTTACTAGGTGTATATCCCCAATTAGCATCAGAATTTGTATATGGAGAATATAAAAAAGTTAATCTCAAAAAGGTAGTGAAAGAAAGCAAAGAGGGCTATGGGAAAGCAACTCTTAAACGGTTCTTTTATTCAAATATTATGCGCTTCTTTGCAAAAGATAACATTAAGGTAGATGAAAATGGGGTAATAGTATGGAAAAAAGAAGACCATATTAAGAATATTAGGAGGGTTCTATCATACCCTCAAGTCAATATTGTGAAGAAGGTTGAAGAGCAGACAGTAGGGCAAAATGGGGGATTGTTTGATAACAATATAGTATCTCCAAAGAATGTTAATCCCGATAAATTGGTTCCTATTAAGGAGGGATTAGACGCTAAAAAATACGGAGGGTATCAAAAGCCAACTACAGCTTATCCGATTTTGTTGCTTACAAAAGATAAACAATTAATTCCAATCGCAGTAATGGATAAGAAAAAATTTGAAAAAGATTCAGTGAACTATCTGAGAAATAAAGGGTATAAAAATGTCGATAATAATAGCATCGTAAAATTGCCTAAATATAGCCTAGTAGATGTTGGTGACGGCGTTAAAAGAATGTGGGCAAGTGCCAAGGAGGTTCATAAAGGTAATCAATTGATTGTGTCTAAAAATTCTCAAAAATTATTGTATCATGCACACCATTTAGATAATGACTTGAGCATGAATTATCTTCAAAATCATAAACAACAATTTGATGTGTTGTTCGATGAAATTATTAGTTTTTCCAAAAAGTGTAAATTAGGGAAAGAGCATGTTCAAAAAATCGAAGAAACTTATAAAAGAAAACGTACAACAGTATCAATAGAAGATTTATCGACTGATTTTATTACCTTGTTAGGGTTTACTAAATTAGGAGCAACGTCACCATTTAATTTTTTGGGAACGAAACTAAATCAAAAACAGTATACGGGAAGGAAAGATTATCTTTTACCTTGTATTAATGGAACTCTTATCCACCAATCAATAACAGGCTTATACGAAACTCGTATCGATTTAGAAAAGTTAGGTGAGAAATAATGGGCTGGCGAACAGTAGTTGTTAATACACACTCTAAATTATCCTATAAAAACAACCACCTGATTTTCAAAGATGCCTATCAGACAGAAATGATTCACCTGTCTGAGGTGGATATTTTGTTACTTGAGACGACTGATATTGTGCTTTCAACTATGTTGATTAAGCGGATGATTGATGAGAATATTTTGGTGATTTTCTGTGATGACAAGCGCTTGCCGACGGCCATGCTGAGTCCCTTTTATGGACGACATGATTCGAGTTTACAGTTGTCTCGCCAGATTGCTTGGAATAATGAGTTGAAGGCGGAGGTTTGGACGGAAATCATTGCGCAAAAAATCTTGAATCAGAGTTTCTTTTTAGCAGAGTGTAATTTCTTTGAAAAATCGCAATCGATTATGGATTTATATCATGGTTTGGAGACTTTTGACCCGAGTAATAGGGAGGGACATTCGGCTCGTATTTATTTCAATACTTTGTTTGGAAATGATTTTTCGAGGGAACAGGATAATGTCATTAATGCAGGGCTAGATTATGGCTACACGCTTTTACTCAGTATGTTTGCGCGTGAATTGGTGGTTTCTGGTTGTATGACTCAATTTGGTTTGAAACACTCTAATCAGTTCAATCAATTTAATTTTGCCAGTGATATTATGGAACCTTTCCGTCCTATCATCGACAGAATTGTTTATGATAATCGCAGAGCTAACTTTGTTAAAATGAAGCGCGAGCTATTTTCCATTTTCTCTGAAACCTATTTGTACAACAATAAAGAAATGTATCTATCGAATATCGTCAGTGATTATACCAAAAAGGTGGTTAAGGCGCTGAATAATGAGGGGAAAGGAGTTCCTGAATTTAGGATATGAGTTATCGGTATATGCGGATGATTTTAATGTTTGATATGCCAACGGATACCGCTGAGGAACGGAAGGCTTATCGCAAATTTCGAAAATTTTTGTTGAGCGAAGGCTTTATCATGCACCAGTTTTCAGTTTATAGTAAGTTATTATTGAATAGCTCTGCCAATAAGGCTATGGTGGACCGCTTGCAAGAAAATAATCCTAAGAAGGGAAGTATCACCTTGTTGACGGTTACTGAAAAACAGTTTGCCAGGATGATTTATTTGCACGGGGAGCGCAATACAAGCGTGGCAAATTCAGATAATCGGTTGGTATTTTTAGGAGAAAATTATGACGATGAAGATTAATTTTCCGATTTTAGATGAACCTTTAGAATTCAACCAAGGGACCATTCTAGTTGTGGAAGATGTAACGGTCTTTTCATCTTTGGTGAAACATTTTTATAGCTACACTGAAGACGGTGAGGTAAAACTAGACGGTGAGGTAAAACTGTTTGATGACAAATTGAAGTCACTCAAGGAATCAGAGTTGATGTTAGTCACTGATATTTTGGGTTATGATGTCAATGCGCCAGCTATATTGAAGCTCATCCATGCTGATTTGGAGGGGCAATTAAATGAAAAGCCAGAAGTTAAGTCCATGGTAGAAAAATTAGCAACTACTATTACGGAATTGATAGCTTTTGAGTGCTTGGAAAATGAACTGGATTTGGAATATGATGACATCACTATTTTAGAGTTAATCAATGCGCTTGGTGTCAAGATTGAAACACAAAGTGATACCATTTTTGAAAAGTGTTTTGAAATTCTTCAAGTCTATAACTATTTGAGCAAAAAGCGGCTACTGATTTTTGTCAATAGCGGAGCTTATTTGACAAAATACGAAATGGAGAAATTGCTGGAATATATCAGATTGTCAAATCAGACCGTTCTCTTTTTAGAACCACGAAGACTCTATGATTTTCCACAATATGTTTTAGACGAGGATTATTTCTTAAATACTGAAAATATGGTATAATTATCCTAACAGACACAGTTATATCAAGGAATTTTCGAAACTGAAGTCTAGCTGAGGCGAATGGCGCGATTACGAAATTTCGTGACAAAAAATGGTCCACGAGGTTTTAGAGCTGTGTTGTTTCGAATGGTCCCAAAACCGCCTTTGATGGTTGACATAACAATACCTGGTTTTAGAGCTGTGTTGTTTCGAATGGTCCCAAAACTACAACTTCTCCCGCTCGACCTCATAACCAGTTTTAGAGCTGTGTTGTTTCGAATGGTCCCAAAACCCATCAGATTTTCATTCCATCCATTTCGTTTGTTTTAGAGCTGTGTTGTTTCGAATGGTCCCAAAACGTCGCCGCTAAAACTTCGGGTGCCTTTAAAGTTTTAGAGCTGTGTTGTTTCGAATGGTCCCAAAACTTTTGGAATTGTTTTCTTCTTTGGCATATGGTTTTAGAGCTGTGTTGTTTCGAATGGTCCCAAAACCCTTGCGGATTTTAGCTTGTTTGATTTTGTGTTTTAGAGCTGTGTTGTTTCGAATGGTCCCAAAACCAAGATATGGTGTTCTGTACTATTCCACAAGTTTTAGAGCTGTGTTGTTTCGAATGGTCCCAAAACTTTTTCATTATTTTTATTCCTCATTAATAGGTTTTAGAGCTGTGTTGTTTCGAATGGTCCCAAAACGAGTGTCACGGAAACGCGCTTTGAACGCCCGTTTTAGAGCTGTGTTGTTTCGAATGGTCCCAAAACATCGAAAGTATATCCAGGGAATTCTTCTGAGTTTTAGAGCTGTGTTGTTTCGAATGGTCCCAAAACATATTATCCGTTAGATTGTGATACTCATCGTTTTAGAGCTGTGTTGTTTCGAATGGTCCCAAAACCTCCAGAGCTGATAGCTGTGATAACTTGACTGTTTTAGAGCTGTGTTGTTTCGAATGGTCCCAAAACCCGTGGGGAAGCAGATGATGAGGACGTTGAGGTTTTAGAGCTGTGTTGTTTCGAATGGTCCCAAAACATTGCTAACGGTATTTTTACGAAGACAATCGTTTTAGAGCTGTGTTGTTTCGAATGGTCCCAAAACAAAAAGAGAGAGAGCCGAAGCTCTTTCCCTGTTTTAGAGCTGTGTTGTTTCGAATGGTCCCAAAACACTGTTACGCAGTTAGCTAGCAAGCTACAAGTTTTAGAGCTGTGTTGTTTCGAATGGTCCCAAAACTTTTAGGGTCGTTAGCATCTAGCAGTGCATGTTTTAGAGCTGTGTTGTTTCGAATGGTCCCAAAACTATTACGTTAAACGACTATCGTACAGAGCAGTTTTAGAGCTGTGTTGTTTCGAATGGTCCCAAAACCTCTTTATTTTGGAATAATTCATCATTTTCGTTTTAGAGCTGTGTTGTTTCGAATGGTCCCAAAACGCTTCACTACTTGAGAACGTTGAATATGATGTTTTAGAGCTGTGTTGTTTCGAATGGTCCCAAAACAGAAGTGGCTCATGACAAACCAAAAATTCGGTTTGAACGATAGTAAAATCTCCCAGATAAGTCCCAGCTAGGAGCTAGGGCTTATCTTTTTTCTTTGCGACAATTAACCAATTTTGCATTATAATAAAATCAAACCATAAAGGAGGCTTTCTCTATGCACATTTTAATCGCTCCAGATTCATTTAAGGAAAGTTTATCGGCTCTTGAGGTGGCGACAGCCTTACAGCAAGGATTTTCTCAAGTTCTACCGGATGCCTCTTTTGACCTCATGCCTGTTGGCGATGGTGGTGAAGGCACGATTGCATCGCTAGCTTATGGACTTGACCTCAAGGAGGAGACGACCACAGTGACGGGGGCTCTCGGTCAGCCAGTTGAAGCGACGTACGCGCGTGCTAGCGATTTAGCGGTTTTCGAAATGGCGACGGTCTGCGGTTTGGCTCAGGTGCCACGCAATCGACGAAACCCCTTATATTTGACGACTCGCGGTGTTGGAGAACTGATGCTTTTTTTGGCAAATACTGGCGTGCGCAGGCTGATGATTGGTGTGGGTGGAAGTGCCACCAACGATGGAGGTATCGGTATGGCAGCAGGGCTGGGCTATCGCTTCTATGATGATGTAGGAACCCTCCTCGAACCAATCGGCGACAATCTAGGTCGTATTACCTGCTTCGATAATGCACAAGTGCCACAGAGCCTGTTTGAGATGGAGATTACCGTTATTACTGATGTGACTAATCCTCTCTGCGGACCGACAGGTGCGACTCACGTTTTTGCAGAACAAAAAGGCCTACCGAAGTCTCAATTTGACCGCGTGGACCAAGATATGAAGCAATTCTATGAATTAACCAATCCTGCCATTTTTGACCTAGCTGGTGCTGGCGCTGGCGGTGGTATGGCAGCAGGGCTAGTCACCTTTGCAGCTGGCAAAATTGTGTCAGGAATTGATACCGTTCTGGACCTTCTAAACTTTGATCAGCGCGTACAGACAGCAGATCTTGTTCTGGTTGGTGAGGGGCGGATGGATGCCCAAAGTCTCTCTGGTAAGGCACCGGTAGGTATTGCCCGTCGAGTTCCGCGAGGCATTCCTGTGATTGCTATCTGTGGCATCTTAAAGGATGACCTTCCAGCTTTTCCCACCGCTAACATTCAGGCGGCTTTCCCCATTATTAGCAACGTCGATTCGCTGGAAAATACGCTGGCGCAAGCTTCCGACAACCTCAGTCGAACCGCCCAAAATATCGGCAACCTCATCAATATCTACCGTAGCAAATAATTGCAGGTCTTTTTACCGAATGTTACACTAGTAACATCTACGCAAGGAGAAACATATGAAAGTATTCGTCGTTGGAAGCACAGGACGTGTTGCAGAAAAATTATTGGAAATCCTGAGCCAGGCAGGTCATGAAGTTCTTGCTGGCGCCAGACGACCAGAAGCAGTTGTCAAATTGAACCATGTGACGCCAGTTTTGTTTGATTTACACGATTCAGTGGATCAATTGGCAGAGCAGCTTGGTCAAGCCCAAGCTATCATTTTTGTCGCTGGCTCACGCGGGAAAGATTTGCTACAAACTGACGCCTTTGGAGCCGTCAAAGTCATGCAAGCCGCTGAAAAACGAGGCATTAAGCGCTTCATCATGCTCAGCTCACTCTTCGCCCTGGAACCTGAACGCTGGGAGCACCCAGGCTTTGCTAGTCTGAAAGATTACAACGTAGCCAAGTTTTTTGCGGATAATTACTTGATTACAGACACCAATTTAGATTATACGATAGTTCAACCTGGCGCCTTGAAAGAAGAAGCAGCAACAGGAAAAATTCAAGTGATTTCGGATCAGTTTGGTAACATTTCCATTCCAGATCTAGCCCAAGTTCTCGCAGAACTACTAGTTTACCCAAATACGATTGGCAAGGTTATCAAGCTTATTTCTGGCGATCAAGCCATTTCAGAAGCACTGTCAGAGGTTTGAGCCAAGATAGTTTACCTAAAGAAAAGCCCAGTCTGATTTGTAATCAAGCTGAGCTTTTTAATTATAGACGAAATAATTTTTGCAAAAAAGATTTCTTCTGTAGTTTTTGCTTGTCTTTCTCTGGAGCTAATAGCTGAGAAAATCGTGTTTCGATAGCTATCTCATCGTCAGGAAAATCAACAGCATGGTCGGTGTGGATAACGATTGCAAAAGGTGAGTGAGAACTAGCTTCATGAACGATGGTAGCATTAATGCCAGCCTGATTCGCTAACTTCATATAATACATTTGGTCACTTGAAGAAAGCTTGGGTGTTAATTTCACGATCATCGGTGTCACCGTTTCGCTCAGCTCAGCCAAAATTTTTGAAAAATTATCTTTAACAGCCTGACTGCGGGCTAATTCAGAGGAAACTGTCAAAAGAACACGTTCTCTAAAAGTACCAGAGTAGTAGCGTTGTTCATCTGGATTTAACCGCGTTTCGCCACTAGCTTTTTGTAAAAGTTGTTGTTCAAGTTGAGCCATATCCATCTCCTAAAGTATTCTTTTAAAGCAAACATATCATATTTAGTAAAAAAATGCCATTAGAAAGTTTAGCGATTACAAAATCCCTAAAAAACGAACCTAAAAAGCGCTTACAACACGTTTTTTCTTGTTATTGAGCCTAGATTGTGGTATTATTAACATGTAAAAAATATTAAACTCATAAGGAGAGTATTGTAATGTCAATTATTACTGATGTTTACGCACGCGAA
>OGEP01002801.1_pt1 | contig 14492 bp, 9 predicted proteins | sample 1570721 | NCBI WGS metagenome assembly OGEP01 (sample SAMEA2582131, study PRJEB24529) | metagenome | biome: Human gut stool | place: China | collected 2011 | reverse complement strand
ATATTGGGGCTGTGCCGTTGGGCGGCCCCAATTCTATTCGTGTCCAGTCGATGACCAATACGTCTACGCAGGACACGCAGGCTTGTGTGGAACAGGCGAAACGTATTGTCGACGCGGGTGGTGAGTATGTCCGTCTGACGACGCAAGGTATCAAGGAAGCGGAGAACCTGAAAAATATTAATATCGGTTTGCGCAGTCAGGAATATATGGTTCCGTTGGTTGCCGATGTACACTTTAATCCGAAAGTTGCCGATGTGGCAGCCCGATATGCGGAAAAGGTACGCATCAATCCGGGAAATTATGTAGACGCTGCACGTACTTTTAAGAAGCTGGAATATACCGATGAGGAGTATGCGCAGGAAATACAGAAAATTCATGACCGTTTTGTGCCTTTTCTGAATATCTGCAAAGAGAATCATACGGCTATCCGTATCGGTGTGAATCACGGCTCTTTGTCCGACCGCATCATGTCCCGTTATGGTGATACGCCCGAAGGCATGGTAGAGTCTTGTATGGAGTTTCTTCGCATTTGTGTTGAAGAGAACTTTACCGATGTGGTTATTTCCATCAAAGCGTCCAATACGGTTGTCATGGTGAAAACCGTTCGTTTGTTGGTGGCTGTGATGGAGAAAGAAGGGATGGCTTTCCCGTTGCATCTTGGAGTGACAGAGGCCGGAGACGGTGAGGACGGACGTATCAAGTCCGCTCTCGGCATTGGTGCGCTGTTGGCCGACGGACTGGGGGATACTATACGGGTATCTTTGAGCGAAGCTCCCGAAGCGGAAATTCCTGTTGCCCGTAAGTTGGTGGACTATATACTGTTGAGGCGGAATCATCCTTATATTCCCGGATTGGAAGCGCCTGGATTTAACTATTTGTCGCCCGAACGCCGTAAGACGCGGGCTGTCCGCAATATAGGAGGTGAACACGTGCCTGTGGTCATTGCCGACCGTATGGACGGGAAAAACGAAGTGAATCCGCAATTTACTCCGGACTATATTTATGCCGGACGTGCTTTGCCCGAACAACGGGAAGAGGGTGTGGACTATATTCTTGATGCGGACGTATGGACCGGAGAAGCCGGTACTTGGCCTGCTTATAATCATCAGCAACTGCCGTTGATGGGAGGATGTAATGCGGAACTCAAATTCCTGTTTATGCCTTATATGGCACAGACGGATGAAGTGATTGCCTGTCTGAAACAACATCCCGAAGTGGTTGTCGTTTCTCAAAGCAACCATCCGAACCGTTTGGGCGAACATCGTGCGTTGGTACATCAACTGATGACAGAAGGGCTGCAAAATCCGGTTGTTTTCTTCCAGCATTATGCGGAGGATGATGCGGAGGACTTGCAGATAAAAGCTGCGGCGGACATGGGGGCTCTGATCTTTGACGGGCTTTGTGACGGAATCTTTATATTCAATCAAGGTAACCTCAGTCATGCGGTAATTGATGCGACGGCTTTCGGAATCTTGCAGGCGGGACGTACCCGTACTTCAAAGACGGAGTATATCTCTTGTCCCGGTTGCGGACGTACACTCTACGACTTGGAAAAGACGATTGCCCGTATCAAGGCGGCTACTTCACATCTGACAGGACTGAAAATCGGCATTATGGGATGTATCGTAAATGGTCCCGGTGAGATGGCGGATGCGGACTACGGCTATGTCGGTGCGGGACGGGGTAAGATCAGCCTGTATAAAGGGAAAGTCTGTGTAGAAAAGAATATTCCGGAAGAAGAAGCGGTGGAAAGGCTGCTGGAGTTTATCCGGAATGACAGGAAAGAAAACTCCTGATAGCATTTTCTGTGGAGTATATCTGTGTGACTAATAAAAACGATAATGGAAGATAATTTTGACTATGGGGCAGTACCATACAATTTTGCCCACTGCTTTAATGACAGGTGTCCGAAAGGAGAAAAATGTTTGCGTCATTTGGTGGCGGTGCACAGTACCGATCTGCATTCCATCATTTCTGTGGTAAATCCGAAATGTGTTCCGGAAGAGGTGAACACCTGTCCGTTCTATAAGCCGGTTCGGAAGATACGGGTCGCTTGGGGAGTTACCCATTTGCTGGATACAGTTCCGCATCGGGATGCAGTGGCCTTGAAGAATATGTTGCTAGGGCATTTCGGCCGTGCCATGTATTATCGCTTTTATCGTAAGGAGAAATATATTGCTCCCGAACAACAAGAATACATTTGTCGGCTGTTCCGTCAGAAAGGTATTACGGAAGAACCCATGTTCGACTCCTACACAGAAGAATTTGAATGGTAATCATCTGCCATCCTACACCAGATGGTATGTATCCTGTTGAATGACAATGAGTTGATAGGGTGTAAGATAGGGGTTGCAGATGGGTGTAGGATACTTTATCCTACACCCATCTGTTCCTTTATTATGAAAGCCTTACTACATGATAAACACTCCCGTGTTTCGTGCGTTTCGAAGGAATCTCATGCTTGCGAAGCACCCGCCCGAACACACTTACCCGCTTGTTGGACAGAGGAATAGCACTGTTCCTGCCAACCTCATCCAGAATCTCTGCCGGGGAAAGCCATTCACCGACTTCCTCCTCTTTGGCGGCACGGAAATAACGGTAAAACAGTTGCTCCTCTAGTGAAACCTGTTCAAACTCACGGTTGCTCTCGGTCATAATCCGCTCTTCGGCCGGATCAAACCAATAGCGTTCGCCATGATCCAACTCATACATGGCTTGTGCGTACAGTTGTTCATAGTCTATCGCCCGATTGGTATCTATTGTCCCCAACACTTCGATACAGATGAAACGACGGCTGCCCGTAGGGTCGGTCAAAAGATCTTTCTGATTGCTCGTGGCGATAAAAGAAGCATAACGGCGCAGCTCCAGCACGGCGGTAGCGTGAGGCTTGCGTATATTAACGATGGGCTTTTGCAGAATATGTTTCAGAAACCCCTGTTGCGTAGCACTTATCTGATCGAACTCGTCAATGTTGATGAGCGCAAACCGGTTCAGATAAAGTTCGGCGTCTTTCTTTTGCGAGAAGTCAATGCTATCCGTATAGTAAACACGTATGGCAGGAGGGATGAGGCTGCGGCAGAATGTGGACTTACGCGTGCCTTGTGCGCCCACCAATAGCGGAGAAACGTTGTTCGCGTGCATTTTATCTGTACCTCTCCAATGAACGACCATGTTCAGAAACCACCGGTGAAACAGCTCCACCCAATGCGGATTTCCGCAAGGCACTGTTTGCGCCAATTTGCGGATGCGGTCCTTTCCATCCCAGCCGGGGAGATGGTAAAGAAAATCTTCCAGCGGATTGAATACCGGCACACGATTCGAATAAATATACCGGTTGATATCCCGGTCCCACAACGGAATACCTTCCGCTTGCGCGTCCAGCGCGATACTGTTCAATATCCGCTTGTCGATCGGATTGAAATAAAAGCGGAACGAGTTTCGTTCACGATATTCCACTTCCCCTATTTGAGTATTGTAACGGAATTCGTAACGTCTCTTCATAAACTCTTCAGTCTGCATGGCAAGCAGTTGCTCTTTGCCTAAGCTGTTTTTCTTGCCGAAGCCTTCGCACTCTTCATATACATTCCTGATTAACTGCCGGATCAGTGTTTCCTGCCTTTGCAAATAATAATGGTAGACCGTGCGTTTCAACGTCTCTTCTTCGGGAATGCCCGAATAGAAGCAGTTGGCGGCAAGTCGTGTCACTATGGCTTGAAAATCATTTTCTCTGGGACGTGCTCCGTCATTTTCCGCTTTATAAATTTCTTCGCGTGTCTTTTTCAGAGCGGCTTCGAAGAGCATGAATGCCGCCCGCTCCGTATCATATCCCGGAACGGCACGTGTCAAGGGTGATTTTTCCGAGCGTACTGCTTCCCGATAGGACAGCTCTTCGGGCATCCCGGCGGGTTGCGACAGATAGAACGGTACGGAGTCGGGGCGGTACTTCAGATCCGGATCGAACGACAACCGTGAAAACTGTTCCAGCGAAGGTGCTTTGAGTAAGATATTGAACTGCATCTGCGGCTGATAACATTTCACAGCCAACTGATAGGCGTGCGCATGGAACATTTCCGCCTCTTCTCTCTTTTGCGGGAGAGAACCGTCCGGACGGGTAAACCGGACCCAGATTTTTACGGTTCGCTCGCTTGAGCCTGTAAAGGTGCAGAATGTCTGCGGTTGTTCCCAAGCCCGCTTTTTTACGAATGCGATCTCCGATTTTCCGGAAAGCGGACCGACGGTCAATTCTACTATTCCGTTATAGCTTTTCATTTGTTTTCCCCCTTCTGTCCGGCGGAAATCGGCGGCGGGTAGAATCTTGGGTAACTTGTCTGCTCCGTAGCAGCGTTCATCGGGTAGGGTATACTTGAGCATTTCTCTGAAAACGGTAACCGGTCGTGCCTTGATTTCAGTTTTTGTTTTTTCTATCCATGTTTCTATGTCCATTGTGGTGAGGGCAGTAGTCTCTTCTTTGTCTCTTAACTGAGTAATTTTCATGAATTGTTTTTTGTTTGAAATATCCTATAAAGGTAGTACATTTCTTCTGTTCATGCAAGAAAACTCGTTGTTATATAGGTCCTTTGTAGAAATCTCCGGTCGAATGTTCCTGTTACTCTTTATTCTTTTGTTTCATAGGCGTTTGAAACACTCTATTCCATGTGGTGAAACATTCTGTTTCACGGCAGTAAACACTTTGTTTCACGCTGGCGAACATATTTGTTTCACGCTGATGAAACGCCACTCTATGCCGTATGTTTAGGGTGAAACGTATAGTCGTTTTAGCCGAATCGTGTAGTCGTATGGGGCGAATCGTATAGTCGTATTGGGTGACAGATACGTATATCCTACACCATCTGTCACCTGTATCCTACACCTGCTTAATTTGTTGATGTTCAGTAGAATAGACTCTGATTGGTGTAGGGTGGCAGATGTTTTGCTGTCTATAGGAGTTGGTTTAGTTCGTTTTGGATATATAGACAAAAGAACGAACTAGACTTATTTTCTATAATAACTTTTTCAATTCATCAATATCCGGTAATGCCTTGCGAAGCCGTTCCGGCATTTCTTCGGAAGCTCGATAAGTGGCAACACCCATTGGCTTATTGTAATCACGCACCGCAAATTCTACAAAGGTTTGGTTCATTTCCCGGCAAAGGATGATTCCGATAGAGGGATTCTCGTGTGGCTTTCTCACGTATGAATCCAATGCGGAAAGGTAAGTGTTCAGTTGCCCTAAATAGGAGCTTCGGAATTTCCCGGACTTCAATTCTACAGCGACCAAAGAATTAAGTTCCCGATTAAAGAACAATAAATCAATGAACATTTCCTCTCCTGCCACCTCGATACGGTATTGATTGCCTATAAAACTGAAATCCTGCCCAAAGGTCATAATGAACTTCTTTACATTGGCAACGATAGCCTTTTCTACTATTTTTTCATCTAAATCTTCTTCCTGCTCGTTCAGTTCCTCCACATTGATGAAATCCAGCAAATATTCATCTTTGAATGAGCGGATAGCTTTGATTGCCTGCTTTGTATCGGGTAATGTTTGGGCAAAATTATTGGGCAATGCTCCCTGATGATGATATAGGTCGGCTTTCAGATAATCCCTTAAAGTATATTTGCTCCAATATCGAATGGCACATTCATGTATATAGAATAATCGTGCTTCCAATGTTTTAGTTTTAGCAATAATTTCTATATGATGACTGAACCCGATTGAAAGAAAATCAGTCCAGTTAAATTCGGCAGCCAACGGCTGCCGAATTTCCACAAGGAGTAGTTTTTCATCCAATCTCAAATCGGCAGCCATTGGCTGCTGATTTAAAACGACTTTCCATTCCTCATAAAACTGCCGCATATTTTTAATACTTCGAGTTGAAAATCCTCTTAATCCCGGCAGTTCTTTCTGTAACATCGAAGAAATCTGCTCTACCGCACCTTTACCCCAAAAACCTCTACGAGAGTTTTCCGAAACATACCTCCCAATACCATAATACAAAGAGAGTTGTTCTTTATTCACTGATGCAGCGGCACGATACTGGCTACGTAAGATAGCTTCCTTTATGGCTTTTACTGCTTCTATATAGTTCTGACTTATATCCATTGTATTCCTATATTTGGATGCAAAAATACGAAAATAAAGCAGAGATTCAATAATATTAGGAAGTAGGGCTTTTATTTATTGTACAGTTGATAAGCGGTGTGGACTGAATAACAAAGTTTTCCCTCTCTTCATCGGACTTTTCAGCATATAGGATAATTAATATTAAATGATGTAACGGAAAACTTGATTATTTTTGTATAATATGTATATTTGCTTGATTTATATATTCATTTCGGTAAGCAAATATGTAAATAAGGGTTTAAGTCTTTATATGTAATGTAATAGGATGATAATGAAAAAGCTTAGTTTTTATTTGTTAGTTGCGGGTGCTCTGTTAACAGGCAGCTGTTCTGATGATTCAATCGGCGAGCAAATCCCCGATGGTGGAACTTCTATTCCTACGGTATCAAAAATTACTTCAGTTTTCACCAATGGAACGAATCTGAGCATTGGACAGAAGCAAAGTGATACACGTGGTGGAGGAGCTCTTGTTGTAGGTGAAGAGGAAACTCTTTGTGCCAAATATGATGTGGCTGCCGGATTTCAGTCAAACGGCACAGTGCCCTACATAAAAGTATCAGTACACGTCTATCAAGAGTGCGCCAGTGAGTGTGAGAAATTACGTCTTACATTTAAAGATATCGAACATCTTGAATGCAAAGCCGATGACTTTGCTATCCGTTCTACAGATGGAACTTATCTTGATGGTTGCTATGGAGTTGATGCAGAGGGAAATAAAATCAACGAATATAAATACGGCAACTTGTCGGTTTCCGGTGATTTTGATATTATTATCGGTGGTCTTGACAATCTTTATGAAGGTAATAAGCAGGGCGGTGATGAAGAACCGGTGATTAATACTTTCGAAGTGTGGATTTGGCCGCAGAATACCGAAGGGCATACTTGGACGGAAGTAGAACTTAAAGCTTTGGCTGACAGTCACGATCCGTTAATGTGCGTAAAAAGCAGTACTCCTGAAGATCCTCATCCGGGCAAAGATATGGGTAAAATTATCTGGTCTGAAGAGAATATCGAAGGTTACTATGCATGGGGTGAGATTTTCACAGGGAAAACGATTGACCATCCCGGAGACAATGAAAATACCTCGTTTACGTATGGGGATGTAACTTATAAGAACGATGCATCTTATTATCCATATACCAACAAAGCCGGCAAGAACTACTATAATTACAATAATTACCGTTATTTTGACGGTACGACTAAATTGACCAAATATCAGTGGACGGAAAATAAAGTGTCACAGGACGGAAAGACGCGTCTTGATCCTACGGATGATGTAGCTGTGATGCGTTGGGGAAACGGATGGCGTATGCCGACCAGTGAAGAAATGAACGACTTGTTTAACGGTCCGAATACAATGTGCGTACAGGGTAAAACAAAAGTTAGTCGCTATAACCATGAAACGGGTGAATCTTATGAGGTAGAGGTAGATGCATGGATGGTTACATCAACAATCACCAACAATACTATCGTGTTCCCTAAAACCGGATATTACGGCAGTAATGAAAAAACTGATACGGATAAAAGTATTACTATAAAGGAACTGGATGATGCTTGGTGGCCTTATTCGGGATTGTATTATTGGACAAGTGATTTGTCTACGCAGATTTCTGCAAGTACTAAACGTCATGGAGGTTACCTTTTTGGCGCCGGTCAAAAGTTAGGATGGTGTGATGAAAGCTTGGCGACAATGGGTTTCGACTACACTCAACTGAACGGTTATGACCGTTGTTTTGGAATGAAAGTCCGTCCGGTAAAGGATAAGTAAAAGTTGATTGATAACACATATTAAAAGGTGTGCCTGTAAAAAACAAGGTACACCTTTTTTTATAACGAATCCGGAGAGTTGTCGTTCTAATTCAGAAAATGAGTTGGACATAGAAGTCGTATCTGTTTGGAAATGGTTGTTGCGGTAAGGTGAACTGCTGTTGTATGATAATTTGCAACTTTGTTGCACGAATCATTCGCTATCTTTGCAGCAACTAAAAGAGAAAAGATATGGGACATTGCAGTTGTTGTGCACACGGACACGGGTGTGCGTCTGAAAAGGAAATTGGAGTTAAGAGGTCTGTATTTCAAGAATATTGGAAAGTCGGACTTTCATTTATATTGCTGATAGCCGGTATCGCGATGAATGCTTTGGATGTGGCATTTTTCCAGAAGGAATATGTTGCTTTGGCCTGGTATGTCATAGCTTATCTCCCGGTAGGGATTCCTGTGATGAAAGAGGCTTGGGAAGGCATGAAGGAACGCGATTATTTCAGTGAGTTTACTTTAATGATTGTGGCTACAATCGGTGCGTTTTATATAGGCGAGTATCCGGAAGGGGTGGCTGTAATGCTGTTCTATACAGTCGGAGAGCTATTTCAGGAGAAAGCGGTTGATAAAGCGAAACGTAATATTGGCGCTCTCTTGGATGTGAGACCGGAAAAAGCTTTGGTGCTGAGAGATCATGAATTGATTGTAGAGAGCCCGAAGAATATCAAAGTCGGTGAGATAATTGAAGTAAAAGCAGGTGGGCGGGTACCTCTGGACGGAACGATGGAGAGTGAGGTCGCTGCATTCAATACAGCGGCGCTAACGGGTGAAAGTGTGCCGCGCAATATTCGGAAAGGAGAGGAAGTACTTGCCGGAATGATTGTGACGGATAAGGTTATTCGTATAAAGGTGACAAGACCTTTTGATAAAAGTGCGCTTGCCCGGATATTGGAACTGGTTCGGAACGCTTCCGAACGGAAAGCACCGGCAGAATTGTTTATTCGGAAGTTTGCGCGTGTCTACACCCCGATTGTAATAGGGATGGCAGTATTAATCGTTCTTCTGCCATTTGTCTATTCGTTGTTTGGCACGCACTTTGTATTTACATTTAATGATTGGTTGTACAGAGCTTTGGTTTTTCTCGTAATTTCGTGTCCATGTGCTTTGGTGGTGAGTATCCCGTTGGGATATTTTGGAGGTATCGGAGCCGCATCCCGGCTTGGCATCCTGTTTAAAGGCGGGAATTATCTGGATGCTATTACGAAAATCAATACAGTTGTATTCGATAAAACAGGGACTCTGACAAAAGGAACGTTTGAGGTGCAGGAATGTAAACCGGTGTCCGGTATTGCGAAAGAAGAGCTGACCCGATTGATAGCTTCGGTAGAACGAAATAGCACACATCCGATAGCTAAAGCCATTGTGGAATATGCGAAACAACAGAATGTAGAACTGGTGTCAACCTCCGATACGAGAGAGTTTGCCGGTTTTGGTCTGGAGGCGACGGTTGACGGAAATACTGTGTTGGTCGGAAACAGTCGGCTGTTGTCCAAATTTAGTATTGCATATCCGGCAGAATTGTTGAAGATAACCGATACGGTTGTGGTCTGTGCCATCGGAACTAACTATGCCGGTTATTTGTTATTAGCTGATACGCTGAAAGACGATGCGAAAACAGCGATTGATAACCTAAAAGCGTTGAATATTGAAAACATTCAGATATTATCCGGTGATAAACAAAGTATTGTTACTAACTTTGCTGAAAAGCTAGGTATATCGAAAGCGTATGGAGACTTGCTGCCGGAAGGGAAAGTGCGACATCTGGAAGAACTGCGGCAGAATGAGGCTAATCAGATAGCGTTTGTAGGCGATGGCATGAATGATGCGCCCGTATTGGCGTTGAGCCATATTGGTATCGCTATGGGTGGCTTGGGCAGTGATGCGGCAATAGAAACCGCCGATGTGGTGATTCAGACGGACCAGCCGTCTAAGGTGGCGGAAGCTATAAAGGTAGGAAAACTGACACGTCGGATTATCTGGCAGAATATTACGCTTGCATTCGGAGTGAAACTGTTAGTGCTGATATTGGGAGCGGGTGGAATCGCTACTCTTTGGGAAGCCGTTTTTGCGGATGTCGGTGTGGCGTTGCTTGCTATTATGAATGCTGTAAGAATACTGAAAATGATAAAATAGGAGAGAATATGGAAGAGAATATTTATTTGGATAAGTTGGCGCGGAGAGATATCAAACCGACGGCGATAAGGCTTCTCATACTGAAGAATATGATGGAAGTCGGGCGTGCGGTATCATTGCTCGATTTGGAAACGTTATTGGATACGGTTGACAAGTCGACTATATCCCGGACAATCGCTCTCTTTTTATCGCATCACCTGATACATAGTATAGATGATGGAAGCGGGTCGTTGAAATATGCTGTTTGTGATAATTCCTGCAATTGTGTGGTTCAGGATTTACATTCGCATTTCTATTGCGAGAAATGTCACAGGACATTCTGCCTGGAAGGCACGCATATTCCGGTCATTGATCTGCCGAAAGGATTTGCACTGCATAGTATAAACTATGTGTTGAAGGGCGTTTGCCCGGAATGTTCTTCCCTGCCTGCGTCGCACTCATAAACAAAATAAGCCGGAACTCCGATATAGAAAATATCGTTCAGTTCCGGCGTTATACTAATATTATCCGTTTAATGGATGTTTGGATTTAATGTATGCCAGTCTTTGATGGCTGGGATGATTCCCATTTCAATGACTTCGTCGCGGAGCTTGCACAGATGTTCGTAACTCTTTTCCAATTCTTCCTGTTCAGCAGGCGTTCCCGCTACTTCCTTATAAGTAATGCCATCTTTGGTGATCGAAGTTTCCATTGCCATCATGATATGATCGAACTTGCCGTTTGAGACATAGGTCCCGGCAGGCCAGCGGAAAGGTTGTCCTCCCATAGCGGCGGCAATCATTTCGATGGAAAGATAGGCCGGACTCTGGAAAGAAGAACGTCCGCGCAGGTCGATGATATGTTTTCCACCTTGTATGACACGTACTTTCAGTTCTTCCCATTCGTTCAATGGCAGGCGGGTGGTACCGATAAAGTCAGTCAGCGGTTCTCCCTTTATTTTTGTTGTGGAGGCAAATACTGCCATTTGCTCGCCATGACCGCCGTAAGTGCGGCAATTCTGAATGTCGGAAGCGGGGATATGGAAGTATTTCACCAATTCGTTTTGTAGGCGGGTGCTATCCAATGCGGCGAGGGTGGAAACTTGTGAAGGTTTCAGACCTGAATATAATAAGGTAATCAGTCCGGTGATATCCGCAGGATTGAAAATGACTACGATGTGCTTTACATTCGGGCAATATTGGCGAACGTCTTTGCCGAACTGAGCGGCAATTTCTGCATTACCTTTCAGCAAATCTTCACGAGTCATGCCAGCCTTGCGGGCTGCTCCACCGGAAGATACGATATAAGAAGCTCCGGTCAACGCTTCCTTGATGTCGGAAGTATAAGTGAGGTTGACGCCTTCAAAGCCGCAGTGATACAGTTCTTCCGCCACTCCCTCCAAAGCCGGGGCGAATGGATCGTACAGACAGATATTCGGAGTCAGTTTCATCATCATGGCTGTTTGCGCCATATTAGAGCCGATCATTCCGGCAGCTCCCACAATTGTAAGTTTCTCGTTAGTCAAAAATTCCATAAAGCTTAATATTTTTAAAGGTGAATAACTTTTTCATTTCTTTTTGCCGTTACAAAGTTAACATATTGCGAGCCTGATTGTTCATTGCAAATAGTTTTACCCGATAACGAAAAGTTATAGTGCTTGGAAGGGTAGTTCTGTTCAAAATAGATTATCTTTGATGCAGATAAGAAATTTCTCTGTATCTATCTGATTGATAGATTGTAATTGAGAAGTAATAAGTTGCTGGTAACGATTTGGCGAAAGTCTGGCTGCACTGATAATCTGTGCTTTGCGTACCTTCAAACAACTCTGATACAAAAGTAGCCAAATTCTTACGCATTCAAAGAATTTGGCTACTTTTATTTTTCATGATCCCGTAATTATCCAATAGCCTGTCCGGTTTGTTCCTTTGCGAGATAAGATTCCCCGATTCTTTAAATCTGCAATGATGCGTTCACACTGACGTTTACTTAATTTCAAAGTATCTGCAAGTTCTTTTGCTGTGATTTTTGAATTTTGCCGAATCAACTCGATCAACAAGACTTCGCTATCTTTTCCCAAAATGCCGACATTGCCGACATCACTACCGACATGCATGTCGGTATTCGGATTGTAATTCGTATTAATAAACTGCACCTGAAACGATAGGCCAACCTCTCTCCAACGAAGTTCGATGTTTGGATACTCTTTCATTTCATCGGCAATCAACTTCAAGCCGTTGCCCCATTGGTCGATGATACCAAGACGTTTGAAAACAGGGGCTATCACTTTGTTGCGTGCATCACTCTGACGGCTTTCCATTGCAGCATAGTCGATTGATGGTGGCAGAAGTCCCGGACTGGTTATCTCTACCATATCATCATAGATTGCAATCTTAACGTCCTTTCCTGTGAGAGAATAATCCCGATGAACCACCGCATTACGAATCGCCTCACGTATTGCCTTAACAGGGTACTCCCAGCGAGAGACAGTGTACACTCCCTCAACGGTCGCTCCTTTATTGATATGACGTAACACAAAGTTGTACGCTTCCTCTGCTTGTGTGGCAATATTGGTCGTAATACTTTTTGGTCTATAAAATCGTCAATACTAACGCCCTTAAAACGAGCACACTCCACCTTTGCATAGTGAAACAGTGAGTTTCGCAACGGGTCGTCCGAGAATAGAATCAACGCATTGGTCGGATATTTTACTCCTTGCATATCTTTAACCAAGTCTAATTTCCTTAAAGCTTGGTCGGATAATTCTTCCCCCGTTTTCTCCTTGAATATAGCCTTAAAACCATCTATGCTCAAATCATTTACAGGCTTATCTGGTATAACTTCGCTATCAAAAGAGATGTTTCGTCTCCGACGTTCCAATTCCGAGATGATAGCTTCATCCGCAAGTCGATTGGTCGAGCCTACACGAATAAATGTCCCTTGTAACTTACCTTTCTCTTTGAGATAATAAGGTGGCGTACTACCTCTGAAAACAGTCACCTGAATCAAGTGTTTGTTTTCTTCGCTTATAAATTTTATCTCCGGCAATATCGCAGGATAGCAACGGTCAAAAATAATATTACTTACTTTCTCCTCGATAGCCACCAACTTGTCCTCATCCAATCCTACCACTTCACGAGGATCATCTGCCACACCAATATACAGGTCGCCACCTGCATCATTGGCAAATGCCACAACCGTTTTAGCCAAATCGGAATGCTCCGGCAACTCTGCCTTAAATTCCAATCTACGCCCTTCGGGCTGGTTAAGTATCTCTTTTATGTTCATACTTCTGTTGTTCTTCTTTGTAATAAGCTTTATAGAGCTTGCCTTTCTTGTCTTCTCCTTGTTCGATTAGCTGTCTATCACCATGAATATAGGTATGGCAATTCCTTGATTTTGCTTATATCGTCTATTAGATTTCAAATATAGGAAATTATTTTGAATAATAATGAGCAATATTTCTTAAATGAAAAGGCCGTGACCTAAACCGCTATTCATCAGTCTTAATACTGCGTTCTACCCTAAGTCTCGATTATATTTCCTATCTTTGCGATGGATATAAATATGATAGTGTATAAATAGGAAAAATATGAATATCGAATTAGGAAAGTTCAATCAGCTTGAAGTTGTGAAGGAGGTAGAATTCGGCGTATATCTTGATGGAGGGGAAGAAGGTGAGATTTTGTTGCCTACCCGCTATGTGCCCGAAGATTGTAAGATAGGGGATATCTTGAATGTGTTTCTCTATCTGGATATGGATGAAAGGCTGATTGCTACTACGCTGACCCCGTTTGTGCAGGTAGGACAGTTTGCTTGTTTGGAAGTGTCTTGGGTGAATCAGTACGGGGCTTTTCTGAATTGGGGACTGATGAAGGATTTGTTCGTACCGTTCAGAGAACAGAAGATGAAGATGCAGGTTGGGCGGAAGTATGTGATTCATGCGCATCTTGATGAAGAAAGTTACCGTATTGTGGCCTCGGCAAAGGTAGAACGTTATCTGTCGAAGGATAAACCGGAGTACGCTGCGGGGGAAGAGGTAAATATTCTTATCTGGCAGAAAACAGACTTGGGCTTTAAGGCAATTATAGATAATAAATATAGCGGCTTACTGTATGAGAATGAAATATTCAGTTCGATAGAGACCGGAATGGAGATGAAGGCTTTTGTGAAACAGGTGCGTGAGGATGGAAAGGTGGATTTGATTCTTCAGAAACCGGGCTTTGAAAAGGTCGATGATTTTGCGAAGACATTGCTTGATTATATTAAAGAGCAGGGAGGACGGATTCATCTGAACGACAAGAGTCCTGCGGAAGATATTTATGATACGTTCGGTGTGAGTAAGAAAACCTTTAAGAAAGGAGTAGGCGATTTGTATAAGAAACATCTGATTACCTTGCATGAGGATGGCATTGCTTTGGCGGATTCCTAAACAGAATAG
>OGEP01002794.1_pt1 | contig 14527 bp, 9 predicted proteins | sample 1570721 | NCBI WGS metagenome assembly OGEP01 (sample SAMEA2582131, study PRJEB24529) | metagenome | biome: Human gut stool | place: China | collected 2011 | reverse complement strand
TTCGAGGGTAAAGGCAACAACCTGATTTGTATTATCAATATCATCTAGTAAAATAGCTACAAAGGATGTCATTGTTCCTGATATTAAGAGTAACAAGATAGATAAAATCATAGAAACCAATGCAGCAGAGTATTTCCCAGTTAAAATAGAAGATTATATAGTACAGTATTATCCTATTGAGAAGGTAAAAGAGGATAACACACCGAAGTTAAAGGTTGTAGTTGTAGCAGCTCCTGCGAATATGATAGAACAGTACTATGAGCTTGCACAGGCTATGGGGCTTAAGGTGGCATTCATTGATTATGCAGGTAACAGTACATATCAGCTTATAAAACAGCAGATAGATGAAGGTACTAATCTTGTTATATCTATAGAGAATGATTCAACACTTGTGAGTATTTTTAAGGCAGGTGCCTTACAGCTGCAAAGAACTGTCCACTATGGTAAGACTCTTATGGTTAAAACCGTAATGGATGAATACAAGTTGGATTATGATCAGGCACTTCAAAAGCTTCAGACAGAATATCTTCTTGGTAAGACTGTAGATTCTAATGATGTTACAGAGTCAGTGAGAGCTCTTATAAGTAATATAAGCAGAATTACAGATTATTATGTTTCAAGAAATAATACGCCTATAGAGAAGATATACATCATAGGTAATGCCACAACTATAAGAGGTTTTAACAAGCTGTTAACAAACGAGTTTAATATGGAAGTTATTCCAATAGAAAAGCTTGATGGTGTGCTTACAGACAAGAGAACATATGTTGATGAAAATGCGCTTACAGCGTATACAGCAACTATAGGTGCATTTATAGCACCGGTCAATTTTGTATCACTTAACAAGATACAGGAGGACAAGAAAAAGGAAGCAGGAAAAGGCATGGCACTGGTCGTTATAGCGGCGGTTGCAGCATCACTTTTACTTGTACTTGTCCCAGGTATCCAGCTGGTATTCACAAACATAGAAGTAGCAGCCCTTAAGAATGATGTTAAGAAGCTTCAGCCTATTGAAGAGATTGTAAATAAGTATTATGAAGCCAAGGATGAGAATACAGATGTGAACACATTCAGGACACAGGCTTCTAACAACAACGATTCAGTTGATACATTTGTAAAGGAACTTGAAAGCAAGGTGCCTAGTGATATTGTCATAACAAGTATGAGTATAACATCTGGCAATGTGGCAGTCAGTGGTACAGCAGCAAGCAAGTCATCACTTGGTATGCTTATACTTCAGCTTAAGTCTATACCAACTGTATCTAATGTTATTGTATCCAATGAAACAGAAAATGAGGATAATACAGGAACTGTACAGCTTACTTTTTCTCTTAGCTGCTCATTTGGGGATATAAAGGGTGCTTCACAGGGAGGTAATAAGTAATGAAGGAAAAGTTAAAGAATAGTCTTACTATATCTGAAAAAGATAAGAAGTTACTTGTGTATGTATTTGCATTTCTTATAATCTTTATAGCTTACTTTGTTGGTTACCAGAATCTGTCAGCCTCTCTTGATACATCAACTAAGCAGGTTACAGAGCTTACAAAGAAAAAGAAAGATTTACAGACTAAGAATGATAACAAAGCTAAGTATGAGTCAGATACACTTTCTTTACAGAGCGATTCATCAAAGCTTTTAAAGACATTTGAAAATGGTACAAGCCAGCCGGCAACATTACAGTTTTTAAACACTATTGAGAGTTCAACTGGTGTATGGATAAAGAGTATAACATTCTCTGATCCTGTTGCAGTGTATACATTTGGACAGAAGGCATCTTCTAACCCATCGAATACATCAGGCAGCGCATATCAGACTAATAATGTAGGTTACAAGGAAACTATCAATGTATCTTATGAAGGTACTTATGCAGAGTGGAAGAATCTTATCGGATTTATCAACAACTATGAAAAGAAGAATACGATAGAAGCATTAACAACAACTTATAATGAAGCAACAGATGTTGTTACAGGTACGATGACACTTGCATTGTATTCTATAACAGGTAACGGAAGAGAGTTCAGTGAACCTAAGTTTGACTTAAAGACAGGAACAGATAATATATTTGCAAAGCCAGCTGAATAGTTAAGGGTTAAGTAACCAGCCAGGAAATGGAGAATAACAGATGATTATGATGAAAAAATCAGGTGCTGATAAGCGAAAAGGAAAACTGAATAATGCAGGTTTCTCTCTTGTAGAGGTACTTGTTGCCATGGCAGTGCTTGCTATTCTTTCTATTCCTGTTCTAGGTTCGTTTTCTAACGCAGCAAGAATCAATCATAAGGCTCGTAAAGAAGAAAATGCGAATACTGTTGCTTCTGATATAGTAGAACAGTTTAAGTCTGTAAGCATGAGCAGGATACTTGAGGATTATGCTGGAAAATATACAGAAAGCTCTGGAAAATATATATTCAGGGAAACAAAGGAAGGAACAAATGGGGAAGAATATACTGTTGTAACTGAACTTGATCCAGGTATATATAATTCAGGTGATGATAGTGATAAGAACTATAACAATAATATTAACTCTTATGTAAATTCGGTTAAGAATATTGTGTTAAGAGAAGACTTATACAGCCACGATATAGATGCTGAGAATTATTTCAAGGAAAGATATACAGCTGGTTTTGATAAAAATAAGATAGAAAAGACAACTAATGTTAAGATAGAAGTTAAACATAGTGAATTATCTGAGGCACCAGCTGAGGCTTCAAGTGCGGTTGATACAGGTATAGATGCATATTATCAGAGGATAACACTGGATTTTGAATACATATATGATGGAAATAAGGCTTATGCATATACAGCATCTATTACATATCCTAATAATTATTTCAAGGCGGAAATAACAGGTGATAATTCTTATAGAATATCATCCTCATTACCTAATAATCTTAAAGATGTGTATATGTTTTATATACCTTATGACAGACATTCGACTTTAACTGTAGGTGATAACAGATATTATTATACTACTGATAAGATTAACATAACTTACGATTATCAGGAAAATGCATTTGTTAAATATGATAATTGTAATGTATTCCTTATTCAGCAGACATCTAACAACACAACAGACAGCTCTAAGAATATGATGATTAACAAAGACAAGGTGAGTCTTTATCTTAACAAAGATACTTCAAGACAGGAGTTTGCAAACGTAGGAACGATTAATCTTGGAAATAAAACAGTTAATAAAGATGGAACAACTAATCCAGGACCGGTAAGTGTATTTTCTAATGTATATAAGTGGGATGAATATAAGGATATTAACAATACAGGTTCAGGCGGCAATGGAGTAGCAAGTAAGAGTCTTTTGTATACTATGTCGGTTAAAGTATATTATGGCAGTAATGCTGATACATCGAAGGAAGAACCGATGATACAGATGACTACAACAAAGATCGGGTAGAGAAAGGTGAGGAGAAGCTTATGATGGCACATAATTTAAGAAAAAGAGTTAAGTGTAATAATAACGGTTCAACTATGGTTATCGTACTTATAATGTTATCATTTGTTATGATACTTGCCACCGTAGTTACTTCATCTACTATTATGAATCTTAAGATGAAAGTAGCTAATAAGCAGTCAGTTAAAACCTTTTATACATCCGAGGATGCAGTCAATGAGATATATGTTGCTATGGGACAGATGTCATCAGACTGTTTTAACAGTGCATATCAGGATCAGGTTGCGAAGATGGTTGTTAATACCGAAAGTGGTATAACGACTGTTGATAATATAACATGTAATAAGGAGCTAAGACTTGATTATATTCATAGAATGCTTAATAAGCTTGGCATGATACAGGATAATATGCTTGATAGTATCAAGTATAAGGATGATAGTGATTATGTAAGCAAGAAGCAGGAGGGTGTGTACGAAAGGGGTGCTAATACAATAGAGGCGCAGGGTATAGTCAGTGTCCTTAATGATTGTATAGAAGCAACGCATAAATCAGGAAGTAACACGCTTGATGTTGAATCCATAGATAACATCCAGATTGTAAGTAAGAAGAGTCAGGTTGAAGAGAATATTTTTTATTATACAATTAATATTAATAACTGCCTTGTAAAGTATCTTACACAGGCAGGATATTATTCATATATTACATTTGATATGACACTTGGAATACCTGACAAGCTTGTTAATATAACTGATTCAAAGAAACTTAGTCTTGATTCGTTTTTAAGATATGCTATTGTTGGAAACAAGGGGATATCAGTTGCATCCAATGCATCATTTAACCTGAATGGTAATGCTTTTGCAGGCTCAGCAGGTGGTTTTAAAGTGAATCCAGCGGCAACAGCTAATGTAGCAGGAGACACACTTCTTGCTACAAGTGGTGATATTGTTGTTGAAAATGGAACACTTAATGCAGGAAATGGTGGAACAGGCAGCAGGATATGGTGTGAGAATATCAAGACTTCTGACAGTACAGGTGGAACTTCTAGCATAACAGTAAACGGAAGCTCTGATACATATGTAAGAGATGATCTGGAGTTAAACGGAAACAACAGCAAGGTCAAGCTGTCAGGTAATTATTATGGTTATAGTTATGTAGGGGTTAATGCTACTGAAAAGGTAAACAGAAGTAGTGCTATTGTTATAAATGGTACTAATTCAGAGCTTGATCTTCAGTCACTTAACAAGCTTCTTGTTTCAGGAAGGGCGTATATAGATTATTATTCTCTTGCAAATGCTGATGGATATACTGTACCAGGAGATTATGATACAGGAGAGTCAGTATCATTTATTGGAAATCAGGAGATATATCTTGTGCCTGCAGTACTTATGGGTGGTGAAACTAATCCGGCTGCGGCAGGAGCTAATGTGAATATAACAATATCAGAAGATAACTTCTTTGGATATAAGTATTTATCTGAGGCAGAAGGTAAATATTTTGTTAAAAAGACTATAACTATAGGAAGTCTTACAAGAGATTATTATTATCTGCGCTTTAAAGATGAAAAGGCGGCTGCTTCTTATGTTAAGGCTATATTTGATGATACTGAATTCAACAGTCTTCTTTCAGGTAAATCTGATAAAGTAAAGAAAACATACAAAGAGCAGAGAGAAAGATTGAAGTCACAGATGACACTTAATGCGCAGAGTCTTAATAGTGTCATAAAGGCTGGCTCAGGCAGTGTGTATACTAAGAATTCCATGCTATCAGCTGTTGCAGCAGCAGATGGCAGCATGAGTCTTGTTTATAATGAATCAGATGATGCTGCATCATCAACAAAATATGATTATGCAGGAGATTATGAGGATCTGGCTTCAAGATTCAATGTTCTTAGCAGAACGCTTTATGAAATAACAGATACAAAAAAGATGAATAACACAATTATAGGTCAGATGTATCCGGATTTAAATAAGTATTCCAAAGAGGTATATGTTAATATTATATCTACTATTGGTCTAGAAGCTTATACAAAGGATAAGCTTGGTCCTGTTACTACAAAGCTGACAGGTGGTTATGATAAGTATGCGCTTGTTGCGTTTAATAATAGCAATTCAACCTCTGAACCGCTTATCATAAGTAACAATGATGAAGTTATAAGAAAAAAAGCACATATGTCAAATGATATAACTTATAGCTTTAGAGATGTTGATGGTGGCGTTATAGTTGCATCTGGAGATGTTGTGGTTAAGAAAAATTTCTCTGGAACTATAATAGCTGGTGGAACTATTACTATAGAAGGCAATGTTACGGTTACAGGTCTTTCTGACACTACTGATATTATAAAAACTGACCAGAAATATGCAGAGATATTCAAGGTATGGAATCCGCTTGAAAACAGTAATGACAGCGGTTTTTTGGATGTTCAGAATATGACATATAAGGATATGATACGAGTTGCTAATTGGAGGAAACGTGATGATTCGGAAAAGACGACACAGTCTACAGAAGCAGTTACAACTAAATAAAGGCTTCACTCTCGTTGAGCTTCTCGTTGTTATAGCTATTATGGCGATAGTTATAGGCGGCTCTGCTATAGGAGTGTCAGTAATCAGCAGGGGAAATGTAAAAAAAGCAGGTAATTTCGTGTATACAGAGCTTAATAATCTGCGTTCACAAACTCTTACAGTTAATGCAGACTGGAAGCTTGATATAGTTAAGGATATAGATGGAACATGTAGGCTTGTTACATATAAGAATGATGTCCAGACAGAAAGTAAAACTATAGGAAAAGGTTATAAAATAACGATATCAGATTATGCTAATTCATCTGATAAGACAGACTATGATGTAGATAGCGATAAAAAAGCTACTGTGACTTATACAAGAAGCAGTGGAAGGGTTGGTTCTTTTGTTGTTAACGCAGGAGCCTCCAGGTCCGATAAATTAGATGTTAATAATAATCTGAAGGCGGTTATAACTATAAGCCGTGGAAGCCATTCGTATGATGTTACAGTGTGGTACAGTACTGGTAAGTTATCGTTATCATAGTAAAAGGAGCAAAGGATTCTATGAATGAGGTTAATGTGTCAGCAGATTGTGCTGATAAGAGAAAGGCTGATGGAAAACTTAATAATAAAGGCTTTTCACTTGTAGAAATGCTTATTGCCCTGACTATAAGCGGTATAGTATTGTCAGCTCTGGTTGTCCTTATAGAAAGTTCAGTGCACAACTTCACGAAGCAGACAGCACAGGCACAGCTTCAAAGCGATGCGGATATTGCATTGAATCAGGTCGAGAACGATATAATGGAAGCTGATATGCTTATAATGTATAGAAGTCCTGATAAGAACAGTGGATACGATTATTATCTTACTAAGTATTCTAATACTAATAAGTCAAGGTACTATGGTTATATATGGGATAAAGCTAATAAGATATTATATTTTTCAAATGATTTCTATCCGTTAGGAGATAAGCCACTTGATAACGTGAGTGTGGCATGCGAGTATGTCGAGGACTTTTCCATAAAAATTGATGATAAATGCGTATCAGCAGGAGATGTGGAGCAGCCTACAACAAGAGTTGGGGAAACACCAAAGAAAGAAGAGGGTGTTATTCTTACATCTAATATAAAGGTAAAGGCATATATAAAGCTTTCTAAGCAGAATGTAAGCCGTGAAGTAAAGAGAGAAGTATCACTTAGAAATTCTCTTTATGGAGATGATTTAACCAACAAGGTTAAAATAGTGAAGGTAAACGGCAGTGATAAAACAATAATAGAGATAAAGTATTTTAAGCTGGGAGATATAAAAGCGCAAGGGTATGTTGATGCCTGATTATAGCTTGTAATCATAAATGTTGGTAACAGCTTGTTTTGACAGAATGTTTAGTGTGTGGAATACATATTAAGAGTATCAGATAAGAGTATCAGAGAAAGGATGACAATATGAAACGGATGTTAGGTAAGATAAGAAAAAGAAAATATATTAGTACAGTTTTGTTATCTGTGGCACTTGTGTTTTTGTTTGTCATCGGCGGAATGATATATAAGACGCAGGCGACAGGTGGCGGAAAAGCTGTGATTGCTAATGCAGTCACAATAGGTGAAAGAACATATACAATGAATAATGGTGCTGTTAAGTGGTCAGATATTGCTGGATTGCCAGATAGTGCTGCAAAGCATGACCTGTGTAATACATGGCTGAATAATTATATGAAAAGTATTATTGAGTATAATAACTATACGATTCCAGAAAATAAGAATCAAGCTGAGTATGCAGGAAAGAATATCTATTATAGAAAGAATAGCGCGTCTGAATGGAAGCTTTATTCAAAGGATTGTGCTAATGAGATAACCTCTGATACTGAGTTTAAATTTAATGTTATTGATAATTATGGGAATAAAAAAGAACTTGATATATATGATAAAACATTTGTCGATGAACAGGGAAATAATATAAGCGGCTATAATGATAATCTCTTTGCTTATATGGTATTTGCTGGTGATAATTCAATAGCTAAAGGCGATTATAATATGATGGATAAAATCAGGGTTACAAGTGTCTCTATTGATGCCCTGACAACAGATATGATTGATAATGCAGATGCAATAATAGTATCTGCTGGAGAAAATATCAGTACTTATCCTGCAGAAACATATAAAAAAATGTATGAGTATGCACAGGCTTATGGCGATGCACAATTAAAAGCGAAATATCCAGCTAAAGCCGGAATCACTGATAAAGACTGGTCATCTCATACATGGGGAAATAATGTATGTTTGGGAAAAGACTTTAGTGATGCATCAGTTGCAGGACGCATTTGTTACAAATATTTAAATCAGGAGCTTAGTATAATAGGTGGATTTGATTATAATAAGATTGATAAAAGCAGACAGGAAAATCTTATGAAAATGTTTGTAACAATAACTGGAATAGACAGGGATACATGTCTGTGTGATTTGTGCGAGTATAAGGTTATTGATGAAGATACGACAAATGAAATAACTGGTGTATACGAGGGAGAGTATGGCAGGTTTGACTTTGATAATATGGAAATATACATATTTAATGAGAACAGGAGCAATACATACCGTGTAACATATGATACTGCTGGATGGATTAATTTTAATCAGGGTGTTTTTGGTAAATACCTCGGTGAATGGCCTAAAGTAAGTAATTATTATAGCAATTTTCCGTATAAAGGATATAACGTTGCACCAGATAGAATTAATGAGAATGTTTTCTGGTTTGGATATGCGAATAATCCTCTTAGATCAGGCTTTATATCAACTAAAATTAATATCAAGTGGAATGATAACGAGTTCAATCAGGTTAATGATGTATTAAAAACATATAATATAAATGATGGAAATATAGATATTGCTAAAATGATTCAATATGTTCTTGGTGGCTATAAGAGAAATAAGGCTATAGAAAAACTCAAGGTTCTTGAAATCCAGCCATCTGCTGATTATGAGTATAATACATATGATGGAGCAAAGTCTTTGCTTAAATATTTTAGTAATGCAAAGTTTAAAATAAATGTATCGGGAATTACAGAAAAGAATTATAAAAGATATATTGATGTCACGTCAGTTACTGTAAATGAACTTAATGGTATGACAGATAATATAGCTAATAATTATGATCTTGTTGTCATAGGTGAAGAACATTCTAAGAATCTTCTTAACATAAAAGGACGTATTAAACAGAATAATGGCGATACTGTTGACAGCTATTATTATTCGCAGGGTGCAGTTGTGAGTCTGTGGGATCGTTCAGGTAATGATACAGGAAAAGATGTTGCTTCGGCTGGAAATGATATAACTGAAAAGACTCTGGAAAAACTTAAAGAGTATATTAATATGGATAAACCAGTTATATTAGCTTCTGATATATATAATGCATCAACTAGTGGTGTCTTAGTTAAAGATAAAAATGGTAAATATACAAGAACAGTTGATACTAATATTTATTCTGTATTACCATATGCCAGAAGTGTTGGTAAAACTTCTAATATAACTGTAGAAGCTGCAGCTAATGCTGTTGTTTCAGATAGTGACAAAATAGAATATAAGTTTAAACCAGTTATAAGACAGACTATTGCAGATGCTGGCCTGAATGAGGAAGATAACACATTTACAGTAAAATTCAAGACAGATAATACATCTGGAAAATATAATATAGAGTTTTATATTGATAAAGATGCAAATGGTGTGTTTGTAAATGCACATGATGACACTGGTGAGTTATACGCAGGTGGATTTAGTGATACGAATGCGGTGGTTTATACTTATAACAATGGATATATAAATGTTACAACAACAACATTACCAAAAGATTTAAGACCTTATTTACCTTGGAAGCTTGTCATTAAGGATGTAAGTACTGGATTGACGGCTGAAACAACAGGAATATTAAGAATAAATGTACCAGACGAAAAGCAGGAAGATGTAAAGATATTACAGATAATGCCTGATATAGATAGTAAGCATGATTACAGTCTTAAGTTAAATGATTTTGATTTTATGAAATTGTTTAATGATGCAAGTGGCACAACTGGATTAAGAATAAATAAAAAGGATGTTGATATTGTAACTGTTAAGGAGTTGTGTGAAGGTGATAACAAAGGTAATGACTGGTATAAAAACAGCAGGTATACAGCAGGAACAAGCCTTAATAAAGATGGAGAAGATCTGCTAAAGGATTATACTATTGTTGTTCTTGGTTTTGCAGATGCATTTGACAATATTACGAACACACATGCTCTCGCTAATCTGCGTGATTATATAGAGAGTGGCAAGGCTGTACTTATGACTCATGATACTATCGGACAGTATTCATATACGGATGAGAATACTGATGAAACTGAAAGCTTATTTGCAGGAGATGATTCCGATATAAGAAGAGCAGTTCCAATAATGGTAGATGACAAGATATCAAAGGGCTATATGTTCACAACTGCGTTCAGAAACATAGTTGGTATGGATATGTATCATGTTACGGTCGGACAGGCTAAAGAAAATCTGTCTTACCAGCAGGGATACACCAATACAATAGTTACAAGATATGGTGTATTGCCAGGCTATGATTATAAAAATGATAATAATTATATATACAAATATAATCATAGAACGGAAAGAACGGTTTCATCGCTTCGTACTAATGCTGTTAGTAAGATTAATGATGGACAGATTACCTCTTATCCATATACGATACCAGATAATCTTACTGTTGCAGAAACACATGCACAGTATTATCTTCTTGACCTTGAAAAGCAGGATGATACAGCAAGCAGTATAGATAGTGGCGGAGATGTGGTTGTATGGTATACATTAGGACAGGGAACATCTAAATATAGTGAGAGTGATTATTTTTCAGTAACTGGAAATGATGCAGCCAATAATTATTATATTTATTCTAAGGGTAATGTTACTTATTCTGGTGCAGGACATTCTACTATGAGTAAGGCCATAAGTGAAGATGAACTTAAACTCTTTGTTAATACGATTATATGGTCTATTAACTCTGGAAATAATGCACCTCAGATTAAGATTGAGAATGCCGTGATGGCTGATGATGGCATATATGAAATGTATTCACTAGACGGTTCTATACCAGATATACAGTTCGTTGCAACTGATATAGATATGGGTTCAGACACCAGTGCGCTGATGTCATCAGGTGTATTTTACTGGGATAAGGATAAAGATGGTAATTATACTAAGAATAACGCAGACAAAGATGTTGTTATCCAGACATTTGATAAGGTGACAGAAGGTTTAAATAGTGGATATAATATATATAATGGCATAAGTGAAAAACTTATGTCGGCCAGATTCAACAAGTCAGGTGAATATACAAGGCTGGCGAGTCTTGTGTATAAGAGTGCAACAGCTTCATCAGATACCAATGTGAATCTTGCATCAGAAAGTACACAGATATATAAAAATATGTGTGATGAACTGGCAGATAAAGGTGTTGTATATCTTGGAATGCAGGTATCTGATTCCAAGGGAGGAACTGGAAAGGCTGTTATAAGAGTTGTAAGGAGAGATTTGTTTAAGTTGAATTAGGACATTAAAAATTGCAGGCGATAGAGCAGACTATGATTTACTGTATAGGCAGTAGATTGTAGTCTGCTTTTGTTATGTTTGTAAAAGTATAAAGTATTTATAAAAAGTAAAACAATACTTGCAATATTAATATTTTTATGATATATATAGTATAGAAATATGCATATCATGTGAGGGTTAAAAGATTAAAAGCCATATGAGCTTACAATCCTTACATTTTTATAACAGGAAGATTATTTACCTGTGAATTCTAGCTGGATTTGGCATCGGAATATTCCCCCAAGGCGATTAAACTGAATATTAAAGAGAATGTTTACAGACATTCAGAAAGGTGGTTTATGACTAATTCTATTAAGGATAAAAGCCAGAATGATGTTGTGATGAAAGAGTTCTGGCGTGATAATAAGCATTTTGCAGATATTGTTAATGCTGTAGTATTTGATGGTGAGCAGGTAGTGATTCCGGATGAACTGCAGGAGGTTGATACGGATGTGTCAGGTTCTATTATTGTGGACGAGTATAAGGAAACATTAAAAAGAATAAGAGATGTTGTCAAAAAGTATTATTATGGTGTAGAATTTAATATAATAGGTTTGGAAGTACAGGAAAATGTTCATCTGGCTATGCCGCTAAGAACTTTGGTTTACGATGCACTTGGTTATCTTAAAGAGTATAATAAAATCAGCTCAGTGAATGAAAAGCATGGCTATAAGTGTAAAGAACGTACAGAGTTTTTATCCAGGTTAAAAAGAACAGATAAATTTCATCCAATAATAACAATAGTATTCTACTATGGAGAGAAATGCTGGGATGGACCAGTGAACCTGAAAGATATGATGGTTGATATGCCTGGTAAAATAGCTGAAAAGTTTAATGATTACCGGTTAAATCTTATACAGATCAGAGATTCGTATAAATACAGGTTTAATAATGATGATGTAAGATTACTGTTTGATTTTGTTTCTGACTTATATAACAAAGAATTTGATAAAATATTTAAAGAATATAAGGGCAGGGATGTATCAATAGAATTTATAGAGATGATAGGAAGGATAACAGGAACAAAGGAACTGGTAAAGCTTGCAGATAATGGCAGAAAGGATAAGGTAGTTAATATGGAGATGTGCAATGCAATGAAAGAGTTCTTAGAAGGAGGCAGGCGCGAAGGACAGCGCGAAGGACGAATAGAAGGACAGCGCGAGGGCAGGATAGAAGGAAAGGATGAAGCCAGACTTGACAGTATAAGAACTTTAATGAAAAAGCTTGACCAGACTGCAGAAGAAGCTATGGATACGCTTGATATAGCTGATGAGGATAAAGTAAGATATCGTAAGATGCTTGGCTTATAAGTTTGTTTCAGTGTGCTATGAAAGGTGTAGGTTATTTATAAGAAAAACACAGATGAAAAGTGCAAAAGTTAAGAAAGAGGGTGTAATGTATTGTTTAGCAGTATAACAACTGCAGCGTTGTGTGGTATAGATGCCCGTATAGTAAGTGTTGAGACTGATGTGGGAAGTGGACTTCCAACATTTGATATGAGTGGATATCTTGGTACGGAGGTTAAAGAGGCAAGAGACAGGGTAAGGATAGCCATAAAGAATACTGGAGTTGAATTACCGCCGCAGCGTATAGTGGTTAATATTTCGCCGGCAGATATAAGAAAAGAAGGAACAGGGTTTGATCTTCCTATAGCGATAGGCATTCTCGTATCAAATGGAATCATAGAAGAGGAAAAGGTTAAAGACACGCTTGTGCTTGGAGAATTAAGTCTTGATGGAACAGTCAATCCTGTCAATGGAGTGCTTCCTATAGTATGTGCAGCAAAAGAAGCCGGTATAAAGCTATGTATTATTCCTAAGGATAATCTAAAAGAGGGCAGCATAGCACAAGGAATACGGTTATATGGTGCAGAGAGTTTAAAGGATGTACAGGATATACTTATTAATAATAGTCTAGATGGCGTTTCAGCCAATAATCCCAGTGATGATTTTAATAAAAAATATGAAGCTGAATCTAAAGATGCTAAACCTGATGGAGTGATTTCTGAAGGCGTTATATTAGCTGACAGTTTAAACGAAGAGGAAGATTATCTTGATATAAGAGGTCAGTATAGTGCGAAAAGAGCAACTCTTATTGCAGCAGCAGGAATGCATAATATTATGTATGTTGGTCCACCTGGAAGTGGCAAAACCATGCTTGCTAAAAGGATTCCTACTATATTACCTGATATGACAGATGAAGAGAAACTGAAGGTTACTAAAATATACAGTGTTGCAGGAAAACTTGATGCAGAAAAGGGACTTATAACTAGAAGACCATTCAGAAGTCCGCATCATACTATAACGGCGGCTGCTATGCTTGGTGGTGGAAGGATACCAAGGCCAGGAGAGATAACACTATCAGGTTCGGGTGTGCTGTTTTTAGATGAAATGACGGAATTCAGACCTGAGCTTATGGAGTCTTTACGACAACCTCTTGAGGATAAGAAGATAACAGTTGTAAGGCTTAATGCTGCGTATACATATCCAGCGGAATTTATGCTTGCTGCTGCTATTAATCCTTGCAAATGTGGTTATTATCCAGATAGAAACCGCTGTCACTGTTCAGAGTATGATATAAGAAGGTATATAGGGCGTATAAGCAATCCTATGTGGGATAGATTTGATATATGTATAAAAGTCGATGAAGTGACATATGAAGATATAATTGGTGCAAAAGACAGCAGTGCTGTATACAGTTCAGCATATATGAAAGAGCAGGTTGAGAAGGTAAGGCTTATACAACAGGAAAGGTTTAAAGATTCTGTAACAGATTATAATTCACAGATGAATATGCGTGAAATAAAGAAATATTGCAGGCTTGATGAAGAATCCTCAAAGATTATGGAGTCTATGTATAAGAATTTATATAAATCATAATATGGCTCCTCAAAAGCAATAAAAAATGCAAGGACAATAGCAGATATGGCAGGCAGTGAGAATATATTAAGTGAACATATAACAGAAGCACTTATTTATATCTTCATATGTCACTTCATCGACTTTTAT
>OGEP01002789.1_pt1 | contig 14533 bp, 10 predicted proteins | sample 1570721 | NCBI WGS metagenome assembly OGEP01 (sample SAMEA2582131, study PRJEB24529) | metagenome | biome: Human gut stool | place: China | collected 2011 | reverse complement strand
GCACGGGCCGCCGGACGCGCTGCCGCGGAAGGCGGGAGCGTCGCGCATTACGACCTGCGGTTCGTGAAACCGCTGGATGAAGCGTTGCTGGACGAAGTGGGGCGTAAGTTCCGCCGTGTGGTCACGGTCGAGGACGGTTCGCTGCGCGGAGGCGTCGGCGAAGCCGTCGCGGCGTTCTTCAACGGCCGCGGCTACGACGTGCGGGTGCAGCGGCTCGGCATCGGCGACGAGTGGGTCGAACACGGCACGCCCGGGCAGTTGTACGCCCTGTGCGGCTACGACGAGGAGGGCATTCTGCGCGCCCTGCTCGATACCCGCGCATAAATTTTCCGCAACGCATTTTTTCGGCACAAATTCTGTGTGATGGCTTCCCAAAACGACCGGGAAGTGAAAATCGCCATTTTATTGCTTGCTGCCGCCCTTTTGATTCCGGGTGCGGTGGCTGTCGCGGCGGCTTCGGACCGCACCGACCGCATGCCTGTCGCCGTGTTCGACCTGCGGCCGGCCGAAGCGCGGGGCTGCCGCACCGGGTAACTGTTGTTCGTGGATCAGGGGCGGGGAACTCCGCCGCCTTTGCCGTAAAGGCATTTGTCAGAGCGTGAACACCCAGTCGTCGCCTTTCGAGAGGGCCGGGTCCAGGCGGAAGCCTTCCCATTCGAACGACCGGAGCGTCGCGGGATCGGCGATGCGGTTTTTCAGGATATGCCGCGTCATCTCTCCGCGGCATATTTTCGTATAGACCACGACGGTTTTCAGCCGGTCGCCCTCGCGGACGCGGAATTCGGGCGTGATGACCCGCGCTTCGCGGCAGACGCGTTTCCAGTCGAACAGCCGCTTCATCTCTCCGCTCGCCAGGTTGACCAGGATGCCGTCGTCGGCGTGAATCCGGCCCAGCAGGTCGTCGGTCAGCCGGCTTTGCCAGTAGGAAAACATCGTTTCGTCGCCGCGGCCGGGCAGTACGGCGTCGCCTTCGAGCCGGTAGGTGCGGATGACGTCCAGCGGGCGGAGCAGTCCGTAGAGGAACGAGGTGATGTTGAGGTGCCGTTGGGCGTATTCGAAATCGGCGTCGGTGAAACTCGCCGGGTCGATGCGTTTGAAGACGATTCCCGTGTAGGCCGTAAGGGCCGGGATCGCCGCGTCGTCGTCGCCGTGGAAGCGGCCGTAGCGCAGGCGGTTTTCGGCGGCGATACGGCGGTTGACGCGCAGGAGCCGGGCCAGTTCGTCGGTCGGGAGCGTCGCCAGCCCGGCGGCCAGTTCGGAGGCCTCGCTGCGGTAGGCGGGCCGGGTCGTGCGGGGCGTCGGGACGGAACTGCGCTCCGTCATCGTCTTGGCGCAGGAGAGAAGCAGCTGCATGGCGTTCGGGCGTTAAGCTACGGAGCAGGGGATGCCGAGCGCTTCGACGCGCGCGGCGATGCCCTGCAACTCCTCTTTGGTGACTTTTTCGAGCGTCGGGCAGGGGGTGTCGCGGTCGAGCGAGTAGACCATCACCTGCCGCGGGCGGATTTCGGCGACGAGCCGGAGCCAGGCCGAGACTTCCTCTTCGGTGGTGTTGTCGACGGGCTGTCCGCCGCACTCCCCGCGCAGGAACATCGTTTGCAGAATCATGCGTCCGTCGAAGCGTTTCATCGCTTCGACGATGCCCCGCACCGTGTAGGACGCGCTTTGCGGGTTGTTCATCCGCCGCACCGTCGCGTCGAACGCCGAATCGAGTTTGAGGATGTTGTTGTCCACGCGCAGCAGGGCGCGGCGGACGCTGTCGCGGTGGATCTGCGTGGCGTTGGAGAGCACCGAGACCTTCGCCGCGGGGCACAGCGCGTCGCGCAGGGCGATCGTGTCGCCGATGACGGCTTCGAAATCGGGGTGCATGGTCGGTTCGCCGTTGCCGGCGAAGGTGATCACGTCGGGCGGCGTGGAGTCGGCCACCATGCGCCGCAGGGTGGCTTCGAGCTGCGTGCGCACGTCCTCGCGGCTGTTGAAGCGTCGTCCGCCCGGGTGCTCGGCATTCCAGCCGCATTCGCAGTAGATGCAGTCGAACGAGCAGAGTTTCGAGGAGAGCGGGAGCAGGTTGACTCCCAGCGAAAGGCCCAGCCGCCGCGAATGCACCGGGCCGAAGATAATGTCGTGAAATAGCGCTGTCATGGTGCGAAATTAAGAATTAAGAATTAGGAATTCAAAATTAATTCCTAATTTTACCAAAATACCGTTTTATGAAATTCAAATTCGGACTTTTGCCGCGCGTCGTGCTGGCCATTGCGCTGGGCGTCGCCTGCGGATTCTTTCTCCCCGGCTGGGCGACGCGCATCGCGCTGACCTTCAATGCGATTTTCGGACAGTTCCTGGGTTTCGCCATTCCGCTGCTGATTCTCGGGCTGGTGGCTCCGGGCATCGCCGATCTGGGCCGGAACGCCGGGCGTCTGCTGGCCCTGACCGCCGCGCTGGCCTATGCCTTCACGCTCTTTTCGGGGTTCGGGACCTATCTGACGGGGCGGTTTCTCTTTCCGGCGCTGCTCGAAGGCTCCGCCGCCGTATTGCCCGAGGAAGGGGCGGCCCTTGCGCCCTATTTCACGGTCGAAATGCCTCCCGTGATGGGTGTGATGTCGGCGCTGGTCCTCGCCTTCGTGCTGGGGCTGGGCATGGCCTATATCCGTTCGGTGACGCTCAAGGCGGCGATGGACGATTTCAAGCGGATCATCGAGCTGGTGATTCTGCGCGTCATCATTCCGCTGCTGCCCTTCTACATTTTCGGCATCTTTCTGTCGATGACCCAGTCGGGGCAGGTGGCCGGGGTGCTGGACGTCTTCGTGAAACTGATCGCGGTGATCTTCTGCATGACGGTCGTGCTGCTTCTCGTGCAGTTCTCCGTCGCGGGGCTTGCGGCGCGTAAAAATCCGCTGAAGATGCTCCGCACGATGCTCACCGCCTACATGACGGCCCTCGGAACGCAGTCGTCCGCCGCGACGATCCCCGTGACGCTGGCCCAGACCGTGAAGCTCGGCGTGCGGCCCGAACTGGCGTCGTTCGTTGTGCCGCTGTGCGCCACGATCCACCTCTCGGGTTCGATGATGAAGATCACGGCCTGTGCGCTGGCCGTGTCGATGATCGCCGGGCTGGACATTCCGGCGTCGACCTTCGCGGGGTTCATCCTGCTGCTGGCCGTGACGATGGTGGCGGCTCCGGGCGTGCCGGGAGGGGCGATCATGGCGGCGCTGGGACTGTTGGAGTCGATGCTCGGTTTCGACGAGACCCTCGCGGGGCTGATGATCGCCACCTACATCGCCATGGACAGCTTCGGAACGGCGACCAACGTGACGGGCGACGGCGCCGTGGCGGTGATCGTCGATGCGATCGACCGGCGGCGTTGAAAAACTCCGTTCCCGGGCCGCCGTCGGCGGCCCTTTTCCTTATTTAGAATTGAAATAAGTATAAATGCGTATCCTTGTGGAATAAAAAACGGCTACTTTTGAATGCCGATTCCGTTTTATGTATACTTTTGTGCGTCCAAAACGGAAAAAAGAGACATAAACTCATAATTACAAGACAAATATGGTTGATATTTTTGCACGCCTCGAGAAAAATGCGGGCGGACCGATCGGTCAGTACATGTCGTACGCCCACGGTTATTATGCCTTTCCCAAACTCGAAGGCGACATCGGTCCCCACATGGTTTTCCGGGGCAAGAAGATGCTCAACTGGAGCCTGAACAATTACCTCGGACTGGCCAACCACCCCGAGGTGCGCAAGGCCGACGCCGAAGGCGCCGCGCAGTTCGGCATGGCGGCCCCGATGGGCGCCCGCATGATGAGCGGACAGACCGTTTACCACGAGCGTCTGGAGCGTGAACTGGCCGCGTTTGTCGGCAAGGAGGATGCCTTCCTGCTCAATTTCGGTTACCAGGGCATGATCTCGATCATCGACTGCCTGCTGACCCCCCGCGACGTGGTCGTCTACGATGCCGAGGCGCACGCCTGCATCATCGACGGACTGCGCCTGCACAAGGGCAAACGCTTCGTTTTCGGACATAACGACATGGAGTCGCTGCGCCTGCAGTTGCAGCATGCCACGGATCTGGCCGAGGAGCAGAATGGCGGCGTGCTGGTGATCACCGAGGGCGTGTTCGGCATGAAGGGCGACCTGGGCAAGCTCGACGAGATCGTGGCGCTGAAGAAGGATTTCCAGTTCCGTCTGCTGGTGGACGACGCCCACGGCTTCGGTACGATGGGCCCGGGCGGTCGCGGCACGGCGGCGCATTTCGGCGTTGTCGACGGCGTGGACGTGCTCTTCAACACCTTCGCCAAGTCGATGGCCGGGATCGGCGCTTTCGTGAGCGGTCCCCGCTGGCTGATCAACCTGCTGCGCTACAACATGCGTTCGCAGCTTTACGCAAAGTCGCTCCCGATGCCGATGGTGATCGGCGCGCTGAAGCGTCTGGAGTTGATCCGCAACCACCCCGAATTCCAGGAGAAACTCTGGGAGAACGTCCGTGCGCTCCAAAGCAGCCTGAAAGAGAACGGGTTCGAGATCGGTGTGACCAACTCGCCGGTGACGCCCGTCTTCCTGAAGGGCGGCATTCCCGAGGCCACGAATCTGGTCGTGGACCTGCGCGAGAACCACGGTATTTTCTGCTCGATGGTGGTTTATCCCGTGATTCCGAAGGGTGAGATCATCCTGCGCATCATCCCGACGGCGGTGCATACGCTGGAGGATGTGAAAGTTACGATTGAGGCTTTCAAGGCCGTTCGCGAGAAACTCGAAACCGGCGTATACGCTTCGATGCCCATTCCGGCACGTGCCGACGAAGGGTTTATGGTCCGCTAAAGGCGGTTTCCGATACGGATGTCCCCGGCTTTGCGGCCGGGGACATTTTGTTTTTGACAAAAGTAGCCGAAAAATTTTGCAGAATAAATTTTTCATTTTATATTTGCAGTCCCGAAACGCAGGAAACGAAGTTTTCCCGGGGCGGGGAAGATAGCTTTTGCGGAAATAGCTCAGTTGGTAGAGCGCAACCTTGCCAAGGTTGAGGTCGCGGGTCCGAGTCCCGTTTTCCGCTCATAGGAAACGAGTGATAATCAATGAATTATCGCTCGTTTTTATTTTTCTGCCGTGTGTTGTAGATGTCTGTTGTGTAACACGAAATAGCCTAAAATCGCCGTTTGTGATACAGAGCGTGATACATAAAATCGTGTAACACACGTATTGCATTTTGTTGTTTGCGTAATTTTTAAAGTTATGACAATCAACGCCGTATGTCGCAAAGGCGCTATCAACAGAAACCATTTAGCCCCTCTTGTCCTCGTATTCACCCATGACCGCCGCCGTAAGTTCGTCGGTCTGGGCATTTCGGAAGCTTTGGTGCATTGGGATTTCGACAAGCAACAACCTACCGCCGACTGCCCCGATAGAGCAGAAATACAGTTTCAAATAACCTCCAAGATACGTGAATACGAGAAGAAAATCAAAAAGTTGGAGGTGCTGGAAATTCCCGTTACATTCGATACGCTGTTTGAACAGAACGGCAAACGAATCAACTGCACGGTCGGGGAGTACTTCAAACAGATTATCGAACGCTTGGAAAAAGTCGAAAAGTACAGTTCCGCCAGCAAACATAAGGTAACGTTGGTCCTTGTGTCGCAATTCCGCTCGGTCAATATGCGTTTTGATGAATTGGATTTGACGTATTTAAGGGAGTTTGAAATCTTCTTGAGTCAAAAGGGTAATGTAAACAACAGCTGCAATTATGCAGCATTCCAATACTGCCGGTTGTATCTTATTGAAATTCTACATCAAACCACAACCGGCGGCCGGCATTTTCGTTATGAACTTCTGTTGTATCTTATCGAAATTCCACATCAAACCACAACTCTATTGACAGGTGGAGTAATGCTGATTCTGTTGTATCTTATCGAAATTCCACATCAAACCACAACTCCGCAGGTTGGTGCTTCGCTTGCCGCCGCGTTGTATCTTATCGAAATTCCACATCAAACCACAACTAAGACGGAACACGGCCAGGAACCGGCAAAGTTGTATCTTATCGAAATTCCACATCAAACCACAACTACGTTTGCAGCACAGTGTCGGTGCGACTAGTTGTATCTTATCGAAATTCCACATCAAACCACAACAACAGAACAGGACGTTGGTCGAGCCGAATGGTTGTATCTTATCGAAATTCCACATCAAACCACAACTTATTTCGTCTATTATTGCCGCTCTTGCGGTTGTATCTTATCGAAATTCCACATCAAACCACAACTGTAGCCACGCGGCGCGCCCAGTCTGAACGTTGTATCTTATCGAAATTCCACATCAAACCACAACCATGGCGCGAGCAGGTGAGCACGTTGCGACGTTGTATCTTATCGAAATTCCACATCAAACCACAACTTTGTTAATCTTCCCATTTCGGCTCTCGATGTTGTATCTTATCGAAATTCCACATCAAACCACAACTAGGGACGTAAGCGCGTGGCCTATATCCAGGTTGTATCTTATCGAAATTCCACATCAAACCACAACGCTCCACGCCATTTACGCACGATCTCCGTGTTGTATCTTATCGAAATTCCACATCAAACCACAACTTGTCGCTTCGTCGTTCTCGACGAGGGACGGTTGTATCTTATCGAAATTCCACATCAAACCACAACCTTTCCGCTGCATATACATTTGTGCTGTGGTTGTATCTTATCGAAATTCCACATCAAACCACAACTCTACCTTAAGTCTTTTTCTAAAATCATCTGTTGTATCTTATCGAAATTCCACATCAAACCACAACCAGCGAGTTCATTTTCCCTTGTAACTCGCTGTTGTATCTTATCGAAATTCCACATCAAACCACAACGTCGGGCCTCATATTGATTGATAAAGTGTTACTTACGGGCTGTCTGCCACTATAAAAATACGATCGGGTGTTCCGACGAAGCCAGTTTGATGCATTTTCCGTATTTCAAAGAACGAAAATAACGATTTATCAGAAAAATTCCAATTGTTGCGGAATTTCCGGTTTTGCTCGTTCGCTTTTACCCCAAAAATTTAATATGTCTCCATACTGTTTGTCCGTTACAGCAAGAATACTTGTAAATCCTGTCGGAGGCATCGATCGTCGAACCCGCTTAATGTGAACCTGCATATTCTCCTTCGATGCACAATGGCGCACATAGACTGAATACTGCATCATTGTGAAACCATCTTTTTCCAATGCCTTGCGAAATTGCGCCGCATGACGTCGTTCCGTTTTTGTATTGGTTGGCAAATCAAAAAAGACAAACAACCACATGATTCGATAAGCATTCAAGCGTACTTCTGACATTCGACTACTCCAATAAAGGATATGCAATCTTTTTTTGGGTTCCAGCAAAGCATTTAGCCAGGGAAGAGGCTGAAAACATAAGTCCTACTTCGAGAGGTCGCACAACCTTGTCGAAACGAGTATCGACAAACAGGAGCCGCAACAGTTCGCCTTTCACCTTTTTGGTCAGTTGTGTATTCCCGTTTCTGTAAAGTTGGTAGACCAATTCGTCGACATACGGTCGATAGGGTTCCATTACGTCATCGGCCAGCGGAAAGGAGTTGTAACGATTCCGATGGAAGATCCCGAATGCTGGGAACAGTCCGGAACCCATGATCGCACGGGCCACGGCGGCTCGCAGGATCGTATAGCCGTAATTGAGCAGGTTGTTGGGCGGCGAACCTTCGCGGGAACGGTAAAATTCGGCACCGAACAGTTCTGACCAGTAGATTCTCGCTGCTATGCCCTCCCGGTTGTCGGCGTCGGCGCTCTTGACATTCATGTAGCAGGGTTTCAGTTTGTCTCCGTCATATCCCAGCTTCCGCAGCAAGGCAGCCTGGTTGCGGATTTTGGTCTCGACGATCTGTTTCCAAAGGCCCTTCTTCAGCGGTTCGGATGCAGCGATCTGCATCCGATAATGTTCACCTTGCGTTCTGTTTGAATCCAAATTCGTCAACATGGCGTTCGGCATTCGGTTCTCTCCGCACAGGATAACTGCCACGTTGTTGTCCGACAGCGCATTCAAGAGCGGCAGCGTGATGGAGGTCTGCTGGTCCTCCAGCACCACGAAGCCGATATCCTCGATCGGGATGCTTTTCCGTTGGTCGGGGGCCTCGCGCGTGTGGATGATCATTTGGCCGTTGCGCAGGCTCAAACAGTAGGGTGTCGAAAAAAACAAGGTTCGTTTCAGCATGGCCGGTCATCTTTGAATTTTATCTCGCCCGTTACGGTCAGTTCGAAATCATAACCTTCCACCAACATGTTAAAATTGGAAACGCTGAGGCGCAATTTCGGTGATGGATTGGATTGGCAGAATTGAGAGGTCCCAGCTCCATATAAGGAGGTAAGTGTTTTCTGATCTCGGGCCTCCTGATGAAAGAGGAACTGTACCCGTCCTTCTGCAGCCATTGCTGTTACCTTGTAGAGTCGTTTTACCAACTCCTTGCGGGTACATTCATAAAGTTCTGCCGGGGTATTTTCATAAAACAGGACCATGGTCCCCGTTTTTAAGATGCATTTCAAGGGGAAACCGTTCGTGTCGGTCTGCGGTACCAGATCGGGGCGGGCTTCCCGGTCAGCGCTGGCTTTGAAATATTGGGCAGCTTCGAGGTTGCTGACGAGTTCAAAGGTGCGTTTCGTTTTGCCCTTTTTGTCCTGGCCCTCATAGATGACCGTGCAATAATTCCCCTCATTTACGACATGATAATCCCGCTTGTACTCTTTTGCAGATAGGTCGCGCTGTTTTTTTAGCGCGATCGGATGTTTGACACTCGGTGTGAAGATCCGCACCTTGCGGATGGGAATGCCCTTTTCACGGTTCATCCAGATCGTGTATTCATCGGGATTCATCGCCGTCTTGAATCCGACCTCGTCGATTGCCTCCCGTACGCGATCCCGGACTGCATCGTCGATAATCTTGTCGATGTCCGTCGGCTGCAACTGCGCGAGCGATTTGCGGATGACATAGCGGATCTCTCCATCCTGCTTAATAGCGCCGTAGAAGGTATCCTGATGCAACCGGCAGCGAGCCGTGTCTCCTTGCTGGTAGATTGGTTCCCCGTCGGCATTCAGCTTTATCCGGCCGCGAACCCGTAACTTCCTGCGCGTCTGTTTGGCCATGTTGTCGGGCGTGTGGTGGGCAACGAGCAGTTCGTCGGCCGCCGCCTTGACATCTTCGGTAAAGGTCGGCCAGGGTTTCTCGAAGCGGGGTTTGCCGCTTTCGCCGTAGCCGTATCGCTCCTCGTCGGCGACGTATTGCGCCCAGCGGTCGTACTCCCGGCGGCCGATACAGGCGATCGTGATGGCGTCGATGCAGTGGTGGACGTGGTTCGTGCGCTCCTTGCGGGCATACTCCTCCTGCAGTCCCCACATCTTGCGGAACGCGGCGGTCGTGGAACCCTTGACCGTATAGATTCGGTCAAAAACCGTCTTCAGATAGAGCCGTGCATATTTGCCGATGATGCCGATGTCGACTCCCTGCCGATTGCTGAATCCTTCGGGAATCTCGGCCATGGTGAAGCGTTCGTATTTCCCGCGCCAGTAGTCGAGCTGCATCTGCAAATAGTGGCGGCGCTGAATGGCGTCGTCCTTTTCGGATTTAATCGCTGCGCTTTTGCTCCTGCGAACCTGGGCTTCAATCTGCTTTTGCAGACTCTCCATTTTTTCCCGCCAGCCAAACGATTCGATCCGCTCCATGATCTCGACATGATTGGACAACTCGGCCGGCAGTTTCGCCCGTTTTGTCTCCCGGTTGAACCGGTTTTCGCAGAGCGTCTTGTTCATCTGCGAGTCATCGCCGCCGCGAGCCTGCGGGAGCGTGTGCTCGATGTCGAAATCCGGAGCCGACCCGACGAAGTCCGAAATGCGGATTTGCCGCCCGGTATAGGGACAGACGTGCTGCTGTTCTTCCCACAGCCGGTATTTCAGCACTTCGTCGTCCGAGGGTTTTATCTCGCGGCCGGTTTCGGCGGCATACTGGCTGTGGATCTCTTCGGCATATTTCCGATTCTCAACCTCCCGTTCCCGCTGATACTGCTCGATGGCCTTCCGCCTGTTCGCATCATTGAGTCCGCGGGCGAATTCAATCCGGATCTTCGTGTCTCGGTCGATCCTGCCTTCGCGTAACAGCGTGTTTATTAGGTTGCGCAATCGGAACAGGGCCCGCATGGCCATCGGGTTGCGAATGGTCGCAGTACGTGGAGAGCCGAGTTGCAGAATGCCATTTGCCTTGGGTTGCGCATCCGGATAGGTCTCGATTTTCGAGGGATGATAAAGACGCATCAGACGAGAGGCATCCAATCCATGATCGCTGAAATAGTCGGCAATGCGGTGCTCCTTTGAATCGAACTTGTTATACGGATTTCGCTTGTAGTCAAGCAGCAGCGAGGCGATGTCCTGTTCGATTTCATGCCGACGGCTTTCGTCGGCATAGACCTCCTTCGGAAGTGCCGCCCGCAGGTTGGCCAGGAATACCGCCTCGTCGTACCGATAGCCACAGCGCAGATAGACCAGAATCTTGCCGATGGCATTTAGGCTCAACGCCGCATAATCCTGCGGGAGTTTGATGGCTGCAAACGCTTTGGCTTGTTCATCCGTGAGTTGCAATTTTTCGCAGGCCCAGCTACGCAGCCGACCTTCGTCGTTGAACGAAAAGAGGGCGTGCCATACGTCATTCAACATCTGGTCCTCGTTTTTTCCTGCTCCAAGCAGGTAAAGGCTGCGAATCTCCGTAATCCAGTCGTCTCCGAAGATCGCTTGCAGCGATGCCGTGACGGGGCATCCCGATACGGTGGCCGTGCGGGCGAAATTGAAACGATAAGGAGCTTCTGTACGCTCCTCTTTGCAGGCATATTTCCCTTTGCCGGCGATTCTGCGGGCGATCTCTTCGAAATCGAAATAAGGCTTGCTTTTCCGGAAGAAGAGCGAACGAATCGTCTCGAACTCTTCCTGTGTCAAAGGTCGTGGAGCATTGTCGCCCGGTCCTGTAATCCGGATGTTGTTGACGAACGACAGCATCCGGAACTCCTCAAAACGGGGATGCGAAACGGGGCACCGACTCTTCGTCGGCTCGAAGGTGCATCGGCCGACTGACCCCTTCTGCGATTTGAGGTCGCGCTGGAAAAAGATTGCCCGATGCAGCGCCTTACGCCATTCGTCGGGCAATTGCTGCCGGTCGCAGATGGCATTGAACTCGGCCAGGTAGTGTTCGTTGCGCGAGGTGTATTTGTCGCGGATTCGTTCCTTGTGTTGGTACAGTCCGTAGAAATATTCTCCGAGGTACCGACACCCTGCCGCTGCTATTTCAGCCGACAGATTTTTGATACACTCCTTGACCGTGCCGTCTTCTTTCTCATTTCCTGCTTCCTTGCGATTGCTGAGGAATCCGCGTCGCTGTGCCAAATGATAAAGCGCCCGGCCAAGCAGCCAGCGCTGTGTGCGATTCCCGAGATCGAGCCGCTCGGACAGGGCTACATAACGATCGTGGTAAGGATTTCGATCCCCATTGTCGTCGGTTCGCTGCCAACGGAGGAATTCATTGTCCTGCGGGTAACGTTTCTCTTTTTGCCAGGCGGTCAACAGCTCCTCGGGCAACGGCGGGCAAAGGTCGTAACGGATGAGTATTTTGAGCAGTTCGATTTTTCGCAGACGCCGCCGGAAATAGCGGCGGCGCAGCGCCCGGGCGCTCGTCCGATCCTGAACGGCAGGTTTTTCATTGTTTTTGTCGCGGGCAACTCCCTCCTGGAAAATATCTACACCTTTGTCAATCAGCGTATATTCGTTCTCCGATTCATCGACAAGGGCCCATCCCAGTGAGTTGGTGCCAAGGTCCAAACCCAATACTTTTGCCATATGAAGAAAGTGTTTTCTGTAAAATTAAATAAAAAATTGCAGAAATTCATCTTTTTTTACTATATTTGTGGTGTAAGAATTCTACATCTTATCACAATAAGGCTATATGCCGAAGGTTTTCAACCTATTGTCTCCGCGTACTCCGTGGAGACTTTTTATATTTCGTGAATAATTTAAAAACCGTCGGTTGCTATTGTGGAGTGTGCCGGCGCTGTGGCTTTTTGCCTTCGGGAGTTCATGGTGCCGAAAACAGAAGGTCGCATGTCGGACCGTCCGCCACTCGCCGTGCGACGCACCGACATGAAGCATCCCCAATTGCAGCGTTCATCAAGGGTATATCGTTGAATATGCAGGAATACTTTATATCGAGACTCTGAAACCGGGAAAACACGCGAATGGAATGCTTGAAAAGAAAGATAGAGATCGACTGTAAATTGTTTGGTTTTGACTGGAACCAATAGTCCCGTCTCTGTGTAAAAACCATAGTGACCGGAAAAGTGGTGTCTATCTGCCGGATAAGTCAACATTCCCCGCAAAACAGTTCTGACAGTTCGAGATTTCAGGAGCTTTTCCCATTACAAGAAGAAATGCAACAAAAAGGGCGCGTTATCGTCTATTTGGGCAATATTAACGTTTTGGAACAGATATAAATACTTAATTCAGAGGCTGTTTTTTGGAGGGGGGGGGATTTTTCAGCATAAGATTTAGACGAAATAGTTTGGTCGTTTAAACAATATTCCATACTTTTGTGTAGTAAAAGTATGGTTTCTTACACAGAACCCGTATCTGCAAACAGGTTTACGGCCGAGTATTTGGATTAATACCGGTTGGGCGAGATACAACAGTCGGTTGAATATCAAGCGTATAACCTATAAATGCTTCGTGTCGTGGGGTGAAGATCCCGGATGCGGAGGAATACAAAGAATACCCATACGTGAACGATGTCAGACGACGCTCCGGTACATTGGTATGCCCTCAAGGTTTTTTTCAATAAAGTCTTCGAAATAGAAGAACTGCTCAAGAAAGATCTTAAGGAGAGTTACATTCCCTGCCAGACCGTCAATGTCATTTCCGACGGTATCCGGAAAACCGAGCGCCAAACGATTATCCCTTCATTGATGTTTTTCCGCTCCACGGAGCAATATGCAAATGAATTGCAGACTGCTCTCCGAGGTCGGGTGATGGTCTACACGTATTTCGACGAGAATAAAAAACGCCAGCCGGCCGCGATCTCCGACCATGAAATGAATATGTTCATACTGGTTACATCGGCCGGGGATAAGGGGTTGGAGTTTTTTGCTGATGATTGTCCGGAATATCAGGTCGGCGAACGGGTCCGGGTGATCGACGGACTTTTCAAGGGAGCCGAAGGATATATCAAACGTATCAAGCACAACAGGCGTCTGACGGTATCTCTCAAAGGCGTATGTATGGTGGCAACCTCATTCATTCCGCCCTGCTGTTTGGAAAAAATAGAGTAACATCTCCGCCGCACGTAAAACCATGACCGTATCCGAGTTAAAAGCGATATTGCCGCAGCTTCAGTCGTTGAGATTCCACACCGTGAGTGACGAGGGATTGATCGTCTATACCCGGAGTTATGCGGCGCTGTACAATATGGTTTCCGTGAATGCGCTGGATGACGAGTTCGGGGCGCGGGAAATCTATCGCAAAAAACTGGATTCGTTATTTGCAAGTTTGTCACGCCGTTATGGGAACCTGCAAGGCATTGGTCTGCGCGCGGAAGCCGTTGATGCCATGCTCCATATTCTGAATGATACGGGATGTATTGTCGGACGGCAGAAACGCGATTTGTGTTTTGGGCTGTTCGACGAATTGACCAAATCCTATTTGTTCGATTTCGACGAAACGGCTTGCGATCACAATGCGCTGTATGGCGTTATGCGTCTGATCTATCAGTTCCTATGTTGGCTGGTCCCGGAAGACGCGGAGAACGATCCCTGGCTTGGATTTGCCCGGAACCGGGTTGCCGCATGGGCTACGGAACTGCATGAAAACGGTGAATGGAAAGGAATCCGTGCAGAGGAGGCATTGCAACGCATCATTCTGATGAGCATGAACTCCTATATGCTGCTTGACAGTCGTCACGATGCGATCATTCAGAAAGCATATTCCTATTATTGCATAAGCCGCCAATTGCAATTCTGCCGAACGACGGAATTGACTGCCGATGAGATTCGCTACTATATTCTAATATACGATGCGATTCAGCAAAGTGCCGTCAATGACCCCGGGAGTCGTAAATACCTGAATGATATTGCCGGATTGCTGGAAGTGCAGAGGATGCCAAAAAGCAGCGTCGAAGCCCTGTTTTGCCGCAGCATAGCGATCGACAATCTCTGTGATCAAATCTCCAACGAAGCCCAACGGCGGATGTGGGCGAACGTCAAATAAGTTCCGAACTTTTATCTGAAGGGGTTAGTCCCGAAGCCGTTGTCGTCATTTGTCGGCAACAAATAAAGTCTCGTCTGCTGTCGGGACATATTTCCTACGATAATTTCTGGAAACATCGCATAGTACGCGTCACTGCAATTAGCAAATTATCCGGATTTAACTTCGCCTCCGTATGCTTCAAATTATCATGTCCCGTTTTGGGATTGAAAAATACCTATCGTCACGGTATTTTTCGTCGTGGCTGATCTTGACGATCGA
>OGEP01002788.1_pt1 | contig 14538 bp, 17 predicted proteins | sample 1570721 | NCBI WGS metagenome assembly OGEP01 (sample SAMEA2582131, study PRJEB24529) | metagenome | biome: Human gut stool | place: China | collected 2011 | reverse complement strand
AGTCTGAGAAAACCAAGGCCAAGATTGAGCAAACCGCGCAAGCCATTCTTGACGCGCGTGCTCTCTATCCTGATAGCAGTCTAGCTGACCTCTATGATGAACTGACCATGCCAGCTGAACTCCGCCGTGCCCACCAAGCTAATGACAAGGCAGTCATGGAAGCCTACGGCTTCACCAAGGTTGCTGACGGCAAAAAAACTTGGCTGACCGAGAGCGAAACGGTTGAGAAACTCTTTGAGATGTATGAAAAAATAACAAAGTAAAGGAGAATTGATGACTATTAAAATTCCTAAAGTATTTATTTCTTACTCATGGGATAATGAAGACCATAAAGAGTGGGTTAGAAACTTAGCTGATAAGTTGAGAGAAAATGGGGTAGATGTCGATTTAGACCAGTATGACTTATCCCCTGGCGATAGACTCCCAAAGTTTATGGAAGAAAAAATAACTAATTCTGATTTTGTCCTTATAGTTTGTACAGAAAACTATAAAATCAAAGCAGATAACCGAAAAAGTGGCGTAGGATATGAAGGACATATCATTTCATCTGAGCTATTTTCCAAAAACAATGATAAAAAGTTTATTCCCATTGTAAAAAATAACTTTTCATCCGATATTTTACCAGTATTTTTATCTGGAAAACTTGGCATACCGTTACTCGAAGACATTGATACCGACGAAAATTCATTCAATGACTTGCTCGCAACATTGTTTCAAGTACAGGTTAAAAAAAAGCCAAAATTAGGAGATGTTCCTAATTTTATTTCAAAAAGTGCCCCCAAAGAAATTGAAAAAATAGATTCGCAAGATATTAGAATTGAGGGAATAATCACGAACGAGGTTACTGTTCCTAAAATGGACGGTACAAGAGGTTCAGCACTATATAAAATTCCTTTCCAACTGAACAACGAACCTAGTCAGCTTTGGACAGAATTATTTTTAAGAAATTGGCAAGCCCCACCTAGATTCACTTTAATGCATAGACCCAGTATTGCTCGGGTTGTTGGTCATAAAATAATTTTAGACGGAACAACAATTGAAGAGGTTAAGGAATATCATCGTGATACGTTAAAACTTTGTGTAGAAAAGGCTAACCAAGATGAACAGATGATTTTAGAGAAACAACGGATTAAACAGGAAAAAGAGAATGAAAGAATAGCTAATCATTACGATAAAATAGCCCAGTTTTCTGAAGACATTACTTTTTGATTGATAATCATACTTTTAATATGAGGTCTAAAGTAAAAATTAACCTAATAAAATTTCTTCTTTTCTTACTCTCCATGCTTAAAAAAACGCTGGTCATCAGCGTTTTTTTCATTGATTTTCAACTTTTTCATGTAAACCGCTTTCTAAAATGGGCATTTTCGATTATAATAGCCTTTATAAGGTTTTTTGCCTTATAATTTCTACTACACTTTAGCCTGAGTGCCTCTTGAAAAAGGCATTCATCCTTCTTTTTATCTTTTAGGAAAATAGCAGAGCTAGATTTCTTGTCTGCTCACCCTACCCGATTTAGGTAAAGGCTGACCAACCCCTCGGCTAGCTTCATCGAATTGCGGAGAAGATAATCGACTCATCAGTTGACCTCATCGGAACGCGAGGAACACAATCGACACCTCGGTTGCCTTCATCGAATTGCGAGGGATACAATCAACCCCTCAGCTGGCTTCATCGGAACGCGGAGAACATAATCGATGCCTCGGTTGCTATTTTCCAAAAATTGAACAAAGAAAATGACTGCTTTTTCTCAAAGAGACGCCCCAGGCTAGGCCAAAATGAGGAGGAACTTACATGACAACATTGTCGCTTACAACGCTTGCCATCAGTAAGCTGCAAAACCACGAGGTGTCAGACTTAATCTCGCGCTTTTTAAAAGATTTTGACCAAAAGGGCTATAGTTTAGAAGATGACCTATCACTTGCCATCCTAGCCCAATTACGCAAAGATGCTCAAGCCTACCGAAAATCGCTTGAAGTACAACATCTAGACCAAAACACCAAGGAAATCTCACAAGCAGATGCCGACCGTGATGATGACCTAATCGCCTTTCGAGCAGGGCTCAGAGCCTATGCCAAAAGCCGCAACGCTGACAAACAAGCTGCCTACACGCAACTAGCTAGTCTGCTCAGCCATTATAAAAATATCGAAGACGCTAACCTCAACAAAGAGTCAGGGCAAATCACGGCGCTGCTGACGGACTTGAGCAAAGAGCCTTATAAAACAGCGCTCAAAACCTTGAGCTTGCAAGCCTTCGTCACCAATCTAGCCGAAAGTCAAGAACGCTTTGAAGAAGCCTATAGTAAGCGTCACGAAGCAAAGGGCAATCATAAACTCTCAGAAACAAAGGACAAACGACAGCTACTTCAAACCAGCTTCATCGACTTTTGCAACCAAATCGAAAATACCAGCCGCTACCTGACCGACAAGGCTACCTACCCGCAAGTCCTTGCCAGCCTTAACCTTATCCGCAGTGAATATGCGGAAAGCCTTAAAAAGCGAAAAGGTAAAAAGGCTGTGGTGGGGAAAGAGGAGAGCAAGGAATAACCCAACTTTACAAACCTAGAAAGGTGAGGATGACATGATAACTAAAGAGGAAGCCCAACGCATCGTTGATAAATACCATGGTAGTTTCAGTCTCTTACAAAGAGAAGGAACGCTTGAAGAAAAAACTGCTGTCCTCAAATGGGTCGCCGACGAAGCCAACCGTAAACAGCGTAAGCTAGCTGGGTTAGAATAGGCTTCTGTTCTCAATTACTAGTCTAAAACTCCCTACTTACAAAAGTGGGGAGTTTTTACATGGATAAGGCGAATAAAGGGAGTCATAACCTGATATTTTCTACCTGATCCTAGAAACAAAAAAGTGAAGAAGACCTTAGCAATGGAACTTCATGGATTCTAAGAAATCATCCACTGGATAATTTCTCTTCCATCCGCACTGCCCAGAAACATGGAAATTTCAAAATCGATACTATTTTGAAACTGTAATTAGTAAGGTAGCTAGGTAAGTCGCCATAGCGATTACCATAGTTTATCAGTGATTTTTAATCGCTGATAAACTTGCTACGTTAGAAAATATCAAAAACAAATTTGTAATAAATCTCCTAAAACGTTGCTATTGCACAAGTCAACGGTCTATGTTAAGATAACATTATGAAACACTTGATGACAAATTTATTTCGACCGATTACAGAATTTTTCACCTATCTCGTCGCTTTTACCGATGAGTTTATCATGATTAACTGGGAAAAGGTGAAAAGGCACCACTCCCGCTACTGGTGGGCACTGCTAGCTTATTTTATTTTCATGTTGCTGACGCTGGCACTCATTTACCTTGGTCTAGTCTTACTATACCAAAGTTTCTTGACTAAAAATACTGTGGTTTACGTCATCTTCTTTGTGGTTCTGCTCTTATCATTTTGGTTCACTTATCGCCTCATGATTTACACGCCAGCCATTCTTAGAAATACCGGCTATTACCTAAAGCAAGTCATGGCCCAACCAAAACCTGCAAAAACAGTCCGGCCTAAAAAACAAGCGGTCGCTAAGAAAAAAACAAACCAGTCATCAAAATCCAAAAAATCATCGAAATAAGATAACATCCTTTGAGCCAAACACTCAAAGGATTTGTTTTTCTTTGACTTCTAACTGAAACTTTGCTAGAATTTAGGTAATCAAACAGGAGGACAAGGAGCCATGAACAAGTAAGACAAGTTTCTAGTATGGATAACCCTTATTAAGCTTGTTTTAGTGTGCCTTTTTCCTCAGATAAAAACAGCAAAGACTTAAGGTCTCTTGCACTTATTTTAGGTAGCCTCACTTTCTACTCTCTGCTTAATAAGGCAGGGAGTTTTTTCTTTGGAGGTTTTTATGTTACAAGTCAATCACTTAACCCTAACACATCTCAAGGACAACCGTCATTTGATTGAAGATTTATCTTTCGTCGTTAATTCTGGCGACCGCTTGGCTATCATCGGCGAGGAAGGGACGGGAAAATCAACTTTGCTGAAGTGGCTCTATCGACCTGAGATTCTAACAGACGACTTTTCCGCTTCTGGTCAGGTGACTTCTCACTTCAAGGAAGTAGGCTACTTGGCACAGGAACTGACAGTACATGACTTGGGGCTTAGCATTGCCGATTTTATTGACCAAGATATTAACTATGACCGTTTTGATTTTGGGCGTTTGTATCAAATGGCTGCGCAACTGCAATTTGATACTGACTATCTGGACAATCGGCAACTGTTAGTCAGTCAGCTGTCGGGTGGGGAACGATTGAAGTTACAGCTCATCAAGTTACTCGCTTACGACCCAGACCTGTTTCTTCTGGATGAGCCGACTAGTGACTTGGATGTGGCTAGCATGGCTTGGTTGGAGAGATTTATCCAGCAGTGCCCAGCGACTGTGATTCTGGTTTCTCACGATGAAACTTTCTTGAGGCATACTGCCACAGCTGTCTTGCATTTGGAAATGGTGAAAAAGCGTCAGGAGACTAGGCATACTTTTGGAGCAGTCAGCTATGAAGTGTATCAGCAAGAACGCTCTGCTCAATTTGAGCGACAGCTCCAAAAAGCGAAATCAGATAGGGAGGTCTTTGCCAAACGGCAGGCAAAGATGCACCGCATTCATCAAAGCGTGGAGCATACTGTGAGAAATACCCACGATGCGACAGCGGGGCGCTTGATTGCTAAGAAAATGCGAATTGTTCTGGCGCAGGAAAAGCGCTATACTAGGGAGGCGAAGGAACTGACCGAGATACCGGTAGATACCGAGGCTATTCAGATCTTTTTCTCAGATATTCAGCCACTGCCCGCCTCAAAGACTATATTAAACTTACAAGATTGGCTGGCGCCACAGGGTCAGAGGGTTTCTTTAACCTTGAAAGGGCAGGACAAGATAGCCATTATTGGCGAAAATGGAATTGGTAAAAGCCGCCTTCTAGGGGAATTGCTGGCGCTGTTGAAGGATAAGGGAGTTCGTCTTGCCTACATGCCACAGTCTTATGACCTTGACCTGTCTGAAGAGCAGACGCCTGTGGCATTTTTAGTGGAGACTTGTCAGGTTGAAGAGGAAATCTGTCGTTCCTTGCTAGCTAGTCTCCTCTTCACGCGCCAAGAAATACAACATTCTTGCTTGGCCTTATCTGGTGGACAAAAAGCCAAACTGTATTTAGCCAAATTGATTTTGCAAAAACCACAGCTACTCATCCTCGATGAACCCAGCCGCCACTTCTCACCCCTATCACAGCCACAATTACGACAAATCTTGCAAGATTATCCCGGTGCCATTATCAGCATCTCACACGACAGACTATTTTTAAAAGAAGTCCCTCAAAAGATATACCAATTGACTAAAGATAGACTGGTTGAGTATTCATCAACGGAATTATAGAAAAAAGGATAGAGCTTAATCGCCCTATCCTTCTTCATTTTTCTTTTCCAATCGCTCGCGCTCCAAGCGGAACTTGCGGTTGGGATTCAATCGATTAAATAATTCTTCCAGTTTCTCAGCATTCCAAACATCTGCCGCAGAAACGAAATTACCATCTTTATCACGAAAAGATATCGGCTTATCACCCATAGTAATACCTCACTTATCAGATTGAACAGCTCCTTTAACGGTCTTTGTATCTTAGTCTACAAATTCAAATTCAAAGTTGCCGATACGAACGATGTCACCGTCTTTAGCACCGCGTTCGCGAAGAGCCTCATCGACACCCATACCACGCAATTGACGGGCGAATTTCATGATGGATTCATCGCGCTCCATGTTGGTCATGACAAAGAGTTTTTCAAGTTTTTCACCCGAAAGCACCCAAGTTGCATCATCATCACGGCTGATGTCAAATGGACGCTCGTCCTCATTGAAACCGTAGTAAACTTCTTCCGCTTCCATATCAGACTCGTCATAGAGAAGGAATTCATCTGTTTGGTCAAGCAATTCTGCTGTCGCTTCTAGCAGATTTTCCAAGCCCTGATGCGCCAAGCTAGAGATTGGGAAGATTTGTGGCAACTCATCAAATTCATCATAGTTGGCAGCCAATTTTTCTTTGAAAACTTTCAAGTTTTCCTCAGCTTCTGGCATGTCCATCTTGTTAGCAACGATGATCTGCGGACGTTCCATGAGACGAAGGTTGTAAGTTTCAAGCTCGTTGTTGATTGAAACATAGTCTTCATAAGGGTCGCGTCCTTCACTCGCTGACATATCAATAACATGCAAGATAACACGAGTGCGCTCGATGTGACGAAGGAACTGGGTTCCTAGTCCAACACCTTGGCTAGCCCCTTCAATCAATCCAGGAAGGTCAGCCATGGCAAAGCTGTCGCCAGATTTAGTACGAACCATACCCAAGTTAGGAACGATTGTTGTGAAATGGTAGGCACCAATTTTTGGCTTAGCAGCTGAGACAACACTCAAGAGCGTTGATTTCCCGACTGAAGGGAATCCGACCAAACCAACGTCAGCCAATATTTTCAATTCGAGTTCGAGTTCACGCTCTTCACCAGGTTCACCATTTTCAGCGATTTCTGGTGCAGGATTGCGAGGTGTCGCAAAGCGAATATTACCACGTCCACCGCGACCACCTTTAGCAATGACAAATTCTTGACCATTTTCAACCAAGTCAGTGATGATCTTGCCTGTTTCGGCATCACGAACGGTTGTTCCAGGCGGAATTGGCACAATTAAATTCTCAGCACCGCGGCCGTGCATGCCTTTTGTCATGCCTTTTTCACCAGCTTTTGCCTTAAAATTGCGATTGTAGCGGAAGTCCATAAGGGTGCGAAGCCCTTCGTCCACTTTAAAGATGACTGAGCCACCTTTACCACCATCGCCGCCCCAAGGACCGCCATTTGGCACATATTTTTCACGGCGGAAAGCCACCATACCATCACCACCGCGACCAGCTTTAACGCTAATCTTGGCAGTATCTAAAAACATACTCATAATTTTTCCTTATTCTTTATTATCGTCAAGCATAAAAAAACGCCTACTAGCGTTCTTTTACATGATTGCGCTGACAGCACTCATAATGAGACTTCCAACTGTGATCACTACCATAATTAAAACAACCAACAATGTGATTTTTTCAAATGTTGTTTTTTTACGTTGACCGTTATCTCCAAAAGCCACTCTTGTCACCTCGTCATTGATTCTAGTTAAAACTATCTTACCATGAAATACCTGTTTTCGCAAATGACAAGCTAGAGCTCGACGTCGAATATTTGGAGCGCAGCCAGTTCACTGTCTCTTAATCTGCGCCAGCTTCCTTTTGCCAAAGACTCATCTAAAACCAATGGCCCCACGCTCAGGCGTTTGAGGGTTGTGACTTCTTTGCCACGCGCCGCCACCATACGCTTGACCTGATGAAACTTGCCTTCCTTGATGGTGAGGCGAACCAAGCTGGTGTTCGCTTCTTGGTCTGTCTTCAGAATCTCCAAGTCAGCGGGCTGGCAGATGAAATCTTTGAGTTCAATCCCAGCCGCAAAGGCCTCGATGTCATCTGCCGTCATGATTCCAGCAACCTGCGCTTCATACAGCTTATCGACGTGCTTTTTAGGTGACAACATGGCGTGCGCTAGCTGACCGTTATTAGTCAGGAGTAGCAAACCGGTCGTATCAATATCCAGACGCCCCACAGGAAAAACTTCCTTATCAATAGCAGTCTGGTCTAGCAAATCTATGACGGTACGGTGACTCTTATCCTCAGTCGCTGAAATCACACCCTCAGGCTTATTGAGCATGTAATAGACGAATTTTTCATAGCCTAGAACTTGACCAGCACAGGTAATCTCATCTTTATTCTCGTTAATTTGTGTCTTGGGAGATGTTTCAATCTGCCCATTAACCGTCACTCGTTTTTTCTTGAGCAGTGTCTTGACTTGGGTGCGCGAGCCCATGCCACAATCTACTAAAAATTTATCTAAACGCATCAGTCTATCTCATTCCAATCTATCCGTCGATTTTTAAAATAATAGTCTCTATCCTTGTCCGACACAGGTCTCAAGACCTTGCAAGGATTGCCGACCGCAACCACATTGTCAGGCAAATCCTTAGTCACAACACTCTCAGCACCGACAACAACATTATCGCCAATAGTCACTCCAGGCAGAACAACTACATTTGCTCCCAGCCAGCAGTTTCGACCAATGGTCACAGGCATGTTGTACTGATAGGCTTTCTCTCTCAGCTCTGGTAAAATAGGGTGCCCTGCGGTAGCCAGCGTCACATTGGGACCCATCATGGTATGGTCTCCGATATAGATATGAGTATCGTCCACCAAGGTCAGATTGAAGTTAGCATAAACACCATCCCCAAAATGAACATGGTGCCCGCCCCAATTTGACCGTAAGGGTGGTTCAATATAGCAGTTATCACCAAAATCCGCAAACATTTCTTTGAGTAATTGCTGGCGCTTAGCCATTTCTGACGGACGCGTTGCATTGAGAACATAGAGTTTTTCCAAACAAGCGGTCTGCTCCGCCATAATGGTGTCATCGGTTGGGAGATAGAGGTCTCCAGTATGCATCTTTTCGCGGTCATTAGCCATCGCATTTTCCTACTTTTCCATAGTCTTGTATCCATTATATCATAGAAAAACTGGGCATGCTAAGTCGGAAAGTTGGCGCTTTTGGCTATCAGTACTGCTATTTTTGTTGTAATAAAGGTGTCATCAAATGGAGGTAAAAGAAATGTCAAAACTACTAAGCCCAGTTCAGTTGGCTAAATTAGACTTGAAAAACCGAGTGGTCATGCCCCCATGTGTATGTACGGTGTTAAGGCGGAAGATGGGATGGTCACAGCCTTTCATGAAGCCCATTATGGCGCACGTGCCATTGGTCAGGTTGGGCTTATCATCTTAGAAGCGACGGTCGTTGAATCCGATGGACGCTTGAGCAATCAAGACCTGGGTATCTGGTCTGACCAACAACTGCCTGGCTTGACTAAATTAGCTCGTCAGCTCCACGATTTGGGCAGTAAGGTGGGCATTTAACTGGGGCATGGCGGTCACAAGGCGCGTGATGCTAAGGACAGAATTGCTCCTAGCCCACGGTCTTATGACGATTCTTATGGTGTCCCTCGTGAAATGACATTGGCTGATATTAAGCGTGTCCAAGAGGTCTTCGTTGAGAGTGCTCGTTGTGCTCAGGAGGCTGGTTTTGACATGGTTGAACTGCACGGTGCCCACGGCTATCTCATCAATGAATTTTTAGAGCCTCTAACCAATCAGCGTCAGGATGCCTACGGCGGTTCTTTGGAAAATCGCTACCGCTTCCTATCTGAAATTGTCCAAGACGTCAAAAAAGTTTTCCACGGCTCTATCTGGGTGCGTTTGTCCATGACTGCCTACGATGAAACGGGTATCCAAAATAGCATCGAAGACTGGCAAACTATCGGTCGTTGGCTGGAAGCAGATGGCATTGATTGCCTTGATATTTCAACGGGTGGTGTCATCGACAAACGTCCAAACATTCCAATCTATGGCGGTTATCAAGCCCCCTTTACTGCTAAGATGAAGGAAGCAGTGACCATTCCTGTGACTGCTGTCGGTCTCATCACCTCACCCGAACTTGCTGAACACCTTCTTCAAACCAATCAGGCTGATTTAATTGAAGTCGGACGCGGTTTGATTCGCAATGTCGACTGGCTTGCCGAGGCAGCGCAAGCGCTCCACGACCACGACTTTCAAACTTACAACAATTCTTACCAGCGTGGTCAGGTCAACTAAAACCCAGCTCTGCTATTTTCCAAAAATTATGTTATTATAAAAAGTAACACTATAGGAGGTTGCTATGTCAAAAGATACTATCAAAACTCAGGTCCGCAAGACCTTAGATTTCCGCACGGCGGTCCGCGTCTACAACGAACAAACCATTCCGCGCGAGGATATGGACTACATTTTAGATACTGCTTGGCTCAGTCCATCGTCTGTTGGACTAGAAGGCTGGCGCTTTCTTGTTTTGGACCGCAAGGCCATCCAGCAAGTTCGAGATGAGCTTAAGGAAGTTGCCTGGGGCGCTCAAAATCAGTTGGATACGGCGAGTCATTTTGTGGTATTACTAGCTGAAAAGAATGCCCGCTATGATTCTGACAGCATGAAAGACAGCTTGGTTCGTCGTGGACTGGGTGATGAAGAGGCGCTAGTCAGCCGTCTTAAATTATACAAGTCTTTCCAAGAATTTGACATGAAACTTGATTCAGAGCGTGCGCTCCTGGACTGGACGGCTAAGCAAACTTACATCGCCATGGGCAATATGATGACCGCGGCAGCCATGATTCAAATCGACTCATGCCCAATCGAAGGTTTCAACTACGACGCTGTCAATGGTATCTTTGCTAAGCACGGTCTTATCGACAGTGACAAAGAAGCTGTTGCCAGCATGGTGTCCTTTGGCTATCGCCTCCGCGACCCAAAACACCCACGTAGCCGTAAACCACGTGAGCAAGTGATTACTTGGATTGACTAATTAAAAAAGGAGAAAAAATGCCATTTTTACATACTTGTATCCGCGTCAAAGATTTAGACGCATCTCTTAAATTCTACGAAAAAGCTCTTGGTTTCAAGGAAGTTCGTCGCAATGACTTTCCAGAATACAAATTTACCTTGGTCTATCTAGCCCTCGAAGACCATCCCGATGTTGAGCTTGAATTGACTTACAACTATGACCATGAAGCCTATGATTTAGGAAATGGTTACGGTCACATTGCCGTTGGGGTCGATGACTTAGAGGCAAGCCATGCTGCTCATAAAGAAGCTGGATACCCTATCACAGACCTCTCAGGACTACCAGGCAAACCAAAAATGTACTACTTCATCCAAGACCCAGACGGTTACAAGATTGAAGTCATTCGTTTGAAACAATTCTTAGACAATTAAGGTAAAAGGACTTGAATCGCCTTGTTCAAGTCCTTTTTATATCTCTTTTTCCCTATTTCAGTTTTATATAAAAGACAACCTGTTCATCCTGATTATAGGCTTTGATTTTCCAGCCGTGCTGACGAATGATTTCCTGAGTCAGAGCAAGTCCAATGCCTGACAATCCACCTTTACCAGTATAAAAACGATCAAAGAGATGTTTTCCCTCATCAGATGTCAATAAGCGACCATCGTTTGCGATGATGATTTCTTTTGGATTGGCCTGCAGAGTAATCTTAGACTGAGCGTAGCGCAAGCTATTATCCAAAATATTAGACAGAGCCCGCTCTAGTTGCTGAGGATCACCTACTACCATCGTATCCACAATGTCCTGCTCTATGGCTATGCCCTTCTCCTGAGCTGGGTAGTCAATATGATAAAGGCAATTATCCAGCAATTCCTGTAAGGAGAAGGAGGTCTTTTGCAACTTCAAGGCACCACTTTCCAAGCGTGATAAATGCAGAATTTCATTGACCAGCTTGGTCATTTTTTCTGTCTCTTTTAGAATAGCTTGGTTGGCACGGTCAGCTGGCATGAGCCCAGACGCAACACCGTCTGCATAGCCTTGAATCACCATAAGTGGCGTCTTCAAATCATGGGAGGCATTTTCAAAAAATTCCTTCTGCTTCTGACTATCCCTTTCCTGATAACGCCCCAAAATCAAACCAACCGCTCCAGCCACAAGCAAACTGATAAAAAGCACCACCCAAAGAACTAGAGAAATATAGGAAATCAAGCGATACTCAGGACTAACATCCGCAAAAATAATCAGTAGCTGACCATCAACTTTTTCAAGTTTTAAATAATAATGGCTTCCGCCGATACTAGCAAAAGTGAGCTTGTCACGATGGGCATGTCTCTTAGCCCACTTGACAATCCGATTAAGCTCTTTATCATGATTTTCCAAGTAATTTGACGAAATGTCCCAATCATGGTCAGTTGCCCAAGAGGACTTGCTAAAATCATCCTCTAGATAAATAATTTCCCCGTAGAGACGATTGTTATCATCGCTAGCTGCTTTTGCCCCTCTGACAACTTTTTCTGTCCCGCTAATGATTTCCTGCGCATTTGATGATACATAGGTCGTTATGGTTATGCGAAAGGTAAAAAGCATACAGAGGCTGAGTAAAGCTGCTGTCACACTAAAAATCAGGGTTGTTCGCCATTTAGATTTCATAGGCTGTGCTCCTCTAACTTGTAGCCGTATCCCCAGACGGTCGTCAATGCCACTCGGCTCTGCTGGGTAGATAATTTCTTACGAATCCGACGCACGGTCTCATCCGTAACTCGGGTTTCTAGCTCAGCCGATATGCCCCAAACCTTATCCAACAAGGTCTCACGCGCCACCGCCTTGCCAGCTTCCAACATCAAATATTTTAGAACCTGAAGCTCAGTCTCCGTCAGCATCAGATTCTTGTCCCCCACGAAAATGGCGTGAGCATCGTCAGAATAACGAAGGTCACCAAAAATCGTTTGACTGGGTACCGTTTGCGCGCTATCCATGTCAATTCGGCGAAAAAGCGACTTCATGCGACTAACCAAGATAGACGGCCGAAAAGGCTTCATCATGTAGTCATCACTCCCCGAATTGATGCCCAAAACGTAATCCATATCCGTGTCCTTTGCCGTCAAAAGAATAATAGGCACCTTGGACTGAGCACGAAGCAATTTGGTGATTTCAAGACCAGACCGACCAGGCATCATAATGTCCAGCAAAACCATGTCACAGGGGTTTGATTCGAAGCATTCCAAAAGAGCATCTCCTGTTTCGAATACTTGAACATCGTAGCCAGCATCCACTAAGAAAGTTTCCAAAATTTCACGAATGGAAGCATCGTCATCGGCAGCATATACACGTTTTTTCATCGTCATTCCTTTCACAACTGTAGCGTAAGATTACTGACCTTACTCTACCTTATCTGACCTCATTTTGCAAGTCTATCCTGCGTGGTAAGGGACACCTTGGACATCATTGTAAGTCCCAAAGACCTTTTCCTCAAGCGGACGAATGCTTTCTTGCGCCTTGTCAATCTTATCTTCCAGAGCCTTGGTTTCCTCATCACTAGGCTGAGCCCCCTTATCTTGGGACAGATTAGCCAATTCCGCTTTCATAGCATCAATTTTCTTGTAGGTCATGATGAAGCTTTCTTTTTCCTCTTGGGAAATAGCAGAGCTAGCATTGATGCAACCTTCAACCATTTTTTGGTCGAAATCAGTCTGTTGGCTATAAAGTGGTGCTAACTGCTCTTCTAATGTTTTGATTTTCTGACTATCTGGGTTGCCAGCTTGTCTCAATTCCTCCACTTCTTTTTCCAGTTTCTGAATTTGCTCATTCAAGGCTAAATAAGCTTCCTTCTCAGTAGCTGTCAAAGCGGTGCTTTGAGTGATGCGGTTGGTCACATTCTTCTTCTCAGTGATGTCATTTTCAGCATCGATTTTAGCATTTAAATGCTCTACTGATTTGAAGATACTATCCAATTCTTTGTCGTATTGAGCAGCCTGCTTTTCATCTGTCAAATTGCCATCTTTATCATAAAGCGCAGCTATTTTATCATAGATAGGGGCAGCCTTTTGGTAGGCAGCTTTCAACTGTGTTTTTTCAGTAGCTGTCAGGGAACTGGTCTGGTCAATCCATGCTAGGTCAGCTGATACATCTGTCTTTTGAGTAACCTGACTTGTAGTGCTCTCTGCAAGAACACAGTCTGTCTGACTGACACTTGTCGTCGCCAAAACAGCCACAGCTGCAAGTGAAGTCAAAAGGAGCGTCAAAGATTTTTTGCTTGTTTTCATAAGAATATACCTCGTTTTCATTTTTCAATAGCTTATCTCATCTGAAGACACTCTCATTATAGCGCCAGCTATTATCAAAAATCCCCATAAACCTGCGTCAGACTTGTCACAAAAATGTCAAGGTTAGTCTTAGCTCTTAAAATATTGGAAGCATCAAAAAAAAGCTGACTTCTGCCAGCTACTAATGATTTATCTCGCATTGAAACTCTTGATTTGACGAGCAATGTCGCGATTTTGTTCGCGGCGTTTGATTGATTCGCGCTTGTCGTAATCGTGTTTCCCTTTCGCAAGGCCGATTAAGACCTTGGCAAAGCCATCCTTGAGATAAACCTTGAGAGGAACCAGCGTCATACCAGTCCCTTTAAGTTCGTCAGATAACTTCTCAATCTCGCGTTTTTTTAAGAGGAGCTTACGAGTGCGGTCTGGGTCCTGATTCCAGATATTTCCTTGTTCAAATGGTGAAATATGGACATTGACCAGCCAAGCCTCACCATTTTTTATCTGCGCATAACCATCTTTGAGAGTGATTCTAGCTGCACGGACACTCTTGATTTCAGTACCAGTCAGCACAATCCCCGCCTCAATAGTGTCAACAATAGTATAATCATGACGCGCCTTCTTATTTTGCGCCACGACATTGCCTTCTCCTTTAGCCATACTTACCCTTTCTTAGTCTTGTCTTTCTGACCTTTCTTGGCTACGCCTTTATAGAAAGGTTTCTTTGCTTTTTTCTTTTTAGAAAAATCGGATTTATCATTTCTATCGCGATTTGAGCGGCTGTCACCACCAGAGTACTTAGCTGATTTTCCAGATCTGCGCTTATCAGATGACTT